>Ga0073934_10000978_pt1 | contig 73842 bp, 62 predicted proteins | sample LarsenN4metaG_FD_76834 | JGI IMG/M metagenome (GOLD analysis project Ga0073934, IMG submission 76834) | Hot spring sediment bacterial and archeal communities from British Columbia, Canada, to study Microbial Dark Matter (Phase II) - Larsen... ...
ACACCCGATCCCAACAGCTCAGCACTCCGGCGATCTGATCGTGGAGCCGCTCGGTCAGTAGCTCGATGCCCATTACGGCATCATACCCGGACCTCTTTGGTTCCGGCTACGCCGGGTTAGGGTTAGAATATGGTGGGGCTAGCAGAAATGGAACCGGCACCCACATTTACCGGAGCTTTGCAGGGCGTGCTCGACGAGGCCCGCGGACAGGCTCTCGATCAGTTGACGGCCGCCTTGCAACTCTACATCGCCCGTATCGAGGAGCAGCTTCGGTCCGGTTGGGAGGAGAACCTCAGCCATTTGCTTGACCAGCGCTTTCAGGAGTTGTCGCTCCGCCTGACCGGTGAAGCCCAGTCCGCCATGGAAGAACGGCTTCGGATGGAGGTGGAGCGGGTTCGGGCGGAGGAAAGAAAGACGGCCGGCCGGCGGATTACCGAGATTCTAAATATCGCCGCCCGCCGTCTTCGGCAGGCAGCCCGGCAGGAGGAATGGAGCACCGCCATCATCGATGCCGCGGGCAACTTCGCTCCCCGGGCGGCTCTCTTCTCAGTCCACGGGGAGAAACTCCGGCTCGACCGCTCGGCGCCGGCGCTGGACCAGATCGAAGTGGATCTGACGGAAGCGCCCGCGCTGGCACAGGCTGTTCGCGAAGGGGAACCGGTGGTGGCGGTACGGAACGCCCGGGAAATCTCGTCCGTGCTGGCCGATGCGCTGGGAAGTCCAGCCGGCCCGCGTGTATTCGTCTTCCCGGTCGAGAACACGGGCCGGTGCGTCGCGCTTCTGTTCGCCGAAGGTCCCCAGGACACCGTCGATGTCAACGCCTTGGAAGCGCTGGCCTCCATTGGTTCGCTCGTCTGGCAGGCCCGGGTGCGCCAGGCGCCGTCGGCGGTTTCCTCCGCGGCCGCGGCGGGCGGCGGCGCCAACGGGCTGATCGCGATACAGGCGGCGACGCAGGCAGCATCGGCGCCGGCGCGGCCTTCGTGGGCCGAGTTGCCCCCGGACGAACAGGACCTTCATCTGAAGGCGCAGCGATTCGCTCGTGTCCAGGTGGCCGAGATCCGGTTGTTCAAATCTCAGGCGGTGAAGGAGGGGAGGGCGACGCGGGCACTCTACAGCACGCTGCGGGACGACATTGAGAGGGGAAGGGAGTCATACCGGCGGCAGTTCGTCGGCGCCTGTCCGTCGATGGTCGACTATCTGCATCTCGAGATGGTGCGCACGCTGGCCAACGACAATGAGGAGTTGCTGGGTCCTGATTACCCCGGTCCGCTGGCCTGACCTCGTCCGGCCGCTGTCGCGGGCAGGGCTGCTCGGAGTGCTTCTGGCCGTTCTGGACGGCGGCTGGGCGGCCTCCTCAGTGGAGCAAATGGCTCGAGGCTACCGGGAAAAGCCGCAGGCGGCGACCCGTTCCGTCCTGGCTGGACTTGGCGCAAAAGACCCGGTCGCCGTTCTCGCGCTCGCCGCCGCGGACCTCGAATTGAATCGCCCGGCGGACGCGCTGGCCGGATTCCAGTCCGCGCGAACCGCGCTTCCCGCCCTCGCCGATTTCGCCGATTTCGGCGCCGCCAAAGCCCTGGTAGCCCTCGGCCGCAAGCATGACGCGGTCCCGCTTCTCGAACGGGTGGTTCGTTTCGAGAATCCCGTTTCTCCCATGCGCCCTTGGGCGCTCGTGATGGCGGCCGGCTTGCTCAATGAACGCAAGCAGGGACCCGCCGCTCTGCCGCTGCTCGATCGTTACGCCGGTGATCTGCCCCAGCCCGCGGGCGGTCTCGCCTATGGAACGGCTCTCAGCCAGGCACGGCGCTGGGACCAGGCGGCGCGCGAACTGCAACGCGTCTTTTTCGAGTACCCTCGTAGCGAAGAGGCCCGCAAAGCCGAGCCGCTGCTTGACGAGGTCCGGTCTTCGATGGGATCCGCCTACCCGGACGTGTCACCGGAGCGATATCTGGAGCGCGCCCGGAAACTCATGGAGGGCGGCGACCCGCAGACGGCGCTGGCCGAGTTGACGGCCCTGAAGCCGAAACTCACCGGCGCTGCGCGCGACCTCGCCGATGTGCGCATCGGCGCCGCCCGCCTGTTCGCCCGCGAGTATGCTCCGGCCCTCGCCTACCTGCGCGGCCTGACGGTGTCCTCGACCGAGGCTGACGCCGAGCGCCATCACTGGATGGTCACCTGCGCCCGGCGCCTCGACCGGTGGGGCGACGTCCTCGAATTGCTTGATGAGTTCGGACGCCGGCACCCCAGCTCGAACTGGCGGCTCGAGTCGATCCTGGCCTCGGTCAGCCGCCCCCTCATCGCCAATTCGCCCGGCGAGTTCGAGCCGCTCTATCGCGCCTGCTACACGGACTTCGCCGCCGCGCCGCAGGCCCCGGAGTGCTCCTGGCGTTACGCTTGGAGCCGCCATATCCGGCGCAAACCCGATGCCGCGCCGCTCATGCGCGAACACCTCCGCAAGTTCCCTGCTTCGGAAGGCGCCGCAGGGGCACTGTATTTTCTGGGCCGCCGCGCCGAGCAGGAGGGCAGGCCCGATGAGGCCCGCGCCTACTTCGAGGCGATTGACCGGCACTTCCCCAACTTCTACTACGCCGTGCTCGTTCGCGAGAAACTGGCGGAGCCCGCCATGGCGCGCGTGCGGGCCTCGACTTCGCTGGGCGCCGAACTGGCCGCGCTGTCGTTGCCCGCACCTGGGGCGGGCGCAAACTTTCAGTCCGACGCGGTCACCTCCGTCCGCATCCGCCGCGCCCGGCTGCTGGCGTCGGCGGCGCTGTACGACTGGGCCGAACTCGAGCTCAAGTTCGGCGTGACGCGCGGGGCCAGACCGATGCCGGTTGGCGTCGAACTCGGCGAGATCGCCACGCGCAAAGGCAGTCCGCAGCAGGCCCTGCGACACGTGAAGAACTACGTGAAGGGTTACCTGCACTGGAACTTCGAGCATGCCCCGCCGGCGTTCTGGCGCCTCGCTTTTCCGCTGCCGTATCGCGGCCCGTTGCGCCAGTACAGCGCCGAGTACGGACTCGACCCGTACCTGATGGCCGGCCTCATTCGCCAGGAATCCGAGTTTGACGCCCGCGTCGTATCCCGCGCTACGGCCGTCGGACTCACCCAGATCATGCCGGCGACCGGCCGGGAGTTGAGCCGGCGACTCGGCATTCGAGGTTTCACCACGGCCATGCTCAAAATCCCGGAGATCAACCTCCGGATGGGCGCCTACTACCTGCGCTCTACGCTCGACTCGCTCCAGGGATCGTTTGTTGCGGCGCTGGCCGGCTATAACGGAGGGCCAGCCCGGGCGAAGCTGTGGCTTACCTGGTCGGACTATCGGGAGCCGGCGGAGTTCGTCGAGACGATTCCGTTCCAGGAAACCCGGAACTACGTGCAATCGGTGCTTCGCAACGCCGACGTCTATCGCCGGCTTTACGGATCCGGCGCCGCGCTCCTGGCCACTGCGCCGGAACCGTTCGTCGACCGGCACACGCCACCCGGGCATCAGCCTGCCGCCAAACCCGCGCCTGCCCGTGCGAGCCGGCGCCCGGCGGCGAAGGGCGCGGCGAAAAAGCCCGCGACTGCCGCCAGAGCGGCGCCCGCCAAAGGGCGCGTTTCGGCGGGTGTAACCCGGTAGCTATTCTCGAAAACCCAGCGCCGGTTTCAGCACGGTCCGTATGTAGAGCTTGCAGAGTTGCACAAAAGTCGTGGCCAGCGATTTGACACGGAAGAACTGAGACCGCCCGTGCCAGCGCGGGTAATGATGGACCCCGATCTCCACGACCCGCATTCCGCTCAGTTCCAGCTTCTTGACCAGTTCGACGCAGATGGTACCGCTCGTCGACGTCAGCTTGACTTTGTCGAGAAGCGGACGGCGAATGAGCCGGTAGTCGCAGTCGATATCCCGCAGGCGGACGCGGAATAAATGGCGCGCGAACTGGTTGTACAGCGCTCCAATCGCCTTGCGATGCCACGGGTCCTGGCGCTCAATCTTGTAACCGTTCACCAGGCCCACGTCGTCCGCCACCTCGCGAAGCAGGTTGGGCAGTTCCCCGACGTCATACTGACCGTCCCCGTCGGTGTAAAAGACCCAGTCGTTCTTCGCCGCCGCGAACCCGCTCCGCAGCGCGCCGCCGTAGCCGCGGTTTTGTTCGTGCGTCACGATTCGCAACCGCGGACCCAACTGGCTTTGCAACGAAGCCAATACCGCCGCGGTGTCATCCCGGCTGCCGTCGTTCACTACAATCACCTCGAAGTCACTGACGTTGGCTTCCAGGGTCTCGAACGTCTTCACCAGCAGTCCCGGAAGCGACGGCGAGTCGTTGTAGGCCGGAAAAAAGACGCTGAGGCTGTGCGGAAACAAGCTGGGCAGCGCGGCGGCGGTCGTGTGGCGGGATGCGGGCGAGTAGGGATTCTGCTCTCTCAAGGATGCTCCGTATCGCAGTAGGGTGTGGCGCTCGCGGGCGCCTTGCCGGTGAAGAAGACATCGTCCCGGCGATCCATGATCAGCCCGGCCGCGCTGATGGCGACCTCCGGTCCATAAGGAAAACATTGGATCACGATGGGACCCGGCGTCCTGCGGGCAAAATCCAGGAACCGTTCTGTTGCCTGAGCCCGCCGCTCGTACTGGGGCAGCTTCTTCACCCAAAGATATCCGATATTATGCCCCAAAACCGCCACAAGAAGGCATCCCGCCATCAACCGGCTGGCCTGCCTCTGCCACAGCGCGTGCCCGGCCAGACCCACCAGCATCGCAACACTCAAACTGGCCCAGTAGGTATGCCGGCTCGGAACGCGGCTCATGTACGTCAGAAACGCGTAGGGGAGCAGAGCGATCAGGGTCCAGACCAGCGACAGAACCACCGCTTTCAGCGCTCCTTTCACGCGCAAGGCCAGGAGCACGGCAACCGCCACGAATCCCCAGATCCAGTAGATTCTCCACGCGCTGTTGACCAGCGTGTACCAGAAAGGCGCCGCGGCGTTAAACGTGCCGTCGTTCAGGTGCAGGTGCGTGGCGGACTTGTCGAAAATCGCCAGCGCGTAAATCACTCCGACCGATCCCATCGCTGTCAGGGCTGTGATGACTCCCCAACTGAAGTGGCGGAAGACGAGAGCCCCGAGGCCGAGTAACGGAACAATGACGACGCCGGACTCCTTGGACAGCAGCGCCAATAAGTACGCTCCGACGGTGATCAGCAGGGGAAGATTCCCGTACCGGTCGTCGTGAAGCCAAAGCAGCCAGGCATGAATCGCCACCAGGGCAAAGAAAAATACCAGAAGTTCCGGAAGTGCGGCCACCCACACCACCGCTTCCTGGTGGCCCTCGTGGACCGCGAAGAAGACCGCGCCGATCGCCGCTGCCCGCCATCCGATCGGCTTCCACAGGCCGAATGCCGCTACCAGCAGACAATTGAGCACATGAATCAGCAGACTGGCCGCACTGTGCGCCGAGGCGTTCAGCCCGAACCAGTGGTCGATCACGGAGGTCAGAACGAGCGATGTCGCCCGGCAGCGATAGAGCGCATCGGCAGCCAGCGACATCCAGCCGCCGGTGGGCCCGTATTTGCGAGCCAAGTCCAGCTGAATGTAGTCGTCGGAGATAAAAGGGAGTGATAGGAAGGGGAAGTAGGCGGCGAGCGCCGCCAGGATCACAGCGGGGACGATCCAACGGGCCTCGGCGACCGATCCTGCCGTCCGGTCAACCGACCCCGTCAAACCCTGGGGACCTCCCGGCTCTCTCCAAGGCTCAGCCACCGGATGGCGCGGAAGCATCACCAAAGGTTACAGCCTCGCTCCAAGAATTCGCAATATCAATGTTAACTATCTTTTGGCCACTGGCAGGTCACCATTTGGCCTACAGCCCACCAATTCCATCCACGGCTCGCCGGCGGCTCCCGCTCATGGTAACCTGAATGCTACTGAATGGCTTGGTTCACGCGGAAAGGTCCGGCTATCGCCACGGACGCCGAAGACTCCACTAAAACTGTGAAAACAGAGGGCTTATGGCTCAAGTGCGAGGGTTGCGCCCAGCTGATCTGGAAAAAGAGCCTGGAGGAAAACCTCTCCGTTTGCCAGAAGTGCGGGTTTCACTTCAAGATCGGCGCCATGGAGCGCCTCGCCTGTCTGTTTGATGACGCCACCTACACGATTCACGACGCCAACCTCGTTTCCGCCGACCCGCTGGCCTTCGTGGATTCCCGCCCCTATCGTCAGCGGTTGGCCGCAAATTTCGAGTCCACAGGACAGCGGGACGCCGTCGTCTGCGCAACGGGCAAGCTCCATGGCCGCACCGTTGAAATCTGCGCCATGGAACTTCGCTTCGTGGGCGGCAGCATGGGCGCGGTCGTCGGTGAAAAGATCACGCGCGCGATTGAGCGATCGGCCGCCCAGCGGCGTCCTCTGGTTGTCGTATCCGCTTCCGGCGGTGCCCGCATGCAGGAAGGTGCGGTCAGCCTCATGCAGATGGCGAAAATTTCCGCAGCATTGATGCGCCTGGACCAAGCCAAGATCCCCTACATCAGCGTGTTGACCGACCCGACCACCGGCGGCGTCACCGCCAGCTTCGCGATGCTCGGCGACCTCAACATCGCCGAACCGGGCGCGCTCATCGGCTTCGCCGGGCCCCGCGTCATCGAGCAGACCATCCGCCAGAAGTTACCCGCGGGCTTCCAGCGCGCCGAGTTCATGCTGGCGCACGGGTTTCTCGACGCCGTGGTGAAACGCGCCGATCACCGTGAGTACATAGCCAGCGCGTTCAATTTCTTCTGCGGACCGGCATGAGGCGGGCAGCGCTCTTTCTGGCAGCCGTCGCCGCCGCGGCGGCCGCCGATTTCGACCTGCTCATCCGGAATGCCCGGGTATTGGACGGCGCGGGTAATCCATGGCACCGGGCATCCCTTGGTGTCCGCGCTGGCCGAATCGCCGCCATCGGAGCGCTGAACGGGAAGACCGCGGACCGCGTTATCGACGCCGCCGGACGGATCGCTGCCCCGGGGTTTATCGATGTGCACACACACATCGAGAGCGGAATCGAGAAGGTTCCGCTCGCCGCCAACTACCTCCTCGACGGCGTCACCACCGTGGTCACCGGCAACTGCGGCGGATCGAAGTTGCGCGTCGCCGAATGGTTCCGGCAACTGGAGTCCGCCGGAATCGGCTTGAACGTCGCTACCCTGATCGGGCACAACACCGTCCGGCGCGAAGTGATGGGAACGGCCAACCGTCCGGCGTCCCCGGACGAGATCGCCAGGATGGCGAACCTGGTCGAGGCCGCCATGCGCGAAGGAGCCGTCGGATTCTCGACAGGACTGATCTACATCCCAGGCACGTATTCCGACACCGCCGAAGTCGTGGCTCTCGCGAAGGCAGCCGCCCGGCATGGCGGCGTCTACGCCACCCACATGCGCGACGAGGGCGAAAACATTGCCGAAGCCATTGCCGAAGCCGTCACCGTCGGACGGGAAGCCCGGATGCCCGTGCAGATATCCCACTTCAAGATTGACAATCGCGGACTCTGGGGCGCCAGCGTCAAGTCACTGGACCTGATTCGCCGGTATCGCGACGAGGGCATCGACGTGGTAGTGGATCAGTATCCCTACGGTCACTCCTCGACCAACATCGGAATCACTCTCCCCAGTTGGGCGCTTGCCGACGGAGACGAGGCGATCCGGGAGCGGCTCCGGTCGCCGGAAACACGCGCACGGATCAAAACTGAGATGGAGGCTCTCCTGCGGCGCAAGGGCCAGCCGGACTACTCCTACGCCACGGTCGCCTCCCATGCGGCGGACCGGTCGATCGAAGGCAGGAATATCTCGGAGATCAACACGGCGCGCGGCCGGAGCCGCTCGATTCAGAACGAAATCGAGACAATCCTGGAAATTGTCGCCAGCGGCGGGGCCTCCATGGTCTATCACTCGATGTCCATGGAGGACGTGGACCGGATTCTGCGTTTCCCCCACACCGCCGTCGCCAGCGACGGCGGTGTGCCCGAGTTCGGCAAAGGACTGCCCCATCCCCGGTCCTACGGAACGAATGCCCGCGTTCTGGCCGAATTTGTGCGGAATCGGAAGATCGTGTCCCTCGAGGACGCCGTCCGGCGCATGACATCGCTGCCCGCGCGGACGTTCCGCCTGCGCGACCGCGGCATGCTCCGCGAAGGCATGGCGGCCGACATCCTGCTGTTCGATCCGGATAAGGTCCAGGACAAGGCTACCTACCGAGACCCGCACCAGTATTCCGTCGGATTCGATTTCGTCATCGTCAACGGCGTCGTGGTGGTGGACGAGGGCAAACTCACCGGCAGGCGCGGCGGCCGGGCCGTCCGCCCGGCGCCCTGACTTGCTCCGATGATTCAGATTACTGACGGCGGCAAGCACTACGGTCCCAAAACCCTGTTCATGGGGCTGAACTGGCTGATCACTCCCCAGGACCGGGTCTGAATCGTCGGCGGAAACGGAACGGGCAAATCCACTCTGCTCAAGATCCTGGCTGGTCTGGAGTCACTCGACTATGGAGGAGTGGTCCAGGCGAAGGGAACCACGATCGGCTACCTTCCGCAAGAAGGACTGAGCATGACGGGGCGGACCGTGTTCGCCGAGTGCATGTCGGTGTTCGACTCGCTTCACGCGATGGAGCGCGAGATGGAAACGCTCGCCCACAGGATGGGAGAGATCGACCCCGGCTCACCCGAGTACGCCCAGGTGGCCGACCGTTTCCATGAGCTCCAGGTTCGCTTCTCGGCGCACGACGGATACGCGCTCGAACCCAAGGTAGCCAGCGTCCTCGACGGCCTCCAGTTTCCGAAGGACGACTGGAACCGCCCGGTTGAAGAGTTTTCCGGCGGCTGGCAGATGCGCATCGCTCTCGCCAAACTTCTGCTCGAGAAGCCCAACCTGCTGCTGATGGACGAGCCCACCAACCACCTTGATCTCGAGGCCCGCAACTGGCTGGAAGGCTATCTCGGCGAGTACCCGTTCGCCTTCATCCTGATCTCGCACGATCGCTACTTCCTCGACGTGACCGTCAACCGCATCGTCGAGATCTGGAACCAGAAGGTTCACTTCTATCCCGGAAACTTCGAACAGTACAAGCAGCAGAAACAGGAGCGCATCGCGCAGATTGCCGCCGCCTACAACAACCAGAGGGAGAAAATCGAACAACTCGAAGCGTTCATCAGCCGGTTTCGCTACCAGGCGACCAAGGCCAAGCAGGTCCAGAGCCGCATCAAGGAACTCGAGCGGATGGAGAAGGTGGAGGCGCCGCCTCCGGAAGACAAGACGATTCACTTCAGCTTTCCGCAGCCCAAACCGAGTGGACGGATCGTCGCGGAGTTCGACAAGGTTTCCAAGAGCTACGGCCCCAAGAGCGTGTTCTCCGGTGTGTCGTTCACCATCGAACGCGGCGACAAGATCGCGCTGGTCGGCCGGAACGGCGCCGGCAAGTCGACGCTGATCAAGCTCCTGGCCGGCGCCGAGCCGCTGACCAGCGGGTCATACCGTCTCGGCCATAACGTGATGCTCGAATACTTCGCCCAGGACCAGTACAGAGAACTCGATCCAGACACGGCCATCCTCGACGACCTCTCCGGCGTGGCCCGCAACCGCACGACCACCGAACTGCGGTCCCTGCTCGGATGCTTTCTGTTCTCCGAGGACGACGTGTTCAAGAAGATGGGTGTCTTAAGCGGCGGCGAGCGGAATCGATACGCGCTGGCGCGTCTCCTGCTTCAGCCTTCCAACTTCCTGCTGCTCGACGAGCCGACCAATCACCTCGATATGAGGTCCAAGGACGTGCTCCTCGAAGCGCTCCAGGAATACACGGGAACCGTCGTGTTCGTCTCCCACGACCGCTACTTTCTCGACAAGCTGGCCACGCGCGTCTTCGAGATCGGCGAGGGCGAAGTGAGGATCTTTCCGGGCAACTACGAAGACTACCAGTGGCGCATCGGCGGCAAGCCGTTGTCGATCGACGATCTGGCGGGCCCCCACAAGGCGGCGCCCCTGGCCCCCTCTGCCCCTCCGCCCCCGCCGCCAAAGGCGCGCCAGAATCCCCTCAAGGCCGGCAAGCTCCGCAAGCGGCAGGCCGAAATCGAAGAGGAAGTGGCCGGGCTTGAGGCCCGGATTGCCGGGCACGAGTCGGAACTGGCGGTCTTTCGCTCGGCCGAAGAATCCCAGCGGCACGTCTCCGCCATTGAATCGTGCCGGGCGCGGATCGAGTCGCTGATGGCGGAGTGGGAACAGGTGACATCCGAACTCGAATAGACTACTTCGAGCGGTTGTAAAGGAAACCCAAAGACCGGACCACATCCTCGTCCTTCTCGTTGATCCGGTAGAGCACATCGAACTCCTTTTTCGCCTCATCCCACCGCTGCTGGCGGAACAGCGCAAACGCGTAGTTCTTGCGGGACAGGTAATGGAAGGGGTCGACGGCGAGCGCGTTCTGGAAGGCCTTTTCCGCGCCCTTCAGATCGCCGTCCTTGATCCGGATCCGGCCGATCTCGAAGTAGGCTTCCAGCCGCCGGTCCGGCAGCAATCCGATCCCGATGGCGCGCTCATACGCCTGGATGGCCTCGGCGGGCCGCCCGAGCCTTTGCAGAATCCGGCCGCGGTTGAAGTGCGCGTTCTGGTTGAGCGGATCGAGCATGATCGCCTTGTCGGTGCTCGCCAGTGCCTCCTCCGTCCGGCCTTGCGCAAACCGCGACTCGGCAAGGAAAATGTAGCTGTCCGGCCAGTTCGGCCGGAGTTGCACCGCCTGCTTGAGGTGCTGGTCCGCCTCCGCGAACCGGCCTTCCCGAACCTTGGCCCGCCCCAGCAGTTGCTGGGCCTGCACGTGCCGTGGCTCAAGTTCGACCACCCGGCTGAAGAGCGTTTTGCCATCCCGCCAGTACCCCGTCTGGATGTTGGACGCGTAGGCCAGTACGCATCCGGCCAGAATCAAAGCGCCCTTGAAGCTGGTTGTTACCTTGATCCGCGCCGGCAGCAACTCCGACGCGCCCCAGACGAGGACGACGAAGAGCCCGATGTGGGGAACGTAGGAATAACGGTCGGCCCATGCCTGGTCGCCTGTCTGGACGATCCCGAGCACGGGAACGAGGACGCCCAGAAACCAGAGCCAGCCCACGGTGAACCACGGACGCGAGCCGGCCCGCCGGACCGCCAGAAACGTTCCCGCGACGGCCGCGCCCAAGCCGAGCAGGACCACCGGCGCCGGCGGGCTTGCTTCGACAATTGGATTCACGATGAGTCTGGTGGGAACAAAGGTCTTTACAAGATACATGCCCAGACCGTAGAGCGAGTTCAGCGCCCGGTTCGATGCCGGCAGCGCCCCATACAGGTCCATCGCGCCGGCCTGCCGCTGTCCCCAGACCGTCACCACGCTGATGATGGCGCTGAGGGCGAAAAACGGCGCCTTGCCGGGCAGCCGCGATGGAAGCTGGCGCCATTCCCGCCACACACCCAGCGGCCAGAACTCGACCAGCAGCAGGACGAACGGAAGCGTCACAACCGAAGGCTTCGACAACAGGCCGCACCCGAAACAGGCGAGCGACCACGCATACCACTTGCGCCTCTCCTCCGTCACCCACCGGGTCCAGAACAGGATCGACAGCAGCCAGAACAACGTGGAGAGCAGGCCCTTGCGGTCCGCCAGCCACGCCACCGCCTCGACGTGCATCGGATGAATCGCAAACAGAATCGCGACGATGGCGCTGCGCCAGTGGGCCCCGGAGAGCTTCCGCAGCAGGAAAAACACAAGCAGGCTGTTGACAGCATGCAGCAACACATTGACCATGTGGTGCGAACCGAGATCCCCGCCGAACACAGACGAGTCGATCATGTGAGAGATCCACGTCAGCGGATGCCAGCTTCCCATCTGGAAGCTCGCGAATGCATAGTGGAGACCAAGCCATGTCAGACCGCTGGCGACGACGAAGTTCTCCGTAGTGAAGGACGAATCGTCCAGACCGACCACACCGAAGCCGGTGGTCTGGCCGAAAATGAACAGGACGGCCGCGATCAGCACGCCATAGACCAGCCACGGGTTTCCGTCTGTGACCCCGGCCGCTCCCGACGGTCGCGGCTCCGGATGGCGGACCGATGCTTCCACGGTGCCCGCGGCCGCGGACCTCACCTTTCTTGCCATGCAAAACAGACAGGATAACATCCTGCCGCGGCGCGCCATGGGATACTGAGAGCTTCACCGATGCGCGCGGGGTCGCCTTCCAAGTTCGGGTCCACAGGCACGCCTAAACCGGGTCCGGACCAGGCTCGGACCGCGACGGACTCACCGTCACCCTGGCCCGGCCGGGTCGAGCGCAACGCGGGGTGGATTTCACTGGCGCTGGTTCTGGTTGCCACGCTGCGGATTGCTTCGACCTACAACGTCTTCAATCACACCGTCGATGAAATGTTCCACATCGCGTGCGGCGTGGAGTGGTGGAGCCGCGGAACCTATGTCGAAGAGGCGCAACATCCGCCTTTGCAGCGGATTCTGGTCGGGTTCGGTCCGTGGATGGCGGGTGCGAGGCTGATGGAGGAGAAGCGTAACCTGTACGACCAGGGCGCCTATGTCCTCTACTCCGGTGAAGCTTATGACAGGCGCCTGGCATTGGCCCGGGCCGGGACCCTGCCGTTGTTCTGGCTCAGTTGCGCGGTCGTATGGCTGTGGTGCATCCGCTGGCTGGACCGGCTCACCGGAGTCATCGCGATGCTGCTCTACACGTCGATCCCCGCGATTCTGGCTCACGCGGGCCTGGCGACTACCGACATGGCGTTGGCCGCTGCGCTTCCGGCCGCCTTGCTTGCGGCCGTCGTCCTGGCTGAATCACCCACCATGAGAAACGGGGTCCTCTTCGGCGTGGCGCTGGCGCTGGCGCTGCTCGCCAAATTTTCCACGCTGCCGTTTTTTCCCTGCGCGCTGCTGGCCGCGGGTCTGTTCGCCTGGCGCCGCGGCCTGCGGCCGGGCGCTCTGCGGCCGGTCCTTCTTCCCGCCCTGGCCGGTCTGGCGGTCAGTGGGCTGCTCGTGTGGGCCGCCTACCGATTCTCCTTCTCAGGGATTCCCGCGCCGGAGTTCTTTTCTGGAATCGGGATTGTGCGCGCGCACAATGCCGAAGGCCATCCCTCCTGGCTCCTGGGTCAGTTCAGCAGGACCGGCTTCTGGTACTACTATCCGGTTGCGCTGCTGTTCAAGACGCCGGCGCCGCTGCTCGTCTTGATCGGGGCGGGCGTCTGGATGGCTTGGAAAAAGCCGGACCCGCGCATCTGGGCCCCGGCCGCATTCGTCCTCGGGATCCTGGGGTTTGCCGCCACCAGCCGGATCAACATCGGCGTCCGGCATGTCCTGCCGGTCTACGTCCTGCTGGCGATCGTAGCCGCCGCCGCGGTGCGCGACCTGCTCAGGCGGCTTCCCTCTCCGCCCGGCCTCGCCGCGCTGGCGCTGGTGGCGCTCTCTGTCGCCGCTCCCGCTCTGGCGCACCCCGACTACCTTTCCTACTTCAATTTCCTTGGCGGCGACAACCCGGAGGAAGTGCTCGTGGACTCCGACCTCGACTGGGGCCAGGACATGAACCGCCTCTCGGCCCGGCTCCGCCAGCTTGGCGCCCGCCAGGTGGCATTCAACCCCCTGGTGACCGGGTTCTGGGAGGAAGCCCATGGATTCCCGAAGATCGTACCGCTCGACCCGCGCGGACCCAGGCCCGGATGGAATGCGGTCAGCCTCACCATGTTGAAACTCACGCGGATGGGCACCCGAGAAACGCACCCCGGCATGACGATCTGGACCGACCGCGCCAAACCCGTCGAGCGCGTCGGCCGCGGCATCCTTCTCTACTACAATCCGAGTCCGCGCTGATCCTGTGTCCCGACTGGCCGCAACCCTCCTTGCTTCCACGCTGCCCTGCGCCGCCGGCGGACTGCTGATCGTCGGGTTGGACGGTTTCCGGCACGATTACGCCGCCCGCTTCCCCGCCCCGCACCTTCGCCGCATGGCCGCGGAGGGCGCCGTTGCGCGGGCGCTGATCCCCTGCTTTCCTTCCACCACGTTTCCGAACTTCTACACGATCGCCACAGGCCTCCCGCCGGAGCAGCATGGAATCGTGGAAATGCTCTTTCACGACCCGGCAGGCCGGCGCTTCTATTACCGCGATCCATCGTCTACCGACGACGGCGCCTGGTACGGCGGGACGCCCATCTGGGTCGCCGCCGAGAAGGCCGGCATCCCCTCCGCCACCTACTTCTGGCCCGGCTCCAGTGCCGAGATCGAAGGCCGCCGCCCCAGATGGTTCTTCCCCTACGACCCGTCAGTGACGCCCGAGCGCAAGATCGACCAGGTTCAATCCTGGCTGGCAATGCCGGAGCGCGAACGCCCCCGGCTGGTGATGGTCTACCTGCCCGAGGTCGACGTGGCGGGACACAGGCACGGCCCGGACGCACCGCAGACCCGGGACGCCGTCGCCGCAGTGGACTCGGCCGTGGGCCGCCTCCGCGCCCTGTCCTCGGCGGCCGGCTACGACATTGTCGTAGTGTCCGATCACGGAATGAGCCGGGTGCGCGAGATCATCGACCTCTCCGGACTCGCCGACTTCTCCGGATTCCGTGTCGCCAATGGCCTGATGCTGGTGCAACTGTACTCGTCAGACCCGGCCTTGATCGGGCGGACCCGCTCCGCCCTGCGCGGCCGCAGTACGAAGTGGTCCGTTTACCGGCGGTCCGAGATACCCCGCCATCTGCGGTTCAATTTGAATCCGCGGATCGGGGACCTGGTGATCGTCCCGAACGGCCCGTACCTGATCGGCATCGGCCATGAGATTCCAAGGCTCGCCGGAATGCACGGATACGACCCCAGGCGATTCCCCGAAATGAACGGTGTGCTCTACGCCGCCGGCCCCCGAATCCGGCCAGGAATCCGCTGGCCCGCCGTCAGGAACACAGATCTGTTTCGCTGGTTCGCCAGGCTGCTCGAACTGCCCGGCCACCAAACCGTGGCCGGCCCCCTGGGAGCGGCGCTGCGCTGACCCCGCCCCGGCGCGACTTCTCCGGACCGCTCCGGCTTGACTCTGCCGCGCCGAAGTGCCAGAGTAAACAAAGCGTTTTTGCCACTCTCTGGGAAGGAGTTTGTTTCAACCATGTACCGGATACTGCCTTTGAGCCTACTGCTGCCCGCGGCTGTGCTTGCCGCGGGACTGACCTCCAGCCTTCAACCCGGCAAGGCCTCGCTGAAGTCCGCCGGTCCCCTGGCCTTTGGACCCGAGGGGATCCTCTTCATCGGAGACCCGATGGCGGCCCAGGTTGTCGCGATCGCCACCGGCGACACAAAACCGGGCAAGAGCGCACGCCTGGACATCCCCGCTCTGCATGAGAAGATCGCCGCGCTGCTCGGCGTCACCCCGGATCAGATCCTCGTCAACGACCTTGCGGTCAATCCGATTTCCAAGCGGGCGTATCTTTCCGTTTCTCGCGGCCGCGGTCCGGACGCCGCCGCCGTCCTCTTGAAAGTGGAATCCGACGGCAGAGTCGCCGAAGTGAACCTTGATAACGTGCCGCACGCCACCGCCTCGCTGCCGAATGCGCCCGCCGCCGACGCCAAGGACCGGCGCGGGCAGTCCCTCCGCACCGAAGCGATTACCGACCTCGCCTACGTCGACGGCCAGGTCATCGTCGCCGGCCTCTCCAACGAGGAGTTCGCCTCCAATCTGCGATCGATTCCGTTCCCTTTCAAGGGTCAGGTCAGCGCCACCAGCGTCGAGATTTATCACGGCCAGCATGGCCGGTTTGAAACCAACTCGCCCGTACGGACGTTCACTCCCTACAAGATCAAGAATACGCCGCACATCCTGGCGGCTTACACTTGCACCCCGCTGGTCCGCTTCCCCATGTCGGACCTCCAGCCCGGAAAGAAGGTCTCCGGTGTCACCATCGCCGAACTCGGCAACCGGAACCGCCCTCTCGACATGATCATCTACAAGAAGGGCGGGGCCGACTACATCTTGATGAACAACTCGAGCCGCGGCGTTATGAAACTGCCCGCCGCCAACCTTGACTCGTACGCCCCGATCACGAAACAGACCGAAAAGGCCGGTGTCCCGTATGAGACGCTTGCCGACTGGAAGGGCGTGGAGCAGTTGGACCGGCTGGACGCCAACAACGCCGTGATCCTGGTGAAAGCCGAAAGCGGCGCCATGGAGATCAAGACCGTCGCGCTACCATAGCTGGTGTGAAGAGCGTTTGCGTCATCGCGGCTCTGGCGGCTGCCGCCGGAGCCGCGTCGGCCCAGTCCGCCGGAATCCGAATCAGGCTCACCGGTGAACCCCCGGTTTTCCTGCTCGAGGGATCCGGCATCCTCCCCCGCCTGAACAATCCCAACCTGGAAGCCGCCCTCAAGGTCACTCTCGACAAACCAGGCGCGCCGCCCCTTTCCGGAAACTACGAGATGAAAAGCGGCGCCCTTGTCTTCACGCCCCGCTACCGGCTTCAGCCCGGCGTCGCTTACCGCGTGACCTACAAGCTTCTCAACGAATCGGCGACGGAGACGTTCACCGCGCCGACGCCGCCCGCCGTTCCGGCCACTGTGGTGGAGCGGATCTTTCCGTCAGCAGATGTACTTCCCGAGAATCAACTCAAGTTTTACATTCACTTTTCATCCTCGATGAGCAAGGGTGAGTCGGCGAAGCGAATCCACCTTCTCGATAGCGCCAACCGGGAGATCGCCTTGCCCTTCCTTGAAATCGACGAGGAGTTGTGGGACCGCGACCAGAAGCGCCTCACGCTGCTGTTCGACCCGGGCCGCGTGAAGCGGGAGGTTCTGCCCAACCGCGAGGTCGGCCCCCCGCTGAAAGCCGGCGGCAGGTACACCCTGGTGGTCGACAAGGAATGGAAAGACGCAAACGGCGTGCCGCTCAAGGAAGGTTACCGGAAGAGCTTTACCGCAGGTCCGGCCGAGCGGTCCGCCATCGACCCCAAGGTCTGGCAGTTGCTTCCTCCCGCCCCGGATTCGATGGGACCCCTTATTGTCGATTTTCCCCGGCCTCTCGATGCGGCGCTGCTGCTTAGGTTTATCGATGTCGCCGACGCTCGGGGCGCTCTGGTTCGCGGAAAGGTGACCCTCGACATGCAGGAGCGGCGCTGGCTGTTCACGCCTGAGCAGCCCTGGAACAGGGGCAAGTACTCGCTCGAGATCCTGACCACGCTCGAGGACCTGGCGGGCAACAAGATCGGCCGGCCTTTTGACGTCGACCGCTTCGACCAGGTTCAGAGCACGATCACGAGCGACTCTTACTCTTTGCCGTTTCAGGTTGGAGCAGCCCGGTAAGATCCCCGCCGAACAGCGACGGAGCGCCCGGGACGGCGGCCCGTTCGATCGCAAGCAGCCGCAACTTCGCATCCACACCGCCCGGCGCCGAAAACCCTCCCGGCTTTCCCTGGGCCCCGACAACCCTGTGGCACGGAACAAGCACGGGAACTGGATTCCTGCCCAGAGCGCGCCCCACGGCGCGAGAGAGCCGGGGCGAGCCGAGGCGCGCCGCGACTTCGCCATAGGTCATCGTTTTCCCCGGTGGGATCGTTCTGGCGACGCGGTAGACTTCCCGCTCGAATCTGGACGCTTCCGACAGGTCGATCGGAGCGCTCGCCGTATCCCGGTCCTCGCCTCGCATCAGGGCTCGAATGTCCTCGATGACGCCTTCGATCTGCCGGGGCGGCTGGAGCTCGCCGCCGTTGCTTTCCCCCAGCCGCGCCCGGATCGACTCATCGGTGTCGCCGGGAAGGAGCAGCCGCTGGACGCCCCGTTCCCCCCACGCGATGCCGCACGTTCCGAGCGGCGTTTCAAACAGGGCGAATGCCATGGCTCCTCATCGAAGATAGAACAAGCTGAGGCGCGGCAGGTCGAGCCGTTCAAGCAGCCAGCGGTCCAGATACTGCTTTTCGAGCATCTGGAGCTGAGGCGCGGTCATCTTTCCCCGGTACGGCCGCAGCTGCCGATCCAGTTCCTCGCGCGCCCGGGTCAAATCTTCAGCCGTTTGGCTTGCGCGCGCCACAGCGATCATCTTGTCTTCCAGGGCGGATAGCCGCAACTCGAGTCCTTGCAGGTCAGCGTAGTGCGTCTCGGCCTCGGCAAGCAAGCGCTCCACCTCCTCCCTCACGTCGGCAAGCTCCGCCTGCTGGATCCGCCCGGCGCCCTGCGCCAGGTGCGCGCGCAGTTCATCCAGAGTAAACGGGGCCTCCGGAGCATCGCGCACGGGCTGAGGCGGCGCGGCGGCCCCCGCCATCGCTTCCGCCTCCGCCATCACGGCCTGCGTGCAGAAGGCCAGCGAATTCACCATCTGCGTGCGGATCTTCCTGGACCGCCATTTCGCGAACGCCGCGTCGATGCCTCGAACCACGGCCTCGAGGGGAATGCCGGCGTTCTTCCAGGCCTCGATCAAGGCCCAATCGAGCGGCGACAGCAGGAACAGCCCCGTGCCGCGGGCGCGCTGAAACGCCTCCTCGACCTCGGTGAAGTAGTTGAAATAGTTCAGGACCCAGTTTTCTTTTGGCGTCTCCAAATGATTTCGAGCCCCTCGAGAGTCAAGTCCTCGTCGGCGGCCTTGAGGAAGCGCGACCCCTGTGTGATCAGCCGCGCCTGGCCCCCTGTTGCGACCGTTTTGGTTCCGGGCCCCATCTCGCTCATCAGGCGCTCCAGGATCCCGTCGATCATCCCGACCGCGCCGTAATAAAGGCCCGCTTGAATGCTGCCCACCGTATTTGTGCCGATCAGCTTCGCCGGGGCTCGAAAGTCCACCTTGGGAAGTTTCGCTGTCCGCGCGTACAAGGCGTCGATCGAAATCCCGATGCCCGCGCAGATGATGCCGCCGAGGTACTCCGCGTCGGCGCTGACGCAATCAAACGTGATGGCCGTGCCAAGGTCCACCACGACGCACGGACCGCCGTACTTGGCGTAGGCCGCCACACCGTTGACGAGACGGTCAGCGCCGACTTCGCGCGGATTGTCGTACCTGACCGCCAGTCCCGTGTCGATCTCCGAATTCACGAATAACGGCTCCCGCCGCAGGTAGCGGCGCGACATGCCGGAAAGCGTCGGGTCGAGTGGGGGCACGACCGACGAGATGATCACCGCATCCACCATGCCGAGGTCCACTCCGCTCAGCGAGAACAGGTTCCGCAGCAGGATTCCCCATTCATCCTCGGTCTGTTCGTGCACCGTGCTCAGCCGCCAGCGGTGAACCAGCACCCGCTGTTCGAACAGGCCGATGGTGATATTCGTGTTTCCGACGTCCAGTGCAAGCAGCATGCCTAAATTGTCCTGACTCCGCCGGCCAGGATCCGGACCAGCTCGCCGTCGTCCCGCCGAAGCAGAAGGAAACCCTGCGGGTCGAGTCCTGCGGTCACGCCCTCAGCTCCCGCCTCCACGCGGACCTGGCGGCCGAGGACGTAGCTCGACGCCGCGGCGAAGGCTTCGATCACCGGTTCAATGCCCCGTGCGGCGATGGCGGCCATCCAGCGGTCGAGCGCGCCCAGCGCGGCGGTCAGCAGTTCCTCCCGCTCCACGGCGCGTCCGGTTGCCGCGCGAAGCGAGGTCGCAATCCCGCCGAGTTCGGCGGGGAAGACGGTGTGATTCACGTTGATGCCGACGCCGGCGATGATCGCCGCGGCTTCGGCCTGGATCAGGATCCCGGCGCACTTGCCCTCGCCGATCAGCAGGTCGTTCGGCCACCGAAGATCGCACAAGACGCCGGCCGTCTGCGCGATGGCGTCGCGGACCGCCAGCCCGGCCGCCAGCGTGAAGGCGGGGAAACTTTCAACCGGAAAGGACGGACGCAGGATCACGGAAAAGTAAAGCCCGCTTCCCTTCTCCGAATGCCAGCGGCGGCCCAGCCGGCCCAATCCAGCCGTCTGTTCGTCGGCTGCCACGACGGTTCCGGACGGCGATCCCAGGGCCGCCAGCCGGGACGCCTCTTTCATCGTGGTCGCGATCGACTCGTGCCAGTGAATCTCCCTTCCCGGCAGCGCTCTTCTGACACGGTCGGCGTCGAAGCTCATGCCAGCTCCAGCCGGAAGTTGATGTCCGCCGCCGGCGCCGAGTGCGTCAGGGCGCCGACCGAAATGTAGTCCGGCCCCGCTTCGGCAAAGGCGCGGACTGTCTCCAGGGTGATTCCTCCGGAGAGTTCCACCACCGCCCGCCCGTTGATGTGGCGGATCCACTCCGCGGCTTCGGCGGGCCTCAGGTTGTCCAGCAGCAGGCGCCGCGCGCCGGACGCCAGCGCTTCGTCCAGCTCCGCCCTCGTGCGGACCTCGATTTCCACCGGTATGCTGACTCCCTTCACCCGCTCAAGCGCCTGCTGTACGCCGCCGGCCGCGGCGATGTGGTTGTTCTTGATCAGGACCGCGTCGTAGAGTCCGATGCGGTGATTCATCCCTCCTCCCGCAGCCACGGCGGCCTTTTCGAGCAGCCGCATCCCGGGCGTGGTCTTGCGTGTATCGAGGATGCGGGCGCGCGTCCCCGCCACGGCATCGACATAGCGCGCCGTCAGGGTCGCGATTCCTGACAACCGCTGCAACAGGTTCAGCGCCACCCGTTCGCAGGTGAGCAGCGTACGGGCCTTGCCCTCCACGCGCGCCAGCGCCGCGCCGGCCTCCACCCGCGCCCCGTCGGCGACCGCCAGATCCAGCCGGTCCACTCCGCCGCGCAGTTCGTAGACGACCGCCAGCAGGGCCGTCCCCGCCACCACGAGCGGCTGCCTCGCGAAAAAGGTTCCTCGCGCGACGGCACCTTCGGGCACGCACGCGTCGGTGGTGATGTCGCCGGCGCCGATGTCCTCGGCCAGCGCCCGCGCGACGAACTCCCGGACCCACGGCGTGATCGTCATCAGAGCGTCTCGAGCGCGAGCCTGTTCTTTCTGAGCTGCTCCTCGTAGCCCGAAAGCTTCTCACGGATCGCGGCCACCACCTGCTCAGGCGCGCGCGACAGGAACGCGCTGTCGGCCAGCTGGCGCTTGGAATTTTCGATGTTCTTCTCAAGCTGCTGGCTTTCCTTTTCCAGCCGCTTCTTCAGGCTCGTCAGCGCGGCCTCGGAAACGCGCAGGCTCAAATCGAAGGAGGCCGTCGCGCGCATGGCGCCGCCCGCCTTCGGCGCGTGGCCCTCGTGCAGGGTAAGCGTGACGCCGGCCAGCTTCGAGATCACCTCCCGGTGCTCCCTGGCCACCGTGAGGGCCCTTCCTGAGGAGTACAGGTCGGCTTCCATCTGTTCTTTCGGATCGAGCTTCAACTCCGCCCGCAGGTTCCGGGCGCACGTGATGATCTCTTTGAGCAGCGCGACATCCTCTTCCGCCGCCTCGTCGACCCCCTCGGGGGCGAATCTCGGAAACGGAGCCACGGCCACGGATCGCGGCTTGCTGGCGGCGTTTGACGACAGCCGCTGCCACAGCTCCTCGGTGATGAACGGCATCACCGGGTGCAGCAGCCGGAGCGCGCTTTCGAACACCGTGAGCATGTTCCGCCAGTCCGCGTTGAGCCCGGAACCGTCGGTGAAGCGCAGCTTCTTGATCTCGATGTACCAGTCGCAAAACTCGTGCCAGAGGAAACCCCAGGCCACCTGCGCGGCTTCGTGATAACGGTAGGAGGCGATCGCCCTGTTCATCTGGTCCGCCGCGCGGGAAAGACGGCTGAAGATCCAGCGGTCTTCGAGCGCGGAGCCCTCCGGAATCGCCGTCGGCACCGGCGGAATCCACGGCTCCACGCCGCTTGACTCCATCTTCATGAACACGAACCGCGCGGCGTTCCAGATCTTGTTGGCGAACGCGCGGGCGCTCTGCATCCGCTCTTCCGACATCACAATGTCGGTGCCGGGAGCGGCCCCGAGCAGCAGCGCCATGCGAATCGCGTCCGTACCGTACTTCTCTGTCACCTCCAGCGGATCGATGACGTTCCCCTTTGTCTTGGACATCTTCTGCCGCTCGGCGTCGCGAACCAGGCCATGGATGTAGACCTGGCGGAAGGGAACCTCGCCCGTGCACTCGATGCCGAGCATGATCATCCGCGCAACCCAGAAGAAGAGGATGTCGAATCCCGTAATCAGGAGGCTCGTCGGATAGAACCGCGCCAGGTCCGGCGTCTGGTCAGGCCAGCCGAGCGTCGAGAACGGCCAGAGCCCGGAGCTGAACCACGTGTCCAGAACGTCGGTGTCCTGGTCGATATTTGCCGACCCGCACGCCCCGCAGCGGCTGGGCGCCTCGCGCGCGACGTTGATGTGCGAGCAATCCTGGCAGTGCCACGCGGGAATCCGGTGGCCCCACCACAACTGCCGCGAGATGCACCAGTCGCGGATGTTGTACATCCACTCGAAGTAGGTTTTTGACCAGTTCTCCGGAATGAACTGAATCCGGCCCTCCTCCACCGCCCGGATCGCCGGCTCGGCCAGCGGCCGCATCGTGCAGAACCACTGTGTCGAAACCAGCGGCTCCACCATGGTCTTGCACCGCTGGCAGCGGCCCGCGGCCAGCGTGTGCGGCTCGACCCGGGCGAGCAGCCCCGCCCTCTCCAGGTCCTCGACGACGCGCTTGCGCGCCTCAAAGCGGTCGAGGCCCGCGTAGGGGCCGGCCTCGGCGGTCATATTTCCCTCACCGTCGATGACGCGCACGTGCGGCAGATTGTGGCGGCGGCCGGCCTCAAAGTCGTTAGGGTCGTGCGCCGGCGTCACCTTGACCACTCCCGTGCCGAATTGCGGATCGGCCAGATCGTCGGCAATGATCGGGATCTCCCGGTTCATCAGCGGGAGCAGCACCTTCCTGCCGTGCAGATGGCGGTAACGCTCGTCTCTGGCGTTGACGGCGACCGCCGTGTCGCCGAGCATCGTTTCCGGACGCGTCGTGGCCGGCACCAGGAACTCGTCCGTCCCCAACACGGGGTAGCGGATGTGCCACAGGCTCCCCGGCGTTTCCTCCCGGTCCACTTCCAGGTCGCTCAGCGCCGTGTGGCATCGCGGGCACCAGTTGACCATGTAGTTTCCGCGGTAGATCAGACCCTTTTCGTAGAGGCGCACGAACACTTCCCGCACCGCGCGGGACAGGCCTGGATCAAGCGTGAAGCGCTCACGTGTCCAGTCACAGCTCGCCCCCACTCGGATCATCTGGCGCTTGATCGTCCCTCCGGATTGCGCCTTCCACTCCCACACCCTCTTTTCGAACTCCTCTCGCCCAAGGTCGCGCCGCGAGATCCCTTCCTTGGCCAGTTCCCGCTCGACCACCATCTGCGTGGCGATCCCGGCGTGATCCGTACCCGGCAGCCAGAGTGTCGCCCTGCCCTGCATGCGGTTCCAGCGGATGGTCACGTCGATCTCGGAGTGCTCGAGGAAATGTCCCATGTGAAGCGAGCCGGTGACGTTCGGCGGTGGAATGGCGAGCGAAAACATCTCCCCGGAAGCCGGCACGTCGAAGACGCCGTTGTCGATCCACCACTGCGCCCAAACCGGCTCAAACCGTTGGGGTTCATACACTTTGTCCAGTTGCATGAGGGGAACTTTCAGTGTACGGATTCGGCGGGCGCGAAAGCAAACGACGGCCTTCCGAAACACGAATCGCGAAAATTGTTACACTGAAGTCCACTGTGCCGGTAGATATCCCGGAGGAGCTGCGGCGCTTCGAGGGCTCGGCGGTCCTCCGGCAGTTCGTCAAAGAGATCCGTCCGCGAGCCTTTCGCCCGGAGGCATGGCGCCTCTACGAACCGGGCATTCGCGTCGTCGCCGCCGGTCAACACGCGCTGTCGGAAGTGGTCGAAGCGTCGAAAAAGGCTCTTGGACTCGACCCCTATCCCGAGCAGATCGCCGCCGCGCTCGTGCTCCTCGACGGCAAAGTGTGTGAGATCCCGCCCGGAGAGGGTAAGACCCTCGCGCTGGCGATGGCCGCCGCGGTGTGCGCCCTCAAAGGCGATCGCGTTCATGTCTTCGCGGCCAACGACTTTCTGGCGGCGAAGTCACTCCAGCAGATGAGCCCGCTGTTTGAAGCCATGGGTATCGGCGCCGCTTTCCTGGGTCGGGACTGTGACACCGCGCAGCGTATCGCCGTCTACGCCAAGCCCGTGGTCTACACGACGGCCACGGCAGTCGCCACCGATTACCTGTGCGACCATTTCCGGCTCCCTGATGTGGAACCCGTCCAGGGTCCGCTCGACAGGCTTCTGATGGATGACATCGACACCGTCCTGCTCGACCGCGGCCGCACTCACTTCGTGATCACCAGCGGAGACCTGGTCACGGCGGACGCCGTCTCCGCGCTGGCCGGTCTCGTCGCCCGTTTCGAATCCGGCAAAGACTACCGGCTGTCGGACAGCGGCGCCGAGGTCAGCCTCCTCGAACGGGGCGTGATCCGGGCCTACGGTCTGTTCCAGTATTCCGGCTCTCCGCCCGATTCGATTCCCGCCCCCCTCGCCACCGCGGTCGCCCTTGCTCTTCAGGCCCACGCGGTTGTCAAGAGGGGCGTGGATTACGAGATCGTCGAGGGACAGGTGCAGTGGCTCGGCGACGGGGCCGCGATCCGTCCTCCCGGCCTCCGCTCCGCCATCGAAGCCAAGGAAGGCCTCCCCATTTCCGAACACAGCCGGGCCGTGAACTGGATCACGATGGAAAATCTGGTCCGGATGTATCACCGGCGGTCGGGCATTGGCGGCGCTGTCGTTTCCGACGCTCAGTGGCTCAAGGACGTGTTCCAGTTCGATGTCATTCGCATGCCCGGCCATTTCCAGGGGCACAAGGTCGAAATGCCGGATCTTGTCTTCACCAACCTCACCGCCAAGGAGCGCGCCGTGGCGAAGGAGGTGGACTTGGTCCACTCCACGGGACGGCCGATTCTCGTCGTGGCCGAGGACCTTCCCGAGTTGAACCGCATCAGCGAACTGATTCACGAGCTCGGCATCCCGCACCAGACGCTGACCGGATTCGATCCCGTCGTCGAAAGCCGTATGATTGAACAAGCTGGCATTCCCGGGTCCGTCACGCTCGCCCTCCTTTCCGCGCTCACCGGACAGACCGTCCCCGTGCCGCCGGAGGCGCGGGCGCTGGGTGGCTTGGCCACCCTCTCCACGCATCGCAACCAGAACCGCCGCGCCGACCAGCGGTTTCGGGGAATCGCCGGCAGGCAGGCCGCCCCTGGCAAGTCGCGATTCTTCGTCTCGATCGAGGATTCGCTGATGACCCGCTTTGGCTTTCATCCGGTGCTTCGGGAGAGCCGCCATCCCGTCCGCACGATCGACGACGCCCAGCTGGTGATCGAGTCCGAGTTGCAGGAGCTCGAGAAGCAGCTCCAGAAGTACGAGGGCCTGATTGAGGAACAACGCCGTGTGATCGTCACCCTGCGCAAGGCGGTCGCTTCCGGATCTGCCGCTTCCCTGCTCGAGAAGCACCAGCCTCCGCTCTACCAGCGCTGGGAGCAGGTCCTGGGTCCGGCCCGCCTGCGCCTGATCGAAAGGGAGCTTCGGATCGACAGAATCGACGACGCCTGGTCAGAGTACCTCGCCTGGTATCAGGACTACATCAGCCGCCGGGACGATGTCACTTCCTACTCCGGAGAAGCCCTTCGCGATTTTCAGACCGAGGCTAATCGCATGTTCTCCGCCCTGCTCAGCAGCGCCGAAGCCGAGGTTGTCGCCTACTTCGACCATGACGAACTGCCGCCGGCGCCCCACCCGCCGTTTGACAGAAACGCCGTCTGGACTCTTGTCCTGAGCCCCACGGGCGCGTCTCCTCTCGAACGGAACCTCCAGGCGGGTGTGAGGAACAAGCTTCGCGCTCTCGGCGTTCTGGAAGGTTCGGCCTGAACAGTTCCCCAAGCTGCGCCTTCGATTCCGACAGGGGAAGTGGGGTGCCCAGTGGGATTTGAACCCACGGCCACTGGAACCACAATCCAGCGCTCTACCTGCTGAGCTATGGGCACCGCAGACGACTGCTTAACTCAGTATACCAGCGCTTCACGCCGGAAGGCCCGCCTGCTTCCACAGGGCCGCCACCCGCGCGCGCACTTCGTCCGGCATCCGGATCACACCGGGCCACGGACGGTGAAAGCCCTCTTCCGGCCACTTCTTCGTCGCGTCGATTCCCATCTTCGAACCGAAGTTCGGCAGCCGGCTGGCGTGGTCCAGCGAATCGACCGGACCGCGAACGAACTCGATATCCCGCTCCGGATCAATGTTGTTCAGCGCCTTCCAGGCCACTTCGCTCACATTCTGAACGTCGACGTCCTCGTCAACCACCACGATACACTTGGAGAACATCGCCTGCCCCGTGCCCCAGATTCCATGCATCACCTTCCGCGCCTGCCCCGGATACGACTTCCGGATCGACACGAGAATCAGGTTGTGAAAAATACCCTCCGCCGGCATGTGGATGTCCCGCACTTCCGGCAGGTTGAGACGCATCAGCGGCAGGAAGATCCGTTCGATGGCGTTCCCCATGTAGAAGTCCTCCATTGGCGGAGGTCCCACAATCGTCGTCGCGTACACCGGATTCCTGCGGTGCGTGACACAGGTGACGTGGAACACCGGGTACTCGTCGGCGAGCGAGTAAAACCCCGTGTGATCTCCGAACGGACCCTCCGTGCGCAGTTCCCCCAACTCCAGGTACCCTTCGAGCACGATCTCCGAACAGGCCGGCACCTCCAGGTCCACAGTCTCGCACCGGACCATCTCGACAGGTTTGGACCGGAGAAATCCTGCGATCATCATCTCGTCAAGATCCGGCGGAAGCGGCAGGATAGCCGAATACATCGTGGCGGGATCCGCCCCGATTGCGACCGCGACGTCCATCCGCCCGGCCTTGCCGTGCGCCCGCAGCCGGCGATAGTGTTCGGCTCCCTGTTTGTGCGTCTGCCAGTGCATGCCTGTCGTGCGCTCATCGAAGACCTGCAACCGGTAACAACCGCAGTTGCGTTTGCCCGTTTCCGGATTTTTCGAAAAGACCATGGGCAGCGTGATGAATCGCCCCGCGTCTTCCGGCCAGCAATGCAGGATCGGAAACTCGAACAGGGAAAAGTCGCTTTTGCGGATCACCTCGCGGCATGGGCCGTCGCCCACGATCTTCGGGAAGAAGGAGCCCATCTCCGCGAGCATGGGCAGCATCTTGAGTTTGCCCATCAGACCTTCGGGCATCTTCATCTGGAGATACTGCGCGATCCGTCCGGCGATTTCGTCCACCGAATCCACCTGGAGCGCGAGTTCCATCCGTTTCCGGCTGGCAAACGCATTGATCAGCACCGGCAACGCGGACCCCTTCGGTTTCTCGAACAGCAACGCCGGCCCTCCCGTCTTCACGGAGCGGTCGGCGAACTCGGTAATCTCCAGCCGCGTGTCGACCTCAAAGGGAATGCGCCTGAGTTCTCCGGCCTTCTCGAGCGCGGCGATGAACTCGCGCAGGTCTTTGTATGCCATATTGATCTATGATGACCAACCGAACCGCATTTGTCACGGGCGCAAGTCGTGGAATTGGAAAGGCTTGTGCGATCGCGCTGGCCCGGGCCGGCGCTCGCGTGGCGGTGGCCGCCCGCGACGCCGCCCGCCTGGAAGACGTGGCCGCCCAGATCCGCGCCGGCGGCGCCGAGGCCTTTGCCGTGGCCCTTGACATCGGCGACCCCGAATCGATCCGGACGGCGTTCCAATCCGCCGCGCGGGACTTCGGCAGAATTGACATTCTTGTCAACAACGCGGCGATCACCAGAGACAATCTCGCCATCCGCATGAAACCCGACGACTGGGAAGCTGTGATCCGGACAAACCTGACCGGCTCTTTTCTGTGCATCCAGCAGGTCCTGCAAGGTATGATGCGCGAGCGGTGGGGCCGCGTCATAAACATCGCCTCCGTGGTCGGAGAGAGCGGCAACCCCGGACAGGCGAACTACGCCGCCTCCAAGGCCGGCCTGATCGGACTCACCAAGACCATCGCACTGGAGATGGGAAGCCGCGGCATCACGGTGAATGCTGTGGCCCCGGGTTTTGTCGACACCGACATGACGGCGCCGCTCAGCGAAGAGGTCAAACAGGCCGCCTTGGCCCGGATTCCCCTGAAGCGCTTCGGGTCCGTCGACGATATCGCCGCCGCCGTCGTCTTTCTGGCGGGCGATGGCGCCGCCTATATCACCGGCCACGTCCTCGACGTCAACGGCGGAATGTACATGTAGTCCCGCAGAGCGGCTCGGCCGCGGCGCCCCGCCCGGCCCCGCTGTCTTTGCCGCCTACGAAATCAGCCTGTGTTCCCTGAGAATGCAGCGGTCCATCACGACAAACAGCCCGGCGGCGCGGGCCAGCGCGGCAGCCTCCTCGTTGACCACCCCCTGCTGCATCCAGACCGCTTTGGCGCCTTTCCGGATGGCTGCTTCCACAATCGGAACCACCGCTTCGGACCGCCGGAAGATGTTGACAATGTCGATTCCCTCGGGAACTGAGTCGAGATCGGGATAGGCTGGCTCCCCCAGCACGCTGCTCTCGTTGGGATTCACCGGAATGATCCGGTAGCCCTGCTGGCGCATGTATTCGCTCACGCCGTAGCTCGGACGGAAGGGGTTGGACGACAGCCCGACAACAGCGATGGTCCGGGCCGTGCGCAGCAATTCCGCGATCTCGCTCATGGCAGCTCCAGCGCTCGCTTGAACTTTCGGACTTCATCCGGGCTCAGCGCCCGGACCTCGCCCGGCTTCAGCCGGCCCAGGGTCAGAAACCCGATCTGGGTCCGGCGGAGTTTCTCCACCATCAGTCCGAAATAGCGGAACATGATCCGGATCTGGTTGCTGCGGCCCTCGATCAGCGTCACCTGATACCAGGGATTCGTGCCGCGCTTGATCAGGGCCAGCCCCGCCGGCGCCGTGCGCCGGCCATGAAGCGGGATCCCGGTCCGAAACTGTTCTTCCTGCTCCGGCGTCATGTAGCCGGTTACTTTCACCTGGTATACCTTCTGGACCTTGTTCCGGGCGGCGAGGATGGCGTTGGCGAAGTCACCGTCGTTTGTCAGCAACAGCGCGCCTTCGCTGCCATAGTCGAGCCGGCCCACCGGGTAGACCCGCTCCTTCAGTCCCTTGACGAACTCCATGACGGTCTCCCGCCCCTCCGGATCGTGCGTCGTCGTCACGCAGTTCTTGGGTTTGTTGAGGAGGAGGTAGATGTGGCCGCGGGGCTTGCGAATGTGGCGGCCGATCACCTTGATGTCGTCGACGTCAGGGTCCGCCTTCGATCCCAGCTCCACCACGGTCTTGCCGTTGACCTGAACTTTGCCCTGAACGATCAACTCCTCCGCCTTGCGGCGGCTGGCCACTCCCAACCGCGACAGGATCTTCTGGAGCCGCTCTTCAGGCATTGGCCGCCGACCCGGCGGGGGTCTCCTCGGGGGCCTCCGGCGGGCCGGTCTCCTGCCCCTGCTCCCCGGCTTGTTCCATCCCCGGCCCGGATGCCTCCTGGACTTCCGCGTCCGCCTGAGTCGGAACCTCCGCCGCCGCGTCCCCGGCAACGGGCGTACCGGCGGCCGCTTCGGCCCTCACCGCCGCCTCAGACTCGCTCCCCTGTGCCGCGGGCCCCTGCCCGGCCTCCTCGGCGTTCTCGCCAAGCGCCAGCCGGCTCCACTCCTCGAACTCTTTCAGAGTGGGCAACTCAGACAGATCCTTCAGACCGAACTGAACCAGGAAATCCTTGGTGGTTTTGTACAGAACCGGGCGCCCGACCACCTGCTTCCGTCCCGCCGCGGTGATCAGTTTTCTTTCAAGCAGCGTCTTGAGAACGCCCGCCCCCTGGACGCCGCGAATCTCCTGGATCTCCGGCGCCGTGATGGGTTGCTTATATGCGATCACCGCCAGCGTCTCCAGCGCCGCCAGCGAGAGCTTCAACGGCGGCTTGAGCTTTTTCACGAAAACCCGCAGATCCTCGTGGAATTCGGGCTTCGTGCTCATCTTGAATCCGGCCGCCACCTCGCGCACGCAAAGGCCCCGCGAGGGTTCGGCGTAGGCCGCCACCAGCGCCTCGAGCCCCTTTTCGACCCGTTCTTTCGGCTGCCCGAGCGCCTGCGCGATCTGCGCCGCCGACATCGGCTCTTCAAGCACGTAGACAACGGCTTCCAGCAGGGCGCGAAAGCGCGCTTCTTCCGACTCCGCTTTCGCCGCCTTGACCTCGACGCCGAGCTCCTCCGGAGCCATCTCAACCGGCGTCTCGGCGGATTCAACCGCGGCCGCGGGGCCCGTCGGCGCCACAGCAGATTCCACGGTCGTCTCAGCCTGCGGACCCGGCTCCGTTCCTTCGGGCATGTCCGCCCGTTCCAATTCCTTAGGTTCCATTCGTTGTCGTTTGCCGATCGGTTCCGGCGCCTCTACGGCGCCGCGTTAGCTGTATTCCTCTTGGATCGCCGCCAGCGCCTGGTCGGATGCGAACACCTCTTCGAAGTTGCGGTGGCGCTTGATTCCGATGTCGCCGAAGGCCTCCGCCTGAACGAGCGAGATCGCCTGCATGCGCACCATTTCGAGGATCGCCAGGAAAAGACAAATCATCGCCCGGCGGCTTCGCTGCCGTTCAAACAGCTCCGTCGCGGAAATCGCATCCGTCGCGTGCCGGTCTTCGAGCAGCGCGTCGCGAAGGTAGCGGATCATGTCCGGCACCGTCACGTCCTCTTTTTCCACTCCATACGCCGGTCTGGATTTGGCGCGATCGAGAATCGTCTGGAGCGTCCTCACCAGGTCGTAGAGACTCACCTGCAAGTCCTCGCCCTGACCATCCTCCTGGAGGAACTCCTTCATGGCCGGGTTCGACCAGACCGCCTCCTCGAGCATCCGCTTTTGGTGCAGCATCTCGGCGGCGTTCTTGAAGCGTTCGTGTTCAAGAAGCCGGTCCACCAGTTCCTTGCGCGGATCCTCTTCCGGAGCCATCTTCGCCAGCTCCGGATCCTGGGGCAACAGCATTCGTGACTTGATCTGGATGAGCGTCGCCGCCATGTAGACGAACTCGCCCCCCAACTCCATGTTGAGTTCCGCCGCCCGCTGCATGTACTCCAGGTACTGGGCCGTGATTCGTGCGACCGGGATGTCGTATATGTTGATCTGCTGCTTGCGAATCAGGTCAAGCAGAAGATCGAGGGGACCCTCATAAACCTCGAGGGTGAAGTTAAGCGGAAACGCAGACACCGATTCTCAACATAACACGATTACTTGAGAACCGTCTTCTGCTTCGGCTCATTGAACCTGAGCGTGACGTCTACGGTGCGCTCTCTGTCGTTCCGCGTGAGCACCGCGCGGGTGTCGCGCAGATCGTCGAACATGTTTTCTTCACGGATCTTCGCCAGGAAGTAGTCCGGATACTCGGCGTTGAAGGCCTGTCCCGGCTTCATGCCCCACATCTTGCGGACCGCGGGCTCTCCCACCACGTCCAGACCCTCAATGGTGAGCTTCCCGAACCGGTACTGTGGCCCCGGAGTCACGGCGAATACGATATCCGCAACCTTTTCTTTATCAAGGATTTGGCGCTCCATCCTCACGTCGACGTTCATATAGCCACCGCGCCGCATCGCGGCCGCGATCCGCGCCTCGGCGTCCCGCGCCGCCTGCATGCTGGCCAGTTCGCCCGGCATCAGCTTGGCGAGTTTGGCCAGTTCAGCGTTCATCGCATCAGCGCCGGTGACGGAGACGGCGCCAAACTGGAACGCCTCCCCTTCCTCAATCGTGATCGTCAGCTTCAACCCGCGAATCCCGCCCGTGGCCGGCGCCGTCTCGACCTTCGGGAACGCCACCCTGAGACGTCCCCGGGCCTCGTAGAGGGGCCGGATTGAGTGATCCAGAATCTCCGCAAGCCGCTCCCGGTTGTACTCCACACCGATGGCGACGCTGATGGCGTCCTGCAACACTCGCGTGGCCAGCACCTTGTTCCCGGCAAAGTCGACTTCCGCGATCGCAGACGGCGCCGCGTCCTCGGGAAAAAACAGAACCTCAATCCGGTCCGGCGGGTCGGCGACTGTCCGCGTACGAATCTTCTTACCCGTGTAGGCGGCGATAAGATCCGCGAAACGGCGGAAGACAGCTTCATTGCCGGGCAGCATGTCGCCAAACAGCGGCTCCTTCTGCTTGAGGTGGGCGCGCAGAGCCTCGAGATCGCCCTCCAGCCCGCGGAATCCGTAGTGCACCCGCTGCTCGATGTCGGTGACCTCGAACACAACAGCGTAACCCCGCTGACTCGGCGCCGGTTCGTACCGCCCTGCCACGCTGGCGAAAGCGCCCGTGGCCAGCAGCCGTTCCCGGGCCGCGTCGAAGATGCCCGGGTCCATGGCCTGTCCGGGCTTGAGACCCGTGACGGCTGCCAGCGCTGCCGCCGGATAGTATCTGCTGCCCACTACCGCGATCGTCTCGACCGGAAAGGTGCGCTGCTCGGCGCGGGTCTCCGCGGCGGGAGCCGCCTTCGGAGCGGCTTTTGACCGGGCGGAAGCCTTGCGGGGCTGCGCCGCCACGGCGGCCGCCGCCCAAACCAGGATCACCACCAGCGGCTTCATCACTTCAGTTCCTTGGACGCGGCCCCTCGGAAGGCCGTTTCTAGCGGGTGGAGTCCTTCAAGGGCTGATCCTTCCTCGCCCGGATCTCGCGGACGGCGTAAATCCGACGTCCCTGGCTTTCAAAATACGTTCGGATCAGCACTTCGCCGAGCAGCCCGGTGGAGAACATCATGAGCCCCGTAAGCAGCAGCAACGCCCCGGCGATCATCAGCGGCCCATGCTGGATGGCAATCTCGTTGCCCATCAGCTTGTACACCGCCAGGTACGTCATGATGGCGCCGCCAATGGCCAGCCCCACCATTCCGATCTTGCCGAAGAAATGCATCGGGCGGGTGAAGTACGTCAGCAGGAAGCGGATCGTCACGATGTCGAACAACACCCGCAAGGTCCGTCCCAGGCCATAGTGTGACCCGCCGGAAGCGCGGGGCGCGTTGCGGATCGGAACTTCCGCGATACGCGCTCCGTAGAAACTCGCCAGCGCCGGAATGAAGCGGTGCAACTCCCCGTAAAGATTGATCTCCTTCAGGATTTCCGCCCGGTAGGCCTTGAACGTCGTTCCAAAATCGTGGAGTTCCACGCCGCTCGCCTTGGCCATCAGCCAGTTGGCGATCGCCGAGGGAATCTTTCGGGTCACGGCGTTGTCGATCCGGTGTTTCCGCCAGCCGCTGGCGATGTCATAACCTTCGTCGAGCTTGGCCAGCAGCGCCGGAATGTCGTCGGGGTCGTGTTGCAGGTCGCCGTCGAGGGAGACGATCACCGTTCCTTGCGCTTCATCGAATCCTGCGGCCAGCGCGGCGGTCTGGCCGAAGTTCCGCCGGAGGCGGATCACCTTCAGGCGCACGTCCGTCTCGACCAGGTTGGCCAGCAATTCGAAACTGCGGTCCGTCGAAGCGTCGTCGACGAAAATAATCTCATACCGCTTGCGGAGCGACTGCATCACCTGGGTCAGACGGTCGTAGAGGCGAAGGATCGCGGGCTCCTCATTGTGGATGGGGATGACGATCGAGATCATAGGTTCGGAGGATTGCTTTCTTTATCATACGCTCGCAAACAGCGGACAGAAATGTCATCACCCTCTGAACCCTTCCTGCCCCGCCAGGATCCGGTACTTTCGCAGCAGTTCGTACAGGACCACACCCCCCGCCGTTGCAACGTTGAGTGAATGCTTGAAACCCAGCATCGGGATGCGCACATGCGTGTCGGCCGCTTCGAGCAGCGCCGGCTGCAAACCGTCCACTTCGTGCCCGAACAGCACGCACACCGGATACCGCGGCGTCCAGTCGAAAAGATCCACGGAGCGCGTGCTGGTCTCCACAGCCGCCAGTTCATAGCCGTCCCGCCGCAGCCGCAGCGCGGTCTCAACCGCGTCCCAGCAGTGTTCCCACGCGACGCGTTCCTCGGCGCCGAGGGCCGTCTTCGTGATGGCGGCCTTGGGCGGCCGCGCCGTGATCCCGCACAGGTAGAGACGCTGCGCGGCGACTGCGTCCGCCGTCCGGAAGAAGGCGCCTGTATTGTACATGCTGCGAACGTTGTCAAGCAGCACACATACCGGCAGCGGACGAATCGAGTCGTAGACCGAACCGGCGTGGGTCGCCAGAAATGGTATACGCTCCATCAATCCTTCACGAACACCGCGAACTCGCCGACAGGACGAAAGCCCATGCGGCGGTACAGTCCGAGACCCGCGGGCGTGGACTGCACGATCAGCGCCCTCGCCGTGGTCTGCCGGAGTGCGGCGTCGATTGCCCGCCGCGTGATCGTCTCCGCATAACCCCGGCCGCGCGCCTCCGGCACAGTCCCCACGCAGTACACTCCCACTACTCCGGCGGACGTGTCAGTGGCGGCCATCGTAACCGGACGATCCTGTGTGTCATAGCCGACCCACGCGGTCCAGCCGCCGCGCCAGAATCGATCCGCGCCGTACACGAGCATCGCAATCCGGGCGGGCAGCCCGAACGAAGACAGACACACGGAGATGAAGTCGCGTCGGGTCGGCCCGTCCTGAACCCGGACAACAGCCAGATCAGGCAGGAACCGCCCCGGGGCATTCAAGCCGTCCGCGTACATCCCCGTATGGCGGTTCGACAGGCGGAGCCCGCGACGGAAGAGAACGCGTTCCACGGCGCTCTGCGATTCCCCTTGCACGTGATCCGGACAGTACCAACAGCTCCAGGGCGTACGGCGCTGCTCGTAAAAAAAACCCGCCTGGTCCAACAGTTCGGAGAATTGTTCCCGCGAGACCAGATCCGACAGCACCGCGGCATTGAACACCGCGAAAGGCACACCGGAATCCACCAGCCCCATGCCCGGCAGCGCGGCCGTGACCCCTCCGGCCGTCGCGTTCGCATAGGCGCTCAGGGCGGACCTGAGGTTCAAAGCCACCAGCGAGCTTTCCGGCATCCGAGAGATTAGATCAGACTCAGCGGGTCAACGTCAATGACGAGCGCCGTGGCCGGCCACTTCGCCGTCATAGCGTAGCTCCGCAACTGACGCAACACCTCGCCGAGGCGCTTCCGGCTGGCCGCCTTGAGCAGCGTCTGGTAGCGAAACTCCCGCTTCAGACGGGGAACAGGCGCCTCGGCCGGTCCCAGCACGCGCACACCCTCGGGCGGAGGTGTCAGAACGCCTCCCAGATCTCCGGCCAGCCGCATGGCTTCCTCCTGCGATGAATGCCGGACCAGCACATTGGCCAGCGCCGAAAAAGGCGGATAACGCATCAGACGCCGGAACTCGATCTCTTTCTTGTAGAACGCCGCGTAGTCCTGCGCCGCCGCGGACCGGATGGCGTAGTGTTCCGGATTGATTGTCTGAAGGAGCACTTTGCCGGGGAGTTCGCCCCGGCCGGCCCGGCCCGCGGCCTGCGTCAGCAGTTGAAACGTCCGCTCGGCGGCCCGGAAATCAGGCATGCCAAGTCCGATGTCGGCATTCACGATTCCGACCAGGGTCACGTTCGGAATGTCATGTCCCTTGGCGATCATCTGCGTGCCCACCAGCAGATCGTAGTTCCCTTCCCGGAAACCATGCAGAATCGTCTCGTAGTCCCGTTTGCCGGACACCGTGTCGCGGTCCATCCGAGCCACCCGCGCTTTGGGAAACGTTTGGCTCAACTCGTCCTCCACCTTCTCGCTCCCTGTCCCGAGAAAGTAGATGTGTTCGCTCGCGCACTTAGGACACGTCTCCGGAACGCGCTCGGCGTATCCGCAGCAATGGCACAGCAGCCTCCGGTCGCGGCGGTGAAACGTCAAGGTCAGCGCGCAGTTTTGACACTGGATCCGCTCCCCGCAGGACCGGCAGGCGACGAACGTCGAATAGCCCCGCCGGTTGAGCAGCAGCATCACCTGCTCGCCGGCTTTGAGCTTCTCTTCGACCCCCTCCACCAACGCGCGCGAAAACGTCGACTGCTTCCGTGTTTCGAGAAATTCCTGCCGCATGTCGACGATTTCGACCTCCGGCATAGGGCGGCGTTGGATCCTCTCCGGCATCTCGATCAGCGTGTACTTTCCGGACTCGGCGTTGTAGCGGCTCTCCAGGCTCGGTGTCGCCGAACCCAGCACGATCACCGCCCCCGCGTTGCGGGCACGGACCACCGCCACGTCCCGCCCGTTATACCGCGGCGTCTCCTCCTGCTTGTAACTGCCGTCGTGCTCCTCGTCCACGAGAATCAAGCCGAGGTTCCGCACCGGCGCAAACACGCCGGATCGCGTCCCCACCACCACGGAAGCCTCGCCCCGCCGGATTCGGCGCCATTGCTCCACCCGCTCAAGCCCGCTGAAGGCGGAGTGGAGGATCGCGACCCGGTCCCCGAAGCGCTGAAAGAACTGGGCCGCCACTGCCGGCGTCAGTCCGATTTCCGGCACAAGCAGCAACGCCCCGCGGCCCATCTCGAGCGACTCCTCGATCAGCCGCAGGTACACTTCCGTTTTGCCGGACCCGGTCACGCCATGCAGCAGGAACGCCTCGAAGTGATGGTCCCGCATCGCCGCGGCCATCAGGTCGAACGCCTTCGCCTGGACCGCGTTCAGCTCGTGCCGCGGCCGCACGCCGCCCGACAGCGGCCCCGCGCCCTCCGGCCGCAACCGGATCAGGCCACGCCTGCCCAGGGAGCGGGCCGCCGTGGCGGCTCGCGGCAGCACCTCCTCGATGGCCGCCAGGTTGTGCGAGCCGGGGTGCAGTTCCAGGTACGAGATTAGTTCCCGTTCCGTCTTGGTCAGTTTCTCTCCCTCGGGCCGGTGCGTGAACTCAGCCCGCAACCGCGCGGCGGGAGCGCGCAGCGGATCCTTCTCAGCCAGATCCTCGTCGAGCGAAACCAGTCCTTTGCGCAGAAGCGCGCGCAAGGCGCCCTCCGCCCCGCGCACTTTTCGGGCCAGATAGGTGGCCGCCATCGGCCGCGTCGCCAGCAAGCGGAGGATCTCCACTGTCGCTTCTTCGGTCGGCGTCCCGAGCAGCATCTGGCGGACGGCGTCCTGGCCTGCGGCTGTCAGCGTGAAGACCCTCGCCTTCCGGGTTTCTCCGGCGAGCGGCGTCATGCCTCGGAACACTTCACCGAGCGGAGCACAGTAGTACTGCGCGATCCATTTCGCCAGTTCCATCATCTCCCCGTCCAGGACGGGCTCTTCGTCGAGAACTCGAAGGATGTCCTTCGTAGCGACCCCGGGCGGGTCGTTGTGGCGGCGCAAAACTACTCCCGTCAGCTTACGGTTCCCGAACGGCGCCAGGACGCGGCAGCCGGGCAACGCCCGGCGTTCGAGCGAGGAAGGCAGCGTGTAGGTGAAGGCCTGGTCGAGCGGCACCGGCAGGCTGACATCCAGATAGCGGCAACTTTCTCCGCCCTCTGGTGTTTGGATTACCATGAGTATGATCGGAATGAAAAAGATGAAGCGTCTGTCAACCACCATCTTAACGGTCTTCGCTGCATGCTCGTTCACCCTGCTCGGGGCGGGCATCGACGGCAAATGGAAGGGTGAAACCAAGCTCCGCGAGAAATCGGTCGCCGTCAGCATGGATCTGAAAGCAGACGGCTCCACCGTGACCGGCTCGGTCAGCATGGGGGGCCGAAAGGCCAAGCCGATGGAGATTTTCGACGGCAAGATCGACGGGGCCGAAGTGACATTCAAAACGAAGCGTGAGGGCAAAAAGGGAAGCCAGACCATGGAGTGGAAGGGCACTCTCGCCGGCGATGAACTCAAGATGACCGGCTCGGCGGGGAAGAAAGGGCGCCGCTCCTCCGAATTCACCCTGAAGCGCGCGTCGAGCTAGGACGCCCCACCCTCAGCCAGGTCCGGCGGGTTGTGCGGATGAGGCGCTCCGGGTGAAAATGGAGGTTCCCCTCTCATTTTGCATGGCACTCATCCCTGACACCTGGAACCCGGCCGCTGCGTCCGGGCTCGACCCCCTCGAACTGTTGCGCTACCGCTCGAACGCCCTCGGCGCGGACCTGCGGATCACCAACTTCGGCGGCGGCAACACCAGCTCCAAATACGAAGACACGGACCCGTTCACCGGCAAGCCGGTCACCGTCATGGCGGTCAAAGGCAGCGGCGGCGATCTCGGCAGCATCCAGCGCTCCGGCTTCGCCGTACTCTACCAGTCCAAACTCGAACAACTGATCGAGCGCTACCGCGGCGAAGCGCACGAAGACGAAATGGTGGCCTACTACCCGTCGTGCGCCTTCTACAACAACACCGTGCCCGCCTCGATTGACACGCCCCTGCACGGATTCCTTCCCTTCCCCCACGTCGACCATCTTCACCCGGACTGGGCGATCGCGCTGGCCGCCAGCGCCAATGGGAAATCGAAGTTGGACGAGTTCAACCGGCGCTTTCGCCGCCATCTCGTCTGGCTGCCCTGGCAGCGGCCCGGCTTTGAACTGGGACTCATGCTGCGCCGCGCCGTTCAGGACAATCCCGGCTGCGATGGCATCCTCCTCGCCAGCCACGGACTGTTCACCTGGGGCCACACCCAGGAGGAGTGTTACCGGAACAGCTTGGCCGTGATCAACGAGCTGGGTGAATTTGTCCTAGAGCACCAGCAGCGCGCAGGCGAGGGGCTGTTCGGCGGCCGCAAATACGCGCAGCGACCGGACGCCGCCAGGCTTGTCCCGCGACTGTTCCCGCTGATTCGTGGCCACGTCGCCACCCGGCGCCGCTCGATCGGGCATTTCCTTGATTCGGAAGTCGTGACGCGTTTCTGCAACTCGGCCTGGGCCGCTGATCTCGCCGCGCTCGGCACCAGTTGCCCGGACCATTTCATCCGGACCCGTATCGCCCCGCTGCTGGTCGACTGGAATCCGGAATCCGGCTCCGAAGCCCAGCTCGAAGAAGCGATCGAAGAAGGGCTGGAAGCCTACCGTAAGCGGTACACCCGATATTATGAGTCGCACGCCGAGCCGGATTCACCGAAGCTGCGCGACGCCAATCCGTCCGTCATTCTCGTGCCCGGCGTCGGCATGTTCTCGTTCGGGCGTGACAAGAAGGAAGCTCGCATCACCGGCGAGTTCTACGTCAACGCCATCAACGTTATGGCCGGCGCCACGAGCATGGAGGACTCGACGTCCTCCGAGGGCGCCGTCCCGCACTCACGGTACCCTGAACGCGCCGCCGAATTCACGCGTTTCCGCAACTACGTCGCATTGCCGCCCCGCGAAGCCTTCCGGATCGAGTACTGGGCGCTTGAGGAAGCCAAGATCCAGCGCATGCCCGCCGAGAAGGAGTTCGCCCGGCGCATCTTCGTCGTGATCGGCGGGGGCAGCGGAGTCGGCCGGGCGGTCTGCCGCATGCTGGCCGCCGGCGGGGCTCACCTCGCCGTCGCCGACATCAATCCGGACCTGGCTGCCGAAACCGAGGCCGAGTGCGCCCGGCTCGCCGGCAAGGAGTGCGTCGCCTCCCGGCGCACCGACATCACCAGCCGCGCCAGCCTCGAGGAGGTCATTTCCGCGACCGTTCTTCGTTTCGGCGGCGTCGACGGCGTGGTCAACACCGCCGCGATGGGGCCCGGACCGCTCAAGGACGGCCAGTTGCCCGAAGATCAGTGGCGCGCCATGCTGGACCGGAACGTCACCGCCAACTATATCCTCGCCGACGTCGTCAAACCTGTGATGCTCACCCAGAATCTCAGCGCCACGATCGTCCTCACCAGCTCCGCCAACGCCGTGGTTCCCAAGTCCGGCACCGAGAGCTACGACGTCAGCAAGTCCGCGGTGAACCACCTGGTGCGGCAGCTTGCCATGGGCATGGCGCCTCTGGTCCGCGTCAACGGGGTGGCGCCGGCGACGGTCGTCGAGGGCTCGCTCATGTTCCCCCGAGACCGCGTCATCATGTCTCTGCGCAAGTATGGCTTCCAGGCCAACGAAGAAGAATCGGATGAAGTGCTCCGCGACCGGCTCGCGGCATACTATGCCAGCCGCACTCTCACGAAGCTTCCCATCCGCCCGCAGGACTGCGCCGAAGCGGTGCTCTACCTGTCGAGCGAACGCAGCTCGCGCACCACAGGCCACGTCATTCCCGTCGACGGCGGACTGCCCGAAGCATTTCTGCGCTGACGATTTCACCTTCCTGAAATCTACGCGCGCTATACTACACGTCCATGGGATCAAGGGTGATTCTCCTCCTTCTGCTGGCCGTCTTCAGCGCGATCAACTGTATCGCCCAGTCGACCTCCGGCGTCGTCCTCGGCAACGTCCGTGACGCCTCCTCGTCGGTGGTTTCCGGCGCAACCGTGAAGCTGACCAACGTCGGTGAAAACACATCGCGGGAAACGAAGACGAACGACAACGGCGACTACGAATTCCAAAACACCAAGGCGGGACGTTACGAAATTACGGTCACCATGGCCGGATTCAGGACGTTCGCCGCGAAGGATATCTTTCTGGCGGCGCGGCAGTCGGTCCGCGTGGACGCGCAATTGCAGGTGGGGGACATGGTGCAAGCCGTCGAAGTCGCCGCAACAGCCGGCGTGATCGCGACCGAATCGCCTGTCGTCGCCTCCACGCTCACCCCGGAGAAGATCCTGGGACTGCCGGTGAATGTCCGCGGAGGTGGGTCGACGAGCCCCTACGCGATCATCGCTGCCCTCCCCGGAGTGCAGCCGGACAACGGCGGCGGCTACTCGATCCAGGGAGGCGTTCCGGCGCAGACCGAATCGTCGACGGACGGCATCTCGATCACTTCAGTCACCGGGAACAGCCCGAACCGGAACCTGTTTCCTTCCGTTGAATCCATCGCCGAGATCAAGGTCCAGGGCGTTGCTAACTCCGCCGAATACGGCACCCCGGGCGACATCACAACGATCACAAAGTCGGGCGGCAACAGCTTTCACGGCGCCCTGTTCTGGTATCACCAGAACAAAGCGTTCGACTCCCGCGCCTTCAACCAGGTGCGCTTGCCCGCCAAGATCGCCAACACGTTTGGAGTCACCGCCTCCGGGCCCGTATGGATTCCCCGCCTCTACAGCGGCCGTAACCGGACGTTTTTCCAGTTCGCCTGGGAGGAGTTCCGGTTCCCGCGGCAATCCACCATCACCAACAGCGTTCCCACGGCGCGCATGAAGAGCGGCGACTTTTCCAATGAACTCGCCGGCGCAGCCGTCCTGCGCGACCCGGTGACCCTGGCGCCGTTCCCCAACAACACCATTCCCCAGAGCCGCTTCAACGCCGCCGCACGCGCCGTCCTCCCGTTCTACCCCGATCCCAACGTCGGTTCTCTCGACCGCTTCGCGGCTGCCAACTTCGTCGAGAACCGCCGCTCCGACATCCGGTCCCGCCAGTTCGACATCCGTGTCGACGAGCACTTCACCGGGGCCCACACCATGTTCGGCCGTTACAGCCGGAAGCGGAACCCCTCCACCAGTCCCAACGCGCTTCTGCTTCCCTCCGACACCGGCTACAACGACTACCAGCAGGCCGTGGTCAACTACACGTGGACCATCCGGCCCAATCTTCTTAACCAGTTCATCGGTGGCATTTCCTACGGCCGCAGCGGATCCGAATTCCCCTTCGACGGCCGGACGTTCATGAACAATCTCAATTTCCAGGACATCCAGAAGAACATCTTCTTCAACGCCCTGCCCAACTTCTCCATCGACCGGCTGACCGGTTTCTCCAAGGGACGTCCGGGCCGGAGCGCCTCCTGGAACACCCAGTTCATCGACAACCTCACCTGGATCCGCGGACGCCACACACTCAAATTCGGCGGCGACATCCGCCGCCTCCGCGCCGAGACCAACCTCGGGTTCACCACCGGCGACAACTACGGCGACTACATCTTCCGCGGGTCTTTCACCGGCGCGCCGTTCGCCGACTTCCTGCTGGGCGTCCCCGCCGAAACGAGCGTCGCCGTTGTCCAGTTCGACAACGACGGCCGCGCCACCCATTACAAGTTCTACGCTCAGGACAGCTTTCGCATGTCCCCTAAGCTGACCTTCGACTACGGCGTGCGGTGGGAATTCCACCCCGGCTACTCCGACGCCGGTCTGAACATCGCCAACTTCAACCGGAACATCCCGCGAACCGGACAAGTGGTGATCCCGACCGATCCGAAGGCCCGCGACCTGCTCGCGCCCGCCGTGCTGGCCACGATCAATGCCTGCCCCGGTCCGACGCTGAACGGCGCCGCCTGCACGCCCATCGTCACCGCGAAAGAAGCTGGCCTGCCCGAAGGCCTTCGGAAGAACTACTTCGGACAGTTCCTCCCCCGCCTCGGTTTCGCCTACCGCTGGAACGAAAAGACGACCATTCGGGGCGGCTACGGCCACTACAACATGATCCTGCTCGGCAGTATCTTTTTCTCGCTCACAGGCACGGTGACCTCCGACGTGCGTTCCTTTTCCAATATCGGCCCCGACGGGCGCCCGATTTTCGTCCTGCCGCAGACCCGTCCCGCCAACTCGAGCGGCGTGCGCGCGGGCTCGGTCGGCACGTTCGAGTTCCGCACGGCGAACCAGATCGACTTCCGCCCGCCGCAGATGGCGCAGTGGAGCCTGACAGTGGATCGCGAACTCAACTCCGCTACCGGACTTCGGTTATCCTACATCGCCAACAAATCAACGAACATGCCTTGGGCGCCCGACCTCAACCAGCCGCTGTCGTCGACCCAATACTTCGCCAACCGGCCGCTCTCCGACCGGCCCTTCCCTCACTGGGGACTGATCTACTCTCGTGACGCCGGCGCCAACTCCATCTACAACTCTCTGCAAGCCGAGCTGAACCGGCGATTCCAGTCCGGCTTCACGTTCAATCTCGCCTACACCCTCGCCAAGCACCTCGGCGACGCCGCCGGACCCAACCCGTCCGGTTTCGCAGGCGAAACGGGCGGTGGGCGTGTCACCAACTCGCTCGACCGCCGCGCAGACCGCGGCGATATCTATGCCACCCGCCGCCACCGCTTCGTCAAAAGCGTGGTCTACGATCTGCCGTTCGGAAAGGGCCGTAAGTTCATGGCGAACACCAGCCGTTTCGCCGACGCGCTCTTCGGAGGATGGAGTCTGTCGTCTCTCATCATTCTCCAGTCCGGACCCTTCCTCACTCCTACTGTCTCGGTCGGCGACCCCTCGGGCACCAACGCTCCGCGCCGCGGCACACAGCGCCCGGACCGCGTCGGCGCCGCCAACGGCTCGGTTTCCAGCCCGGACCGCACACGCTGGCTCGACCGCTCGGCCTTCGCCTGCCCCGGCCGTGTCCCCGGCGCGGCGAATGCGTTCGACTGCAATATCGGCGTCCGGCCGGGAATCGATCCGGCTCCGTTGGGGCGATTCGGCAACTCGGGTGTGGGAATCGTTTTGGGACCCGGCACGTTCTCCTGGAACGCCGGCATGCGGAAGAGCTTCGCCGTCACTGAGCGCGTAGCCTTCCGCCTGGAAGGCTCCTTCACGAACCTGCCCAATTGGACAAATCTCGGCGACCCCATCCTGAACGTGGTCGACAACAACTTCGGCCGCATCACCGGAACACGCGGCGCCGATTTCGGCGGCAACCGTACGGGACAGGTCTCGCTGCGCCTCGAGTTCTGAGTACGCGGCCGCCGGCCCTCAACAGGCCCGCGGCTGCTGTTGCGTCATGCAGTGCAGCGTTCCGAGACCCAGCACCAGGTCCCGGCAGTAGATGCCGGTCACCGGGCGGTCCGGAAACAGCCGCGACAGCGTCGCCAGCGCGATCCGGTCGGCGGGGTCGTTGAATGTGGGCACCAGCACCGCGGCGTTGGCGATGTAAAAGTTGGCGTAGCTCGCCGGAAGCCGCTGGCCGGCGAACTCCACCGGCCGCGGCATCGGCAGCGTCACGACCCGGAACGGCGACCGCCGGAGCAGCCGCAGGTTCTCGCGCAGCGGTTCGTAGTTGGGGTCCGTTGGGTCTTCCTCGACCACTGTCACCACCGTATTCGCATCGACGAACCGCGCCAGGTCGTCAACATGGCCGTGCGTGTCGTCTCCGGCAATGCCGCGATTCAGCCAGTGAACCCTCGTCACACCCAAATACCGGGCGAAGACCGCCTCGAGTTCCAGCCGTCCCAGACCCGGGTTCCGGGCCTGCACTGGACTCAGGAGGCATTCCTCGGTTGTCAACAGGTCGCCCTGGCCGTTGACGTCGATGCTCCCGCCTTCGAGCACGATCTCGATCTTCTCCTGCTCCATCCGGAGCCGCCGCGCCACGAAGTCCGCCACCGCGTTGTCCCGCCGCCAGTTGTCGTATTTCGCCCAGCCGTTGAACCGCCAGTTCGTGATTGAAACCGACCCGCCGGGGCGGCGGACGAAAATCGGGCAGAAGTCGCGCACCCAGCTTCGGTCGGTCGGGCACACGTAAAAATCAACCGCATCGAGGTTCACGCCGGACTTGCGGAAGATCCGCTCCGCCCGGACCTGGGCGTCCCGATCCGGCGTCAGCAGCCGCACCCGTTCGCCCGACGTGATGTGCCGCGCAACCTCCGCGTAGACCCACGGAACCGGCGCGAACTTGCCGGGCCAGTCGGAACGCTCATGCGGCCAAGCCAGCCACGTTGCCTCGTGAGGTTCCCACTCGGCAGGCATCCGAACCGGGGGAGTCATCAGGCCAGCCACCTGTTGGCGATCGGTCCGTAGGCGTCGATGCGCCGGTCTCTAAGGAAAGGCCAGTTCCGCCGCGTCTCCTCCATCTTCCGGAGGTCGCACTCCACAACGAGAATCTCCTCCCGGTCGGTGGAGGCCTCGGCCACCACCACGCCGAACGGATCACTCACGAAGGAGGTGCCCCAGAACTCGATTCCCGTCCTCTCCGTCATTGAGGGCGGCGGTCCCTCGTAGCCCACCCGGTTCACCGCCGCCACCCAAATTCCGTTCGCGATGGCGTGGGCCCGTTGGATCGTGCGCCAAGCGTCGCGCTGCGCCGCTCCATGCTGCTCTTTTTCCATCGGGTGCCAGCCGATGGCCGTCGGGTAAAACAGAGCCTGCGCTCCAGCCAGGGCGGCCAGGCGCGCTCCTTCCGGGTACCACTGGTCCCAGCAAATCAGCACCGCGATGCGCCCGTAGGCGGTGTCGAACACGCGAAAGCCGAGATCCCCGGGCGTGAAGTAGAACTTCTCGTAAAAGAGCGGATCATCCGGAATGTGCATCTTGCGGTAGATTCCCAGCAGCGCGCCGTCGGCGTTCAGCACGGCGGCGCTGTTGTGATAGAGGCCCGGCGCGCGCCGCTCGAAAATGGGCGCAATCACAACGGTCCTGCATTCGGCCGCCACGCGAGCCAGCGCGTCTGTCGACGGTCCCGGCACGGCTTCGGCGAGGTCGAACAGCGCGGCGTTTTCTTCGCGGCAGAAATACTGCGAACGGTAGAGTTCCTGGAGGCACACAATCTGCGCCCCGCCCCGGGCGGCCTCCCTGACCTGCTCGATGGCCTTCGCCTCGTTGGCGGCCGGCTCTGGCGCGCAGGTCATCTGCACCAGGCCGATGCGAAAACTCGAATCCGTTGAACCGGGCATAGTATCATTGTGCCATTGTGGGTATTTACACCCTGCGCTGGTTGGTTCCTTTTCTCTTCACTGCCGCGGCTCTGTTGGCCGGACCCGTCCCCACGCCGAAGGAGCATCTCGGCTACACCCCAGGCGATGACTACAAGCTCGCCGACTACGCGGATGTCGCCGGCTACTTCCGCAAACTCGCCGCCGCCAGCGATCGCATCCGCCTGGCCGAGTTCGGCCGCAGCAGCGAAGGCAAACCAATGCTGGTCGCCTACATTTCGAGCGCCGACAACCTCCGCCATCTGGACCGCTGGCGCGAGATCTCGCGGCGCCTCGCGCTCGGAAAAGCCACCCGGCAGGAGGCGCAGAAACTCGCCGCCGAAGGCAAAGTGATCGTCTGGATCGACTCCGGACTTCACTCGAGTGAGGTCGCGCCTGTCCAGCATTCCTTCGACTTGGCCTATCGAATGATCACCGCCGAAGATCCGGACACGAGACGGATTCGTGACAAGGTGATCCTGATGCAGATCCCCGTGATCAATCCCGACGGACTCGACTGGATCGCCCACTGGTACCGTAAGAACGTCGGCACTCCTCACGAGCTGGCGCCCCTCCCATGGCTCTACCAGAAGTATGCCGGCCACGACAACAACCGCGACTGGTTCATGCTGAACCTCGACGAGACGCGCCACGTCAGCCGGCTGCTGTTCCGCGACTGGTTTCCCCAGATCGTCTACAACCAGCACCAGGCCCCGGCCTTTCCCGCCCGCATCTTCGTGCCTCCGTACGCCGAGCCGCTGAATCCTCACATCCCCGCCGAAGTCATGGAGGGAATCAACCTGATTGGATCAGCGATCAAGGAGCGGTTCGCGCGCGAGGGCAAGCCCGGCGTGATCTCCTATACCGGCTACGACGCCTGGTGGAACGGCGGACTCCGCAGCGCGCCGGCCTTCCACAATATGCACGGCATTCTCACCGAAACCGCGCTCTACGGTTACGCCACGCCGGGAAACTACAAACTCTCCGACCTCCCGGAGAGGTTCTCCAATGGTATTCCCACGCGCGAACCGAGCGTTTTCTATCAGCGGCCCTGGCTCGGTGGCCGCTGGAGCGTCCGCGACGCGATCGACTACATGCTGACCGCGGACTTCGCCATCCTTGAGCTGGCCGCGGCCCGCTCAGCGCATTTTCTCTACAAAGCGTGGGATATGGCCCAGGCCGCGATTCTGGCCGGAAACAGCGGGCGGCCCTACGCCTACATCGTGCCCGCCGGCCAGTGGGATCAGGGAACCGCCGCCGACATGCTGCGCCGGCTCCAGTGGTCCGGAATCGAGGTGCGCCGCGCCCGCGCGCCCTTTCAGGTGCAGTCGTCCACCTATCCGGCGGGAAGTTACGTTCTGCTTGCCGCGCAGCCCTTCCGCGCGCACCTTGTCGATCTCATGGAGCCGCAGAAGTATCCGGAAATCCGAACCGGCCAGACAGGACCCACCAAGCGCCCCTATGATGTGGCCGGGTGGACTCTCAGCATGAACATGGGCGTCGAAACCGTCCGAGCCGAGGACGCGTTTGCGGCCGAACTCGAGCCGGTGGACGAGATTGTGCTGCCGGAACCCTCGCGCAGCGCCCGTGAAAATTCCAGCTTTCTGGAGCTGGCCAAGGTGCTGTCGAACGCCGGAAAAGCTTATCGATCCTCCTCCGGGGACCTCGTCGCTGGCCCCTCTCCTGGCGGCTGGGAACTGCGCCGTCCGCGCGTGGCCCTCTACAATCCGTGGGTCTCCAACATGGATGCCGGATGGACGCACTACCTGCTCGACCACTACAGGATCCCCTTTACGACTCTTCGCAACGCCGACTTTGCCAAGCCCCTCAACGGAGCCTTCGACGTGATTCTGTTCGCCTCCCAGGCGCCCGCCTCCATTCTGCACGGCGTGCGGCCCGGTGAGTCCGCAGGCCGCGGCCGCGCCGGCCAGCCGGGAGCGTTGCAGCGCCCCGAATACACGGGCGGCATCGGTGTCGCCGGACTGGCCCATCTGGACGCTTTCGTCCGCGCTGGCGGAACCCTGATCGCGTTGGACGAAGCCGCCGGACTGCCAGTGCAGTTCTTCCCGCTTCCTCTCCGAAATGTCATCAGCGAAAACTCCAGCTACTATTGCCCGGGATCACTCATCCGGATCCAGGTGGACACGTCGCATCCGCTGGCGCTCGGCATGCCAAAGGAGGCGTTCGCCTTCACGACCGGCGGACAGGCATGGGAAATCACGCTTCTCAAGGAGTTCAATACCGGCGACCGCGAGGTGAAGTCCGTGGCCCGCTACGCGCAGGCGAACGTTCTGGCCTCCGGCTGGTTGTCAGGGGAGAAGGTCGTGGCCGGCAAGCACATCCTCGCCGAGGTCCGGCACGGTGCGGGCCGCGTGATTCTTTTTGGATTCCGGCCGCAGTTCCGCGCTCAATCCGCGGGAACGTTCAAGCTCCTGCTCAACGCCATCTATTTCTCCACGGCCAGCCCGACCTGATCAGATTCTTTCCAACCTATGAGCAAACTATTCCGAATCGGGGTTTCCCCGGATTTCTACTCTGAAGCGCGCGAATCTCTCGAAGCAGTCCTGGCCGCGCGGCTGACCGGCCTGCCGGGAGTCGAAGTCGCGCCGATGCCTGAGTTGCCCGGGCTTGTCGCGACTCCGGAATCGCTGGACCAGTTCGACGCGATCTTCGCCCTCGCCGTGCACATCCGGCCGGAGAGCGTGCGCGGAGTCCGCCGGCTCGCGGCCGTGGCGCGCTGGGGCGTCGGCTACGACCGCATCCACGTCGACTCGCTCACGGAAAACGACATCGTGCTGACGATCACTCCCAACGGCGTCAAGCGGCCCGTCTCGGAGGCCATCTTCGCATTCATTCTCGCGCTCACCAAGAACCTCCTCACGCAGGACAGGGTGGCGCGCGCGGGAGGCTGGCGCGGCGATCTGCCCCGCCTCGGCGTCTCCATCGCCGGCAAAACGCTCGGCTCGGTCGGCTGCGGGAACATTGGCCAGGAGATGTTCCGCATGTCCCAGTCGATGGGTTTCGCGCGCCGTATCGCCTATGACCCCTTCGTACGCCAGGAGCAGGTCAGTTCCCTCGGCGTCGAATTGGTCAGCCTCGAAACCGTCTTCCGCGAAAGCGACTTCGTCACCGTCAACACCCTCCTGAACGCGAGCACGGAGGGTTTGGTGAAAGAATCCCACTTCCGGCTGATGAAGCCGTCCGCCTATTTCATCAACACCGCCCGCGGGCCCATCGTCGAGCATGCGGCGCTGGTTCGCGCCCTGCGTGAGCGCTGGATCGCCGGCGCCGGAATTGACGTCTTTCCCGTCGAACCGCCGCCCAAAGACGACCCCCTGTTCGAACTCGACAACGTCATCGTCGCGCCCCATGCGATGGCCTGGACCGCGGAACTGATGCGCGACAACGGCTTTGAAGCCACCGACAACGTCTTGTGTATTGCGCGGGGAGATCGCCCCCCGGGCGCCGTAAACCGCTCCGTGTTGGAAAAGCCCGGATTCCAGGCCAAGCTGGAGCGTTACCGATGAAGATCGTCATCCCCGACGACTACCCCGTCGTGATGGCCGCCAGCGCGGCCTACCAGCGCTTTGCCTCCGCGCATGATGTCTCCTGGTACGGAACGCTTCCCGGCCCCGACCTTGTGAACCGGATCGCCGAGGCCGAGATCGTCGTCAACATACGGTCTTCCACCCGCTTCGGTGAGGACGTGTTCGCCTCCTGTCCCCGTCTGCGACTCCTTTCCATCTGGGGCACGGGCACCGACAATGTCGACCTCGAAGCCGCGCGCCGCCACGGCGTCACCGTCACGAACACGCCTGGCGTGGCCGCGATCTCCATCGCCGAGCACTGCCTGATGCTCACGCTCGCCGTCGCGCGAAATATCCTCACCACCGACGCGTCCGTCCGCCGCGGAGAGTGGGTCAAGGGCAACATGGTGCAACTGGCCGGAAAGACGCTCGGCATCATCGGCCTCGGCGCGATCGGCAGCCGCTTCGCCCGCCTCGGCGCCGCCATCGGCATGAACGTGCTCGCCTGGACCCTGCACCCCGACCCGTCGCGCGGTTACCCGCAGACGCCCCTGGAAACGCTGCTGGGCGAAAGCGACGTCGTGAGCCTCCACCTGCGGCTCTCCGACCAGACCAAAGGGTTCCTCGGCAAGTCCCACTTCGCGCTGATGAAGCCCACGGCGATCTTCATCAACACCGCGCGCGGACCGCTGGTCGAGGAAGCCGCCCTCATTGACGCGCTCTCCTCCCGGCGGATCGCCGGCGCAGGACTCGATGTGTTCGACGTCGAGCCGCTGCCCGCCGGACACCCGGTCACGCGGCTCGACAACGTCGTCCTTACCCCCCACAACGCCGGCATCACGCCGGAAACACTCGAGTCCGGACTGGCCCTGTCGCTCGACAATGTCACGGCGTTTCTCGCCGGAAAACCTCAGCACGTCGTCTGAGCCTGCCGGCGCTGGCCGGCCGCCGGCCGGATGTATGATGAGGGAGACAATGACGCGGCGCCAACTTCTCGAACGAACCTGCCTGGGCTTCGGCAGTATTGTCCTGGCCGATCTCCTGTCGGCCGAAGAGGCCGCGCCGCCCGTCTACAACGACCTTCGGCGTCGCCAGACCCATTTTCCCGCCAAAGCCAAAGCCGTCATCCAGCTCGTCCAGAACGGCGGTCCAAGCCAGATGGACCTGTTTGACCCCAAGCCCGAACTCTCGCGCCGCGCCGGCCAGCCGCTGCCCGGCGGCGTCGAAATCCATCAGCCGAACAACGTCAACACCCTCCTGCCCGGCGCGTTCGAGTTCCGCAAGGCCGGCCAGTGCGGCATGGACATCGCCTCTCCCCTGCCCCACATTTCCCGGATCGTGGACCACTGCTGCTTCATCCGCAGCATGCACACCGAGCACAACAACCACCTCGAAGGGTTGAACATGCTGCTCACCTGCAAGATCTTTCCCGGCCGTCCCGTCATGGGCGCCTGGATCAGTTACGCCCTGGGCACCGAGAACCAGAATCTTCCCGCCTACGTGGTCCTTCGCGACCCCACCGGCTACACCATCGGCGGCAAACAACTCTGGGCTAACGGTTACCTTCCCGCCCTCTACCAGGGCGTCGAGTTCAGCATGAAGGGCGCCCCGGTGCATCATCTGAATCCGCCGGAGCCGCTCACCCCCGGCGCGCAGCAAGCCACGCTGGACCTGCTCGCCCGGATGAACGAGACCCACCTGGCCGCCCATCCCGGCGAATCCGAACTCGAAGCCCGCATTCGTAACTTCGAACTGGCGGCGCGAATGCAATTGGCCGCCGGCGAAGTGCTCGACATCTCAAAGGAGTCGGAAGCGACCAGGAAACTGTACGGCATCGATGACCCGATCGCCGGACCCTACGGTCTGCGCTGTCTCATGGCGCGCCGCCTGGTCGAGCGCGGCGTCCGCTTCGTGCAGGTGACCACCAGCCCCGGACAGCCCTGGGATCACCACAACAACATCAAACGCGACATGCACAAGATCGCCACCGAAGTCGACCAGGGCTCGGCCGCGCTCATTCAGGACTTGGCCGGCCGCGGCATGCTCGACGAAACCATCGTCATGTGGGCCGGAGAATTCGGCCGGCTTCCGACAACCCAGAATGGCGACGGCCGGGACCACAACCGCAACGCCTTTACCATCTTCTTCGCCGGCGGCGGTTTCAGAAAAGGGTTCGTCTACGGCGAAACCGACGAGTTCGGCTACAAATCGGTCGTCAACCGCGTCGCTGTGCCGGACATGATCGCCACGGTTCTCAAGCAACTGGGATTGGACCACGAACGCGTCCGCTTCCCTCACGGCGGCCGCACCGAAACTCCTTCCGACGTCACCGTCACCGGCGCCAAACCCATTCCGGACCTGGTCGCATGACAAGCCGGATTCCTCTCATCTTCGCCGGGTCCCTTCTCTGCCTGGCGGCCGAACCGCCGCGGTTTGAAAAGGATGTGCTCCCCATCTTCACCCGGTACTGCTTCACCTGCCACGGCCAGAGTTCGGCCAAGCTCGGACTGGACCTGCGCACCGCCGCCTCGGCCCTCAAAGGCAGCCACAATGGCCCCGTTGTCGTCAAAGGCAGTCCCGAAGAAAGCCTCCTGTGGAAGAAGGTTTCCTCCCGCCAGATGCCCCCCGCCATCTACGGCCAGAAAGTCCCGGACGCCGACCTCGAGACGATCAAGGCGTGGATCGCCGGCGGAGCGCGGCACGACGCCCCCATCGGAGACCACGCCCGCTACGCCGCCGAGCAGAGGGCCCGGTTTGAGAAGGACATCCGCCCCATTTTCCAGTCGCGCTGCGTGAACTGTCACGGCGGAACTTCGCCGGCGGCCGGCCTCGCGCTCACCACTATGTCCGATGTTCTGAGAGGAGGCGCCAACGGCCCGGTCATCATCGAAGGCCGCTCCGAGCGCAGCCTGCTCATCCGCCGGGTCTCGAACCTGACCATGCCGCCGAAGGGAGCCGGCCAACCCCTCAGTGAGCAGGAAGTGCGAGCCATCCGCGAATGGATCGACCGCGGAAACTTCGCCGAATCGGTCGCGATGGATTCCGCCGACCGCCCGTTCACGGCTCTTGAGGCCCCACCCGTCACCGACCGTCAACGCAAGTTCTGGGCCTTTCAGAAACCCTCCTTCCCCGCGCTGCCGAAAGTCCAGGCCGCGGCGCGCGTCCGTACCCCCCTGGACCGCTTCATCCTGGCGAGGCTCGAAGCGAAAGGCCTCTCCTACTCCCCCGACGCTCCGAACCTCAAACTGGTGCGGCGGGCCTCTCTGGACCTGACGGGACTGCCCCCTTCTCCCGAACAGATTGACGAATTTCTCGCCGACACCAGGCCGGGCGCTTATGAACGCCTCCTCGACAGGCTCCTCGCCTCGCCCCATTACGGAGAAAAGTGGGGACGCCAGTGGCTCGACGCGGCCGGCTATGTCGACACCACCGGCAAGGACTTCAATCCCGTCAAGGCCGAGTACGCCGAAGGAATGTGGCGCTATCGCGACTATGTCATCAAAGCCTTCAATGAGGACAAGCCTTGGGATCGGTTTCTCACCGAGCAGATCGCGGGCGATGAACTCACCGACTGGCGGACCGCGCCGAAACACACTCCCGAGATCAACGAACTGCTGGCCGCCACCGGCTACCTCCGCACGATTCTCGACATCACCGAAGAGGACATCAGCAACCTGCCGGTGGAACGCTACGAGGCTCTCTTCAAGCTCGTCGAAAAGGTGTCGGCCAGCACCCTCGGGTTGACCATGAATTGCGCCCGCTGCCACAGCCATAAATTCGACCCGATATCCCAACGCGACTACTATCGCTTCCTGGCCCTGTTCACCACGGCTTACAATCCGGCCGACTGGCTTCAGCCGCAGAACCGCCACCTCTATACCGTGTCAAAGGCCGACAGAGAGGACATCGAACGCTACAACAGAACGTTCGATCCGCTGATCTCGGAGCTGAAGGAAAGCGCCGCACAGATCCGCAAGCCCCACGAATCGCGGCTGTTTGAAGAGAGGCTGAGGAAGATCCCGGAGACCATCCGCGAAGATGTGCGAATCGCTCTCAACACGCCCCCGGACAAGCGCGATGACGTACAGAAGTACCTCTTCGAGAAGTTCAGCGCCGGGCTGAGGATCCCGCCCAAGGAGGTCGACGGCCTGCTTTCAGAGGCCGACAAGGCGACCATCGAGTACCTGGAAGGCGAAATCAGGAACTACGAGGCGCGCAAGAAGAAGCTCGAGAAGATCCAGGCCCTCTGGGATGTCGGCAAACCGCCCGCCATCCGCCTGCTGCAACGCGGCAACGCCGATGCTCCGGGCCCTCGTGTCAGGCCGGGGTTCCCGGAGGTCCTCAGTCAGACCGGTTTTCAAGACGCGGTCAAACCCGCCGACACCCGGGGAGAAACGTCGGGAATGCGTCTCGCCTTCGCCCGGTGGCTGACGAACCCCGATCACCCGCTTACTGCCCGGGTCATCGTCAACCGTATCTGGCAGGGCCACTTCGGGACAGGCATCGTGGCCACGACGGACAATTTCGGCTCCACCGGAGCGGCGCCCGTCAACCAGGAGCTGCTTGATTATCTCGCTGTCGACTTCATGAAGAACGGCTGGAGGGCGAAACGGATCCACAAGCTGATCATGACGTCCACCGCCTACCGCCAGTCCGCGCAACAGGCCGGCCAGCCCTGGCTCGACAAGGCCCGCCTTGCCGATCCCGAGAACAAACTGCTGTGGCGGATGAACCTGCGCCGCCTGGATGCCGAGTCTCTGCGTGACTCCATCATCGCCGTGGCAGGCAAGCTGAACCCCGAAACAGGCGGCCCACCCATCGAACTGGAGATGCGCGGTGACGGACTCCAGGTGGTCTCCTCGAAGGAGCCCGAATCGGCGCGATGGCGCCGCAGCGTCTACCTGACGGCTCGCCGGACTTACCCGATGAGCTTCCTCGGCGTCTTCGACTATCCCGTCATCGACACCCACTGCTCGCGCCGGATGCCGTCGGCGACTCCGCTCCAGTCGCTGACGCTCATGAACGACGATTTCGTCTGGAGATCCGCGGCCGCCCTCGCCGAAAGGGCCGGAGGAGACATTGACAAGGCCTATCGGATGGCTCTTTCGCGCGGTCCGGACCCGAGCGAGCGCTACCAGGCGGCCTCCTTCCTGCGGACGAATCCGTTCCGGAGCTTCGCGCACGCCCTGCTGAGTTCGAACGAGTTCCTCTATATCGACTGACCGCCGCTGCTCCTGCCACGGCGCCGAGTGTCGAGCCAGTTCCGGAACATTTCCGCAAAGGAGTGCGCCAGCGCCGACTGCTCCAGCTCGTCGAGCGAAAACTTCATCTTGCGCCTCCAGTTCGGATACTCCCACGTCGTGGCCGGCAGGTTTTGCTGATCGGTTTCCTTTGTCAGGTCCTCCTGGTTGAGCGTCATCAGCATACAGGGAGTCTGGGCGAGAAAACCTGTTATGGCGTTGTGGATCTCGCCGGAGAACTCCGGCCCGTCGGCCGCCGCCTGCGGATAGCCGCTGTCGAGCAGGCCGAGCTCTTTGAGGCACTTCAGGATGTTGTGCTTGTCCCGCCGCCGCTCCGCCCACAGCCGCTCGACCATGCCGTCATCGCCGAGCAGCCCAAGCTGCTGCCGCACCTCGATGTCCCGGCCCGCCCAATAGCCGGCCAGCGTCGGCAGATCGTGCGTGGTCGAGGAGACCAGCGCCTGAACCGGGTACTCTTCCGGTCTCTTGAGCGACCCGTCCGCGTGCCTCTCGAAGTAGAACAGCCGGTAGCTCAGGATCCCGTGCCGGTCCAGGGCCACCCGCATCGCCGGCTCCACCGTCCCGAGATCCTCTCCGACGATGAGCACCCGTTGCCGCACACTCTCGAGCGCCACGATCCGCAACAAGTCCTCGGCGTAGTCGCGCACGTAGGCGCCCTCGGTGGCGTCCCTCCCGGACGGGATCCAGTAGAGCCGGAACAGCCGCATCACGTGGTCGATGCGCAGCGCGCCGCCGTGCCGCGCGCTCTTTCGGATCGTCTCGGCGAAATAACGGTAGCCTTGGGCGCGGTGCGCCTCCCGCCGGGGAGGAGGGAATGACCAGTCCTGCCCCTTCGGAGAGAACCCGTCCGGCGGCGCTCCCACGCGGCACCCTTCCACGTACAACTCGCGGTGGGCCCACAGTTCGCACCCGCACCGGTCGGTCGCAAGCGGCAGGTCGTGGAACAGGCCGATCGCCATTCCCCTGTCGATGGCGTGATGCTGGGCCGCGGCCGCCTGCTGGTCCACCTGCCATTGCACGTATTTGTGGAACAGGATCTCTTCCACGTGCGCCGCGGCGAACTCCCTCACTGCCTCGCTGTGCGGGGAGCGGAACGGTTCCGGCCAGTCCGGCCAGATCCAGATGCCGGGATTGGCGTTATGGATGGCCTCGTCAAGCGCGCAATAGGTCGCATAGGTGTCTAGCAGTTCGCCTTCGTCCGCCGCCCAACGGGCGAAGCGCCGCCCCCGCGGCGTCCCCGGCTTGAACTCGTGCTCGTAGAAATGGCGGAACAGCAATCGGAGAAAACGCAGTTTGATGTCCCGCACACCCTCGTACTCGACGAACTCCGCTTCGTTCAGCCGGCGGATCTCCGCCTTCGTCTCCCCGGACTCGAGCAGTTGGCGCGCCTCCTCGCAGTCCCGCATCTCCTCGATCGCCGTGATGTCGAGATAAAGGAAGTTGCGGTAGAAGAGGCTGTTCGGAAGGTACGGGCTCGTGTTGAAAGGCTGCCGGTTGGCGATGGCGTGCAGCGGGTTCAGCGCGAGATACGACGCGTGAACCTGATCCACCGCCCAGTCGATCAGCCTTTGCAGGGCCGTGAAGTCGCCGCAGCCCCAAGTGTTGGCGTCGTGCACGCCATACAGGCTCACCGCCAGCCCGGACAGCCGTTCACCCGCCTCGATCGCCTCCGGCAGGTAGGCGCGGTCCGGACAAATAATCAGTTTCGTCGCCGACGTGACGCCGCCCCCTTCCACGGTGAGCCGGTGATAGCCGAGCGGAAGATCCCGCGGCAGCTTCAGCCGGCCCGGATCGCCCGCGCCGTCCTCGTGGAAAATCTGCCGGCCCCCGCCGTGTTCGAACTCCACTCTCACCACGGTCGGACCGGCTACCTCCGCCGGCCACCGGATCGCCACCGAAAAGTCTTCGTCGCCCCGGCTGAGAACCACCGCCGGATCGAGAATCGCCGCGCCGTCCTCCGGAGCGTCTCCCATCGCCGCCAGCAGTTCGGCGCACAAATCCGGCCCCGTTTCGTGCCACTTCCCCGAAATGTCCCAGTATCCGGGTTCGATCCCCCGCCGTTGAGCGGTTTCCTGGAGAGAGCGTTCTGGAGCGGTGAGCATGTGGGGAGGCTCTTCTCATTCTATCGGCCCTGGAGCGAATCTTCCCGGACCGCTCCCGGTGAGACCAGCCTCTTTCAAAGGGTCGTTCCATGGGATACTGAAAGAGCGTATGGACCTTCGTGAATACAGGCCGCCCCTGGGACCGGCCGACGGGATCTTCGACCGCATCGACGCTGATCCGACACGCGCCCTCGAGGATTCGATCCTCACGACCACCCTCGACAAGGCGATCAACTGGGCCCGGAAGAACTCGATCTGGCCGATGACATTCGGACTGGCCTGTTGCGCCATCGAAATGATGGCGATGAGCGCCGCGCGGTTCGACATCTCCCGCTTTGGCGCTGAAGTCTTTCGCGGTTCGCCGCGCCAGTCCGACCTGATGATCATCGCCGGCCGGGTTTCCAACAAGATGGCGCCCGTCGTGCGGCAACTCTACCAGCAGATGCCCGAGCCCCGCTGGGTGATTTCGATGGGCGCTTGCGCCACCTCCACCGGTGTGTTCAGCAACTATGCCTTGATCCCGGTCAACCAGATCATCCCCGTCGACGTCTACGTGCCGGGCTGTCCCCCGCGGCCGGAACAACTCATTTATGCCATCATGCTCTTGCAAAAGAAGATTGAGCAGGAAACCGGCACTCTCAAGAAAGTCCTGAACCTGGCCTGACCCCGGCCGCTATTCCGCCGCCCGCACCAGCACCGCCGTTCCGGACATGAGCGAAGCCGGTTCGCCCGGCGCCGTCGTGTACCAGCTCACCGCGAGCAGATTCTCTTTTTTAAGCTCAATGTGAACCAAGCCCGATGCGCCCCCGTTGCCCCGCCATGGGAACCGTCCGGCCCCGGAACGCCCCTCGAACTGGAACTGCACGTTCGGCGAAAGCGCCTGGTCGGCAACCCGGTACTTCGCCCGGTAGCTTCCTCGAACCGTCTGGTGAAACTCGTCGAGCACCAGTTCGGCGTACTCGGCTGAGTACGGTTGCCTCGAGGCACCCGCCGCCGAGGGAATGAAGACCCAGCGGCCCGTCAATCCCGAGGCCGGAGGCGTCACCGTAGCCGGTACGGGCGGAGGCCCCGAAACCGGCGGGGCCGGCCTGGCATACGGCCGTTCACCGCCTTGCTCGCGCGCCACGGCCCCTTCCCGGACGCGCTCGTCTTGCCACGGCTCCCCGGTCGCTTCCGGCTCTGCCGCCGCCTGCGCTCCCGGCGGCGTCTTCGGCCCGGCGTCCGCGGGCGTGCGCTCCCGGCGGCCCGAAGGTCTCTTCACTTGCGCCTGCGTCGCGTGGCTCGCCACTGTCCTCGACGGCGCGGGTAGCTCGACCACAACCACCCTTTCTCCGCCAGCCCGCAGCCATAGGGCTACGCACGCGGTTATCGCCGCTCCGGCAACGACCCAAGGCAGCTTCTTCGGCGCGGGCGCGCCAGCCGGCATCCCCTCCGCCGGCCTCTGTAATTCCAGGTCGTACCTGCTTCGGAGCTCAGCATTGGAGAGGATCGCATAGATCCCGTTGATCCGCTTCATCTGGCGCTCAGCCAGGCGGCGAAGATGATCGTCCTGGAAATGGTCTGGGTGGAGCAGCCGCGCCAGCGCCCGGTGCGCCTGGCGCACCTCCTCCGTTGTGGCGTTCGGAGAAATGCCGAACTCCTCGTAGTAGTTCATTCGGACCACGGACCCGAAGGTCCTCAGCAATATTAGTGATCCGAAGCCAAAAGGTTTGCAGGTTTTCTTCCCGGCTCAGCCCAGGCGGACCGTTCGCAGGTCGATCTTCGCCCGGTCCCATTCGCCCAACCCGAGCGCGCCGGCAATCTCGACGTGCTCCGGCTGCCGGTTCAGGAATGTGGCGAACTGGTCTGGACGATCCATGGCGATCGGAGGCATCCCGGCCGACACCCGCTTGTTGTCGATCTCTTCCCATCCGATCCGATCCAGGGCCACCGGGTCCGTCGCGAAGTAGATCGTCTTGTGCTCCCAGACGAACTGCGGCCGAGCCCCCGGTCCGCCGTGGTACAGCGCCTTGACTCCATCCAGAATGTGAAGCACGGTTTTGTTCCGGATCACCGGAAGCGCCACCACGGCGGGGATGAACGACCCGCAGGCGTTCAATGTCTTCGTGGCGAGGCTGCGGCTGACATTGTTCACCAAACCGTGCGACAGGTTTTTCAGAGCGAGCGTCACGCCGGCCGACTGGTGGTCCTTGAGGACGGCGAGGTTGACGAGTTTGTTCACCTCCTGTGTAATGAATTTCGCCGCGTAAGACCGGCGCGCCGTCACGTTGTCGACGTCGAAGCCAGGCCGCGTCAGCGCCATATCGAGGTAGTGGTCCGGGTCGTACCCTTCGATCCGCTGCTGGATCTCGTCATAGTCCTCGGTCGCCGACGACCACCGCACTTTCTCCGGAAGCCACTTGTCGAAACCCGCCCCGAGAAACTGCCTGCGATACCGGTCATAGACGACGATATCCTGTGGCTTGATCCCCGCCGAGCGAAGGCCGGCGATGATCTCCCCCAGCACCTCCGGCGACGAAATCACATGCGGGCTTCCAACCGGATTCACCTTGATACCCACGACGTCTCCGGGCTCGACGAAGAGCTTCCACGCCTCCGCGGCGCTCCCGGCTCCCGTCAACTCCGTCATCCCGCGCGTCATCATCTCCCGCAGCGGTCCGGCGCCGAAGCGTCCCGAAACGATCGATGCGGGATGATGCACCGCCACGACTCGGCCGCGGTACGGTCCGGGCATCGCCAGCTTCGATGCCGGCGTCTTCGAGGACGTCTGCGCGGCCAGCGCCAGATCCCGGAGCGAAGCGGCGGCCACGCCTGCCTGCAACATCCGGCGGCGGGTCAATCTTTTGCACGTCATATTGATCAGGGTAGAATCGAAGATCGGCGGATGCAACCGCCGTCGGCGAAAGGAGATTGACCATGAGCGAACAAACCGGCAACGCATCGCGCCGCGGCTTCCTCGCGGGTGCGCTGTCCGCCGCTGCGGCGGCCGAAGAGATCGTCGCGCAGACGACTTCGGCTTCGGCCACAGGCATGCCCCGGCGCAAGCTCGGCCGGACAGGGCAGATGGTGTCCATCGCCTGCCTCGGCGGCTGGCATATCGGCTCGGTTAGGGATCACGGCGAGGCGATCCGGATCATGCACGCCGCCATCGACGAGGGCCTCACCTTCTTCGACAACGCCTGGGACTACCACAACGGTCACAGCGAGGAGATCATGGGCAGGGCGCTCGCCATGGACGGGCGCCGCGGCAAGGTCTTCCTGATGACGAAAAACTGCGAGCGCGACTACGACGGATCGATGCGGAATCTCGAAGAAAGCCTGCGCCGGCTCAAGACCGATTACCTCGACCTCTGGCAGTTTCACGAAATGGTCTACGACAACGACCCGGACTGGGTCTTCGAGAAGGGCGGACTCAAGGCCGCCATCGAGGCTCGCAAGCAGGGCAAGGTCCGCTACATCGGCTTCACCGGCCACAAAGATCCACGGATTCACCTCAAGATGCTCGACAAGCCGTTCCCCTGGGACAGCGCGCAGATGCCCATCAACGTGCTCGATGCGCACTACCGGAGCTTCCAGAACGAGGTCGTGCCGGTTTGCCTCAAGAAGAATGTCGGCGTCATCGGCATGAAGGGCCTCGCCGGCGGCAGCCCACAGGGCCGCCTGATTGAAAAGTTGAATCTGACGGCCGAAGAGTGTTACCGCTATTGCCTGAGCCTGCCCGTCTCGAGCCAGGTGATGGGCATCACCACCATGGACCAGTTGAAGGCCGACATCAAGCTGGCCCGGGAGTTCAAGCCGATGTCTCGAACCGAGCTGACGGAATTCCGGGGACGCGTTCGAGAAGAGGCCGGCGACGGCCGCCACGAACTCTTCAAAAGCGCAAAGAACTACGACGGCCCCCACCACCGCCGCCAGCACGGGTTCGACGTGTAGGGACCCTCGCGGGAAGGGGCTGGCGCGGCCGGCCCATCAGCCCGCTGCCGCCACGCCGATGCTGCGCCGTCGTGCCCAACGCATCAGCGCGACACCCGACACAAAATAGACGATCGTTGTCACCTCCGGCGTCTCTCCTCCCGGCGGCGGAGCCCCGCCAGCGGCGTCTCCAAAAGCTATGTTGTCGAACAGCCCCTGAGGTCCAAACGGCGTCGAAGAGTCGAACACGATCCGCACAGTGCTGAAAGGCACATCCGTCCGTACGCCGAAGAACGTCCGGTTCGGTCGGCTTCCGGTCACTACCGTGATGCCAAGGTCGATTCCATCCAGGATGATACGGAACGTCGCACCGGCCGGGTATGCGCTCATCAAGTCGAGCCCGAACGAGGTCACGCCTCCAGCCAAACCCACCTGAAAATACGCGCCGGTCAGCCATGACGGTCCGGCCAACAGGGTGCCCGAGTTCCAGTCCTCGGCCGACCCGGCCGACGGATTCAACGCGTATAACTGGTATGAACTCCCCCCGTATCCACCTGTGAAATTCGCCGAGCCGATGGTCAGACCAGCCGCCGTGCTGTAGTTCGTAAAGGCGCCGGGCGCCAGCCCGAGACTGGAAAAATCGATATCCGTGCGTCCGGAGGTCAACGCCTCCCATGTCGCCCGGTCGTTGTACGTGCCCAACACCGAAGCCTTCGCGGACCAGCTCGCCATCAGCACGACCACAAGGGTTGTGACCATGGCGGGAAGACGAAGATAAGCCATTTGTGTGCTCCCGCCCCGGAGGCATAAAGCCACCAGGAAATGAAATGATTGTGCTCACTCGATTAGTGCAGCAAGGGGGAGCAGGCTCTCACGGAGTAAGGCAATTTCCTGTGTGGGTATTCCTTGGCGGTAGTCCTCACCGGTTCTTTCGTTGCCGGTAGTCTTCCACACCGCGCGTCGAAATCACCCGGCACATCTCAAACAGGCGGGAGCGGGCCCGTGCGCCGATCCGTTCGGTGAGGTAGTAGCGGCTGGTCACGTCGCCGGCGACGCCGCTGGGGATGGGAGAATCGCCCGCCTCTGGATCGCGCAGGTTTGTCGTGGCGATCACCGGTTTGTTGTTGTTGTAGCGGTAGGTGATCAGCGAAGTGATCGTGTCCTCCACCCAATCGGTAACGCGGTGGGCGCCGAGGTCGTCGAGCACCAGGATCTCGCAATCGAGGGCGGTGCGGTAGGTCTCCCGGCTCGCCGACCCCGCGGCCGCGTCGTAGCCCGAACGGATCCGCTCGAGCAGATTCTGATAGTCGAAGAAGACGCACTCGAAGCCGCGTTGGATCAGGCGCCTCATGACGGCCACCGCAAGGTGTGTCTTTCCGGTGCCTGGGTCTCCGATGAACAGCAGGCCGGGCTTCTTTGTACCGTAGGGATATTCCCTGGCGTAGGACGCAGCCACAGTGACCGCTGTTTGCAGAGCCCGCGAGTTGATGGGGTTGTCGGGCAGCGTGGCGAAGTTCTCAAAAGACGCCTGGCGGTACAGCGGCGGAATCTGGGCCCGCTCGATCAGGTTGCCAGCCCGTTCCAAAACAACGCACTCGCAGCGCTCCACTGCCGCCACGCCCCCCTTGTCGACCTGGCGCCAGCCACTGCCGCCGCAGTTCGGACAAACCGTTTCGGCCATCAGATTCTAGTGTACTGTCTGCGGCGGCAGGCCTAGGGCGGCGAAGATGGTTCCGTTTGTGATCGTTTTGCTCAAACCGCAGACAAGATGGACGATGAGAGCAAGTGAAGAAGATGGAGTCTTCTTTAAAGGAGGTCCAGGATGGAGATCTCATCTGTCAGCCCCACCGTCGCCAAACCGGTTGACACGGCAGCCCTGACAGTGCGCTCCGCCGAATCGCGGGCCCAAACCAGAGAACTCATTCAGGCGGTGCGCCAGGCCAATGAGTCGCAGATCGCCGGGCAGAACAGCGAGCTTGTCGTCTCGGTGGACCGCCGGACCGGCCGGCTTCTGGTTCGAATCGTCGACAAGGAGTCGCGGGAAGTGATTCAACAAATACCCGCTGAACACGTGCTGAGAATGGTCCGCGAGTGGAATGAGCGCCGTTACTGAAGGCGCCAAGATGACGTGCGCAAGATCAAGTGCGCAAGACAACCTGCGTAAGACAAGGAGGACGCTTCGAATGGCGCTCGATGCCCACCAGACCTATCGCGATGCGGAGATCTTGCAGGCCGACCCGATGCAACTGGTGCGCTTGCTCTACCGCGGCGCGATCGAGGCCGTCGGCAAGGCGCGCGTTCATGTCCGCAATCGCGATATCAAGGAGCGATCCCGCCAGATCACCAAAGCGGCCGAAATCGTGGCTGAACTGATCTCCGCTCTGGATCTCGAGCGCGGCGGCGAGTTCGCCAAGGGACTGCTCCGGCTCTATGAATACATTCAGTTTCTCTTGCAGACGGCCAACTTCGAGCAGACCGAAGAGCCGCTGCGGGAGGCCGCGAACCTGCTCGGGATCCTCGCCGAAGGCTGGGAGCAGTGCCAGGTCGCGCCAGCGGCCGGACCCGCCCTTCCGGCCCCGCTGCTGGCCGACTCTAGCGGTGCCCCGTCGCGCGTGTTCATGGGCTGACGCCGGAACGGACCGAATCCTCCGTTCGCATCCCCTGGCCGACCATCGCGGCGATCCCGAGCGCTCCAGCCCGCGCCATCACCCGCGCCAGATGCTCCTCCACCAACTCACGCATGGGATTGTTCGCCCCCTCTCCCTCGTTCGCCTCCCGGGCCTGACGCAGCAGTTGACCGAGCAGCAAGGCCTCGAACTCTTCGGACGCCTCCCTCCCCCTGCCCGCGCCCGGCCCAGTAACCGTCGCCCCGGATATCCAAGCCAACTCCACACTGGGATGCATTCTAGATCACCTCGACTTCGGCATCGAGCGCCCCGGCTGCCCTCAGGTTCTGCAAGACGGCGATCACATCCCGCGGCGTCGAGCCGATCGCGAGCAGGGCCTTCACCAGGTCCTCGACCGTCGCGCCTTCCTTCAAATTCACGTTCCTCGCCTTGTCCTCCTTCACCCCGACACCCACTTTGGGTACCACCGTCGTCTCTCCGCCCGCGAGCGGAGCAGGCTGCGAGACGTCATAACTGGTCTCGATCTCCACCGTCAGCTTGCCGTGCAGGATCGAGACCGGCGCAATCCGGATCTCTTTGCCAAGCGCGATCGTTCCGGTGCGCTCATTGATCACAATCCGCGCCGGACGGTCCGCTTCAATCCGCAGCGATTCGAGTTCCGCCAGGAATTCCACCCGCCTCTCGGTGTAGGACGGCGGAATGTCCACAACCACCAGGCTGGCGTTCACAGCTCTCGCCACGCCCCCAAAACGCCTGTTCAGCGCCGCGCAGATCCGCGCCGCGTTGGTGAAGTCTCCGCGGCGCAACTGGAGCCGCACGAGCCCCTCGCCCATGCTCGACGGCGGCGCCGCTTCCACAATCGCGCCCTGAGGGACCCGGCCTGCCGTCGGGTGATTCACCGTCTGCGAGTTCCCCGCCCCGCCCGCCACGAAGCCGCCCGTCACCACCGGGCCCTGCGCCACGGCAAATACCTGCCCCGTGGCGCTCCGCAGCGGCGTCATCACAAGCAGCCCTCCCTGAAGGTTACTCGCATCGCCCATGGCTGCCACGTGGACGTCCAGCCGCGTGCCCGGCTGCGCAAACGGCGGCAGCGTCGCCGTCGCCATCACCGCCGCCGTGTTCTTGGCCTGAAGCGCCGCCGCCGAAACCGAGACGCCCATGCGTTCGAGCAGGTTGGCCAGCGTCTGGGCCGGAAACACCGCCTGCCGCCGGTCGCCGCTCCCGTTCAACCCTACGACCAGACCGTAGCCGATCAGTTGGTTGTCGCGCACGCCTTCAATGCTGACCAGTTCCTTCAGCCGCACCCCGGGCGGCGACGACGACCGGCCGGCCTCGGCGGCAAGCAGAAGAAGTCCCGGGAGAAACAGCATGGTCAGAACGGCAGGATTCCCAACAGCAGCCGGTAGAGAAAGTTCGGACGCCGGACCGCGTCGCTCACCACGCCTCTGCCCTGCACCCGCACGGAAAGCTCCGCCATCCGGTCGGATCGCAACTGGTTGCCCGGACCTACATCGTTCCACCTCGCCACGCCCCGAATCTCCACCAGTTGACGCTCCGAGTTCACCACGACCTCCTTGGAGCCTGCCAGCACCAGGTATCCGTTCGGCAACACCGCCGTCACACGCGCAGTGATCGTCGTGCTCAACGACGTCTCCCGGCTCGTTTCCCCGTCCCCTTGGAGCGATTGCTCCCCGCTCAGCCGGGTGAGATCGGAGAGTCGCCCCGGAACCCGCGTCGCTCCCGCAAGCGCGCCGATCGACGCTTTCGCCGACGAGGCGCGGTTGGCCGCCGTGCTCCCCCGGACCAGCGCCGAGGCGCGTTCGAAGACGACAATCGTCACCATATCGTCCACCTGAAGAGCTCGAAGGTCTCGCCCTAAGTCGCCCAGTACCCCCGAAGGAGTGTATAGAGACCCAGGACTGAAGGCAGCGGTGTCCCGCCGATGAGACGCGTCTTCCACCCAACGATCCAGGCCCCCCTCCCTCTGCGTTTCCCCCCCGCAGGCCAGACGAAACGAACCCAAAATCGCCACGACACACCGCAAGACCCTCATCGCGCCGCTCCTTTGCCCGGCTCTCCCTCTCCCGCCTCCGCCCTTCCCGGACCGGTTACCCGGGCGGCGAACCTCCGGCCCGACTCCTCGTTGAGCAGTACGACCCGGTCCCGGCGCCGTCCCGACGATTCCGCCCTCGCCGTCAGCGCCAACCTCGCCCCTGCCGACTTCGCCTCGACCAGAACCCGCTGTCCTCGCTCGACCTCCCAGGGCCGGTCGAGCCACGCCGCCGCAATCGGCTGGCCCGTATCCACCCTGCGCCGCAGAATCCTGCCTATGACCGCCTCCAACTCCCGCACCCAGTTCCCTCCCCGGTCCTCCACCAGCGCCTCCAGCTCCTCCACGTCGCCGGGTCCGATCTGCGATCCCGGTTCGATCCGCGCCCTCGCCACTATCCGGCGCTCGCGCCACCACGCCTTCACCCGGGCCCAGACCGGAACCGTCCGCCGGCCATCGTAACGAATCGCCCCCCGCACGAGCAGGGTGCCGTCTGGGCGCCGCGCCGCCGCGCCGCTCCACTCGGCCTCTCCAAAAGGAACCGGAAACCGTGTGTAGTCGATCACTTCCACTTGCTCGGCGGCCAGAGCCGTTCGAATCGCCCGGCCGGCCGCTACCACGTCGAGCGGGCCGGCTTCGTAAATAAAGCAAACCTCTCCCGGTGGCGTATTCAGAACCCCGTACCGTCCAGCCAGCCTGGTCAAGTCCCGCACGCCCAGCCTTCGACTGGCGCCCGGCAGCGGAGCGAAGGCGATGAACTCGTCGGGCGGAATCGATCCCCCGCCCACGCCCGCCCGGGCCAGATCGGCGCCCGTAATGCGCAAGCCGCGCACGGCGATGCAGCCGGCCGCCGCCGGCCAGACCATCGCGAACGCCACGGCTGCCCCGACGCCCCTCATCGCGTCAGTTGGTTCACCTGCTGGTACATCTCATCCGCCGCCTTGACGACCTTCGAGTTCGCCTCATAAGCCCTCTGGCTCAGGATCAGGTTGATGAACTCCTCGACCACGCTCACGTTCGACGCCTCAACGTATCCCTGTTGCAGAGTCCCGATGCCCTCCTGTCCGCCCGGATTGCCCGTCGCCGGCTCGCCCGAAGCATCCGTCGGCATGAACAGGTTCCGGCCGATGCTGTTCAACCCGGCCGGATTGGCGAAATTGGCCAGCTGTATCTGTCCGGCCAGTTGCGCCGCCGCCTGCCCCGGCAGCACGAAACTCACCGTCCCGTCCGAGGCGATCGAGATCGATTGCGCCTCTGGCGGGATCGTGATCTGCGGCTCCAGAGCGTCTCCGTCCGGCGTCACAAGGTTCCCGTCCCGGCTAAGGTGAAAGTTGCCTGCCCTTGTATAGGCGATCTCTCCGCTCGGCCGCCGGATCTGAAAGAAACCCCGCCCCTGGATCACCAGGTCGAGCGGGTTTCCCGTCAACTGAAAGTTTCCCTGCGTGAAGATGATCTCGTTCGAGCTCGGCCGCGTGCCCAGCCCGAGTTGCAGGCCCGTCGGCACCACGCTCTGCGCCCCCGCCGCCGCTCCCGGCTGAACCATGCTCTGATAAAGCAGGTCCTGGAACTGCGTCCTGCGCTGTTTGAAGCCCACCGTGTTGGCGTTGGCCAGATTGTGCGCGATGTTGTCGACATTCATCTGTTGCGCCGTCATTCCGCTCGCCGCGCTGAACAATGCCCGGATCATTCTGTCTCTGTCACCTCCTCTGTTGACGGGAGCCGCCCGGCTCCACGCGCGGCAAGCCCTAGGCTCCCGTCCGCGCGATCTCATCCGCCCGCCGGCTCATCTCCGACCCGATCTGAATCGCCTTTTGAAGCATCTCGAAGTGGCGGAGCACTCCGATGAGCCTGACGGCGGCCTCCCCTGGCGGCTGGTTGGACGCCTCAAGCCTCCCCTGGTGGACGAGGGTCTGCCCTTGCGTCAACCGTCCCTCGCCGCCTGTGAAATACGTGCCGGCCTGCTTGACCAGCGCCGACGGTTGGGAGAATTCGACCACGGCGATGCGCCCGGCGATCCGTCCCTCCTGGCTGATCTCACCCGCGCGGTTCACTTCGAACGGCCGGGACGGATCGATCACCAAGGGACGGCCATCGCGGTCGAGCACGGCGTAACCTTGCTGTGTGACGATTCCTCCCCCCGGCGCCACGCGGAAGTTCCCGCCGCGCGTATAAAGAGGTCCCTCCGGACCCGCCACCCGAAACATCCCCGGACCCTCCAGCGCCCAATCGAGGGGATTCCCCGTCTGCATCAGGGTCCCTTGCGTGAAGTCGGTCCAGTGGCGCTCAATCAGAGGCGAAAGCGGAGGCATCGGTATGGTCTCGCCCTCCTCGACGGCTTCTCTCGCCACATATGTGGTGTACAGTTCGCGGTCCGTCTTGTAGCCCGGGCTGTTGACGTTCGCCAGATTGTTCGCCAGCATCTCGAGCGATTCCATGCGTGCCTTCATGCCGCTGGCCGCGGCCGTCATGAGAGCATCCATCGTGAAATCCCCTTGCAGGCGTGTGACCAGTGAAGCAAAGTCTTTTCCCACCCCTCTTTCCCCCCGTCCCGTCACGCCGACCGCCTGCGAACGGCAAAAGGTTGCCATCCGGCCTGCCGGTCTGACAACGCCTTGGCGCCCCAGACTCGCCAGGAAGGCGGGCAGCGAGGGTGAAACAGGACTTACGGCCACTGGCCATTCACCTGCATTGGCCTTCCCCGATGACGCCCGCCTCTCCACTCAGCCTGAGCGTGGCCCCCGGCGGGCCGGCGCTGCTCACAGCGGCGTTCGAACCGCCGCCGGACATGGCGTTTCCGGATCTCCTCTCCGCCATTCTCCCGGCCGTGTGGAGAGAGGGCGTTCCGCCGGAGTCGGGATGGCAAGAAGAGGATAGGGCGGACTCCGGCGCCAGCCCCGATGTCTACGGGGAGCCGGCGGAAGCCAGCCCCGAACAAGACGACTCTCCGGAGCCGATCCCGCCCTCGGAGCTTCCTTTTGTCTTTCCGCTGCCGGTCGCGGCGCCGGCGTCTCCGCCAGCACCGCCGTCGGCTGATTCCCTATCGGCCCTCGTCATGGATCGGGCGCTCTGGGCTGCGAGACTCTCGCCGTCCACAGCCCGGAGCACGGCCCTGGTTGGGGACACCGTGCCACCGACGGACCACGCCGACCGCGACCCATGGCGGCTGGCGGCGCCACCTGTCTTTGTGTACTCCCTTTGCTTCACGTCCTCCTTCCCTTGTTTCACGTCCTATTCCCCTGCCCTCGCGTGCGACTCCCCCTCGTCCGCACTCCCGGTCTCGGATGCACCCTCTGCGCCGGCGGAGGCGTCCTCCGCCAACTTGAACCAGGTGCCCGATACCGGTCGGCAGTCCGGTACGCCCCTGGGCAAGGACTCATCCTGTCCGCCGGAGGCCGTTCCGCAACCGGCCGAGCGGGAGACTTTTGCCGCCGCCCCGATGTCGGCTCCCCCTCCAGAACCTTCGCGCGACACGCCCGCACCCGCCCTCACTGGCGAGGCGGGTTCGCGGGTGTATCGTCCGGTGGCGGTGCCCTCCCCGGCCGCCCATCCACTTCCGGTCTCAGCCCGGCGCGAGCATCCGGAGTCCCAGTCTGGCGCGACTTCCCGTTCGGACGGCGGAACAAAGGGGACGGCGCCGCAACCGGACCCGCCGCCCGCTGTCACGAACGACCCGACGCTCGCTCCGTCCTTGTCCGCGCCTGAGCAGCAAGCCGGCGGCGGCCTTGTGGCAGCCTCCTTCGGCAGCCTTCACCTCAGCCCGCCCGCAGGGCGACAGCCGCCGCGTCAGGCTGACAGTGTCACGCCGCAGCAACGAGCCGATCGTTCCGACACCTTCGCCACGAGCGCGACCCGGGCCGAGTCCGCTCCGGAACGGGCAGGCTCCCAGTCGGACGGGTTTTCGAGCGAGGTTCGAAAGGTGGCGGCGGCGCAGCCGGAACTTCCTCCCGCATCGTCCGACCCGTCGCAGCCCCAAATCCGCCAGCACCCGGTCGTGTTTCATCCGGAGACAGCCCCGCAACGTCTCCCGCGACCGCTGGACTTTCCTCCCACGCATCCCATCGAGGCGGCCGCCCCGAGCCAACGACAAACGGGCCGGCAATCCATACCGCCGGCGGAGACCAGTTTCGCCGCGACCGGCGGGGCGGCGTTGCTGCCGGGGCCCCCCTGGCCTGTTCCGTCGCTTCGTTCTGAGAAAGATCACATCAAACCGGCAACCCCGGACGCTCCGGCCGGTCCCGACAGGTCCGCCTCTGCGGCGCCCGCCGGCAGGCCAGCCGTTGTGCTGCGCCTGGTCCCCGGGACATACGAACTCCCGCCCGCCGGGCGACCCTCCCCCGAGGCCGGAGCCGAACCGGCATCGCCTGCGGAGAACCAGGAGACAGCGGCTGCGCCGGCCGTGCCGGTCGCAACTTCAGTTGCGCTGCGCGCCGTGAGCCTTCGGCCCCCGACGGCCGCACCATCGTGGCCGCCGCCGCGACAGGAGGAGGAGTCGCACTGCCGGGCTGACACCGCCGCGCCGAAGGGGAAGCCAGCAGGGGGCGCCGCCGGGGAGGTGGAGCCGGAGCGTCCGGCGCGCGTTCCGACCGGCCGTCTCGCGCCGGCTCTTTCTGACGAAGACCCTGTCGAACGGCGCTCTGTCCTGAAGCCGGAGTGGCCAGCGGTGACGGCGGCGAACGTCGATCGTCGGGAAGAGGCGCTCCCGCCGACCCCCGCCCGCCGCGAGGAAGCCGGAGCGGAACCGGCGCAGCCCGCTCGCGGCGTTCCGGAGCCGGCCGGTCCGCCTCCGCGTCCGGCCGGGCCGCTGCGCGAGCTTCGGGTTGTTGTCAGCCATCCGGGGCAACAGCCTGTCGAGGTGAGGGCCGTCGAGCGGTCCGGCGAGGTGGAAGTCGCGCTGCGCACAGCCAGTGAGCCGATGACGGCGGCGCTGCGGACCGGGGTGCGGGCGTTGGTGGAATCGCTCGAGGGAGCCGGATACGCAGCGGCCGAAGTCGAGGCGGCCGGAATCGGTCAGGCCGGGATCAGAGCGGTCGATGCGGCCCCGCCGGCGCCGCCCGCCGAGGGCGCTGCGGGACGCCTGGACCGGCCTGATTCTCGCTTCGACGAGGCCGCGGCCGGTCCCCTGCCCACGCCGCCCGCATCCGGTGCGGGAGCCGCGGCAGGCTCAGAGGCACACCCAGAAGGAAGGCGGGATGCCCCCCGCGACAACCCGCGGAGACCGCGCCGCAAGCCGGCTCCGGACTTCTCGCTCGAGGCCGCCAGAACAGGAGTTCAATCATGACCATTGCGAACACCCAGCAGCCGCTTCCGGGCGCTTCGAACGCGCCGGCGGCGGATCTCGCCAACCCGATCGAAGCCAAGGACGCGTTTTTGAAACTGCTAGTCGCGCAACTGCAAAACCAGAACCCGCTCGCCCCGGCCGACCCGGTCGCGTTCCTGACGCAGCTCACCCAGTTCACCGGGGTTGAGCAGACGGTCGCCATGCGTCAGGAACTCGAGGCGATCCGCACGACAATGGAACAGATCGAATCCCATCTGAGACCGAAGTAAGCAACAACCAGACCCATTCATTCGAAGGAGAACCATGTTTACCTCATTTTCGACGGCGCTTTCGGCCTTGAGCGCCCATTCCACCGCGATTGATGTGGTGGGCAACAATCTGGCCAACCTGAACACGCCCGGCTTCAAGACCAGCGCTGTGGCCTTCTACGACCTGGTGACGCAGTCGCTCGGCGCCGGTCTGGGAGAGACGCAGGTCGGCTTCGGCGTGGCCCGGCCGAACACGCTTCGCCAGTTCACGCAAGGGGCGATCAAGGCGAGCACGGGCGAACTCGACATCGCCGTGCAGGGCGACGGATTCCTGATCGTGCGCGAGTCCAACGGAGCGACTGTTTATTCGCGGGGCGGCAATCTCCAGGTGGACAAGAGTGGCATTCTCCTCACCGCCACGGGCCAGCGTGTGCAGGGCTGGACGGAGCGCAACGGGACCCTGTCGACAAACGGCCCGGTGGGAGACATCGTCATCCCGGTGGGCAGCATCAAGGCGCCGATTCCGTCGACGTCGTTTTCCTTCGACCTGAACCTGAACGCCGGGGCGGCCGCCGGCGACCGCTTTTCGACCTCGATCGAGGTGTTCGATTCGCTCGGCACCTCGCACATCGTCACGGTGTCGTTCACGAAGTCCACGACCGCCAACGCCTGGGACTACTCCGTCAGCTTTCCCGACACCGACGTCACTTCCCCAGTGACGCCGGTGACCGGCACGCTTACCTTCAACTCCCAGGGAAAGCTCGTGGATCCCCCGGCGACGGGCCCCTTTCCTTCGCTGGCAGTGACGGGGCTCACCAGCGGCGCCGCGGACCTCACGTTGAACTGGTCCCTGTACAACGGAACCTCGCCCCGGCTGACGCAGTACGCGCAGCCTTCGGCCGTCTCGGCGATCCAGCAGGACGGCTCGGCGCCGGCGCAGTTGGTCCGCGTCGGGGTGGGCAACGGCGGCGCCGTTCTGGCGCAGTACTCCAACGGCGTGCAGACGCAGGTGGGCCAGCTCGCGATGGCGTCGGTGCGGAACCCGGAATCCCTCATCGCCGTCGGCAACAACAGCTACCAGTTGAGCGCGCGTTCGGCGCTGCCGGCCATCGGCATTCCGGGGACGGGAGGCCGCGGGCAGATCCTGGGCGGCGCCATCGAGAGTTCGACGGTCGATATCGCGCGCGAGTTCACCAACCTGATCGTGTTGCAGCGCGGCTATCAGGCCAACGCCCGCGTGGTGACGACGGTCGACGAATTGAGCCAGGAGACGATCAGTCTGAAGCGGTAGCGGCGCTCCGGTGACGGCGCATGGGAGAAACGCTCGAAGGGACGGCCGCGATGGCGGATGTTCCACTCGACATCGAAGTGGAACTGGACCGGAAGATGATGACGGTTCGGGAGATTCTCGGGCTGGCGCCGGGCAGCGTGCTGAAGATGACGCGGTCGGCGGGAGAGAACATCGACATCCGCGTGGGAGGCGCACTGATGGGGTATGGCGAAATTGTGATTCTCGAGGAAAGAATGGGCGTCCGGATCACAGACTTCCACGAGGCCGACTAGGATGAGTCTCGCCTCGATCGCAGCGGCGCTCGGCTGGCGGCGCCCGGCGCCGCGGGTGCTGGTCTGTGACGGCGCCCTGTGGCTGACGCCGCGCCACTCGCTTCACCTGGTGCGGTGCGGCGCCCGGCAATGGTTGATCGCCTGCCATCCCGGCGGCGCGACCGTCGTGGACGAAGTCGGTGCGGCGCAGCAACGCCGGAGCGGCGGCGGCAGAGAGGCGGCCGCATGTTGAAGCCGGCTCTTTGGGCGGCCTTGATTTCGCCGGCGTGGGCCGCGCCGACGGCGCAGGCCCCCGGAGCCGGCCCCCTTGGCGCGCCGATGCAGGTGGCGCTGCTGCTGGCGGCGCTGGCGGCCCTGCCGGCGCTGCTGATGGCGTCGACGCCCTTCCTGCGCATCACACTCGTGTTGCATTTTCTGCGCCAGGCGCTCGGCACGCAGACGGCGCCGTCCAACCAGGTCCTTCTCGGCCTGGCGCTGGTGCTGACGCTGGTGCTGATGGAGCCGGTCGCCTCGCGGATCCACGAATCGGCCTGGCGGCCTTACCAGAGAGGAGAGATCGCGGCCGAGGCGGCGATCGAGCGCGCCAAGCCGCACCTGCGGAACTATCTGATCCGGTATGCGCGGGAAAAGGACATCGCGTTGATGATTGAGATTTCAAAAAGGCCCCGGCCCGCCTCGGCGGCGGAGGTGGATCTGGCCGTGTTGATCCCCGCCTACACTTTGTCGGAGTTGAAGGCGGGCTTTCAGATCGGAGCGGTGCTGTTCCTGCCTTTTCTTGTGATCGACCTCGTGGTGGCCTCGGTCACGCTGGCGCTCGGCATGGTCCAGTTGCCCCCCGCCATGCTGTCGGCGCCGTTCAAAATCCTGTTGTTTGTGCTGGTGGACGGATGGAACCTCGTGGTGGGATCGCTGGTGAGGAGCTTTGGAACATGACCATTCAGACAGTCACGGAGATCGTCCGGCAGGCGCTGTGGACCGCCTTCTGGCTCTCGGCGCCGCTGCTCGCGGCCGGCTTCATCGCCGGGATCGCGTTGAGCCTGCTTCAGATCGTCACCTCGTTGCAGGATCCGAGCTTCAGCTCGGTGCCGCGGCTGGCCGTGTTTCTGGCGGCGCTGATCCTGCTGCTGCCGTGGATTCTCGAAAGGCTGGTCAGCTACACGTCCCTCGTGCTGGCGAACCTGGGCCGCTATGCCCACTGATCTCGCCTCGTTTCTGGCGGTGCTGGCGCGGACGAGCGGCTTCGTGGCGATGGCCGGCGTGCCGGGCGTGACGCTGCTTGCGGGCCCGTCGCGCGTGCTGCTTGCGCTCGGGCTGGCGGTCGTGATCTGGCCGGCCGCGCCGCCGGCTGCCGGGCCCTGGCCGGCGTGGTCGCTCGGCGTGGAGTTTCTGTGGGGATCGCTGCTCGGCGCCATCGCCAGCTGGCTGAATGAGATGCTTGTGCTCGCCATGCAGATGGTCGGCCTCCAGGCCGGCTACACCTTCGCCTCGACGGTGGACCCGGCAACGCAGGCCGACGCGGCGATTCTCCAGGTGCTCGCGCAGCTGCTGTCGGGAATGCTGTTCTTCCTCACCGGGATGGATCATGCGCTGGTGCGCCTGCTGGCATCGAGCTTCACTCCTTTGCCCGCCGGCGGGGGGGCGTGGCCTGCGGCCGCAGGGCCGTGGCTGGCCGGCTCCGTGATCGCCTGGACGGCGCGGATCCTCGCCGAGGCGCTGACGTTCGCCCTTCCGGCGGCCGCCTTCCTGCTGCTGGCCGATCTGGCGATGGGTCTGCTGAACCGGTTGCACGCGCAACTTCCGCTGCTCACGCTGGCCGCGCCGGTGAAGATGCTGGCCGCGCTCGTGCTGGTGGCGGCGGCGCTCG
>Ga0073934_10000980_pt1 | contig 73738 bp, 63 predicted proteins | sample LarsenN4metaG_FD_76834 | JGI IMG/M metagenome (GOLD analysis project Ga0073934, IMG submission 76834) | Hot spring sediment bacterial and archeal communities from British Columbia, Canada, to study Microbial Dark Matter (Phase II) - Larsen... ...
ACTAAGTAGCTCTCTCGGCAATAGACTGATGTAATTTCCTCCTGATCAACCATGAGGAAGGAATGAGAAAGCCAGTCAAACTCCGTACTTTGACAACTGAAGAAACCGCAGAGACCCTCCGATTGGCAGCTTATCGTACTGAACCTTCCGCCTGATGCAGCGCGCTTGCTTGATCGCAGCCATGCTGGATGATCCTAACCTGTAGACTTCCGAGGCAGGCAAACGAGTTGGGGTTCGCAGCCCGATCATGGGTATCGTTTGGGTCAGGCGCTTCAACGATGAAGGTCTGGTAGGCTTACCGGACAATAAACGTGGCGGATGCAAGCCCAGCCACAGCCAGGCGGTGGCAGTGCCTTGATTAGCCTGGCGCTCCCCAAGGCGAAAACGCTCGGATATCCCTTCAAGCTGTGGACACTGGAGCGTCCCCAGAGGGCCTTCGAAGAGCGTGAAGGGGTGCATCTATCGGACTCCACTCTCTGGACGTGGATGACTGAAGAAGGGTTCGAATGGAAGCGCCAGCGACCCTGGTTCCGTGAACCCAATCAGCAGGATCCCCACTTCGTGGAATAAAGGGGAGCATCATCGCCGCCTACCTGATGCCGCCACTCCGCACTCGGGTGATCTGCATCGATGAAATGGGAACGCTGGCAGTCACGACCTATCCCGGCGAGGAATGGGTGCCAGGCGATCAGCGGGCGACCTTTGAGCCGGACTACAGACGCCGAGACAAGCTCTGGACGCAGGGCGCTCTCGAACCCGCAACCGGGCCAGCCGCCTCTCACCAGCCCAGGCCGAGACAGCCTCAGCCAGATTCACTTGATCGAGACGGTGATGTGCCAATTCCATGCTGACCGCTGGCTGATAATCGAAGACAACCCGTCGATCCACACCAGCCGCAAGGTGAAGCTCGCTCTGGATGCCTGGCCCGAAGTGCAGTTCCTGTTCTTACCCAAATACGCCTGCTGACTTATCCTGATCGAACCGTGGTGGAAGCAATTGAAGTCGCTGGCGTTCAAAGGAAACCGCTTCGAAAGCGTGGATGTAATCATCCAGGCTTTGTATGATGCGGCGGATTACTGGAACGTCCATCGACATCCTTATGTCTGGACAAAGCGACCGCAGGAGCAGTTGCCTTGGGTGGGTGGTTTTAGCGTTTACTATCCGTACTATATATCAACTAATTAACGAAAGAACCACTTAATGGATGAACGGGAATTTTACCCCCATATATAACCTGATATAACAGAAAAACCCCAATATATGGGGTTTTTCAGGCGCCCCCGGCGCGACTCGAACGCGCGGCCCCTTGCTCCGCAAGCAAGTGCTCTAATCCACTGAGCTACGAGGGCGTTTCATTATATTGAGCCCAAGCCAATCCTTTGATTGATTTTAAACTAGAAACGAAACCCGGTCAAGCCCGTTTCGATCGATCTCAGGCCGACCTCAAACCATTGTATGCAGCTCCGGTACACGCAGCCGGATGACGATGGCGGTTACCAGCAAAAACACTGAACCTAAAACAACGGCCGTCGGTTCGCCAATCCTGGCGGCAACAGTCCCAGCCAGTAGAGAACCCACCGGCATGAAACCGAAGAAGGTCAGTGTGTAGATACTCATAATCCGACCGCGCATAGCGTCAGGCACTTGGGTCTGTACCAACATGTTTGAAACGTTGATCATCACCATGAAACCCCATCCCACCCCCACCAGGAACACCAAGGATAGCGGAAGCCAGCGCACGGCCGAAAATACCAGGAGCAATATGGGAAAGACAATACTGCCCGAAGTGAACAGCTTGCCGCGAATCTGGAGGCCTGATAGGGAGGCGAGCATAAACGCACCAATGAAGGCTCCAATTCCCCTTGCCGACTGCAGCAGCCCATTGGTAGTAGCATCGCCACCCAGGATCTTCACCGCCCAGGCTGGCATCAGCGTGATGAATCCCAAGCCAAACAGGCTTAGCACACCCAGATTGGCGATCACAGTGCGCACCACCCGATGCGAGGCGACAAAATGAAATCCCACCTTGATATCGGCAAGAGCAGACCTATTCCTCGCCTGTAACGGCATGCGCTTGATCTGCATGAGCAGCAGGGCGACAATGACGGCGATGAACGAGATGGCGTTGATCGTAAAACACCACGCAGGGCCAAACAGGGCATAGGTGGCTCCTGCCACGGCGGGACCCACCGCAGTGGCGATGTTAAACATGGTTGAGTTCAGGGCGATGGCGTTGGTCAGGTGTTCACGGTCGACCATTTCGAGCACAAAAGCCTGTCGGGTGGGGGCGTCGAAGGCGTTAGCTACGCCCAGCAAAAAGGCCAGGATGATTATGTGCCATGGCTGGATCATAGCAGTAAAGGTCAGCATAGCCAGAATCACGGCCAGAGTCATCATCGCTACCTGGGTGATGAGCAGCAGGTTGCGGCGAGACATGCGGTCTGCCACCAAGCCACCGTACAGAGTAAATAACCAGGTTGGCAATCCGGCAGCGAAACCAACGTAACCCAGGTAGGTTGGGGAATGGGTGAGTTCAAATATCAGGTACCCCTGGGCGGTAGTCTGCATCCAGGTGCCTACCAGTGATACCATCTGTCCCAGGAACCAAAGCCGATAGTTACGAAACTTCAACGCCGCAAATGTCCCGCCCGCGGAAAAAGGCGCCTTAAACCACCCACGGCGGACTGCAGCCAAGCCCAGGGTTGGCAGATGCTTCTGCAATGTGGTCTTTGTCATGCAGGGACCAGCAGCCCGATTTATAGTCTCTCCCGGCCGGCAAATCCGGTATCCAGCTCGTGCCAGTAGGCGATCGTATCTTCGCCGCATCGCCAGCACAAGTAGATCTCGCGACCGTCTCTCAGCGCCGGGAAATCCACCAGCCCCTGGCTGATGTCTTTTAGGACCGCGCCAGTGGCGTTGATCTGCTCCACCAGTTTTTCCATTCGCAGGAATAGACCGGTCAAATGGCTGGGGATCTCGCCACCTCCATTGCCAGCCAGCCTTTCGAGCAGGGGCAACAGTTCAGGTTGCCTGGCTTGGATTTCCTGGCGAATCTGGATGAGTTGTCCTACCAGCGGGCGGACCACCCTTAAAGCTGAGTTAGCCTCTTCCACGGTAAAGTAATGCGGCATGCTATCACCTGTGTCATGGGGTATTGGTGGGGTTACACCAAACGCTGAGCTATTCATACGATCCAATTGGTCTGTTGGACGGTGAACGATTATAGGCCTGAGTGGTAAGCTAAGTCCAGGACCTGAATGGTATGCCAGACAGGCAGGGGGTGATTGAGGTGGCCTAGATGGGCCCGGATTTGGACCATGCAGCCAACGTTGCCGCATGCCACAGCCTGGGCGCCGGTCTCAATAATATGGAGGGCTTTTCGTTCTCCCAGGGCACCTGCCACCTCGGGCTGCTCCAGATTATATATCCCTGCGGAACCACAACACATTTCCCCTTCCGGTATAGGCAACAAAGTCAGGTTTGGGATGCGTTGCAGAAGCCGCCGGGGAGCATATGCGATTCCCTGCGCATGTAGCAGATGACAGGCATCAAGATAGGCCAGGCTCAGTGATGTATTTGAGGCAGGCGTCTCGAAGGGCTCCATTTCATCGAGAAATTGGCTGACATCCTTGACTTTAGCAGAGAAAGTGGATGCCAGCTCCACCCAAGGGCTGTCTTCGAGGAGCCTGGGGTACTCGTGCATCCCTGAACCGCAGCCAGCCGCATTGGTCAGGATGGCATCCACGTCTGGGGGAAATTGCTGCAAATTATGTATCGCCTGGCGGCGAGCCGTTTCTCCCTGTCCGATGTGGATCGCCAAAGCGCCACAACATCGCTGTCCTGGAGGGATGACTACCTCAACACCATTGCGAGCCAGTACCCTAAGGGTAGCCCAGTTGATCTCTGGTTCCAGCACCTGCTGAACGCATCCCGTCAGCAGCGCCACGCGTGCCCGCCTGGTTCCTTTCGCCGGGTAGACGAGCGGCAACGGCTTGCTGGTTGGGAGCGAGGCCGGCAACAGGTCGACCATGGGGAGCAGATTTTCCGGCATCAGTTCGCGCAACGGCCTGGCTGCCTTGCCAACCCTGGCTGCCAATTCGAACAGGCCAGGGTTCGGCAGCGTGGTCTCGACCAGCCGTCGTGAAAAGCGGTTAATTATAGGACGGCGACGGCGCTGTTCTGCATATTCACGAAACGGAATGAGCAATTCACCATATGAAACCCCGGAAGGACAGGCAGTCACACAACCGAGGCAGCCCAGGCAGCGATCGATATACGGCAGAGCTTGTTCAAGAGACGCGTTGCCCTCCAGGACGGATTTCATCAGGACGATGCGGCCACGCGGCGAGTCCATCTCCTCTCGCAACACGTTATATGTAGGGCAGGCCGGCAGGCAGAAACCGCAATGCACGCAGGTCTCAACCACCTGCGCCATTGATACACCCGCCGGCCCCAATTCGTCGAGAGGGATGTGGTGCTGCATTCAATCCCCCAACCAACGGCCTTGTGGATCTAACGCCAGCTTGACCCGGCGGGCGAAATACGCTCCAGTGCGAGCACCCAGGCGCGGCTGCCCACCCTGGCCCAGGACGAGCAGTCCGGAGAGCGAAACGCCGGGGAAATCCCTCAACAGGTGGTCCAGCAGTTCGATCGGAGCCGGCCATCCCACCCAGGCCAGATTGCAGCCTACACTATACCGGCGCACAGCCCCATGTTCTGCAAGCATTCTGTCGAGAGCCAGGACGGTTCCGGGTGTGATGGGGAGTTTGACGAGGCTGGCACCTTCCGCCAGCCAAGTGAACTCACGGGCTGCGCGCCAGACTCCGTGCTCAGATCGATCATCCAAGACCTCCCCGCCACCCAATACCCCCCGCACCCGTTCAAGACGCTCGGGCAGGGCTTCTGCCCTGCCTGCCAGGCGGACCCACAGCTCCAACCCGGCATTGCCGGGCACCAACTCAACCGCAAACAGGTCCAGGGGGGCAGTTGTGATGCGGTAAAGCGATTCCAGCGCCTGTTCGATGCTCAAATAGCTGGCCTTCAGTGTGGCATACGCGGGTGGGCGGGGGAAGACCTTGAAGGTGACCTCGACCAACGCGCCATACTGGCCCAGGCTGCCGACCATCAACTTGGGCAGGTCAAATCCGGCAGAATTCTTCACCACCTTGCCACCTGCACTGACCAGCCTGCCCTGGCCATCCACAAATCGCACGCCCATTAGAAAATCGCGTACTCCGCCATAACGATAACGGCCCGGGCCGCTTAATCCGGCTGCCACGGTTCCCCCGAGGGTGGCGCCGCGCTCCACCAACGGTGGGTCAAAAGGAAGATATTGGCCGTGCTGCTCTAGGAGTTTTGCGATCTCGGCCAGCCGCGTGCCAGCCAGGGCGGTGAAGGTAAACTCCTCAGGCTGATAGGTAATTACACCCGTCAGACCGGAGGTGTCCAGGATTGTCACTCCATTTTGATACAGGTGAAGGCCGGGCTTGGTGCCGGCGCCATGCAATGTCAGGCAAGGCGAGCTCACTACCTGTTCCTGAAGTTCAGCGATAGAAGCTGGTTTCATGGTTGTGCGTAGGCCAGCATCTTTCCCCGATTGGCGATTTGGAGGGGATCTACCTGCCGTCGGAGAGCGCGCATCACTTCCAGGTCGGCCTGGGCAAACATGCGCGGCAGGTACTCCAGTTTCTCAACGCCGACTCCATGCTCTCCAGTAATCGACCCACCAAAACGGATGCACATCTCCAGGATTTCTCCTGCCAATGCCTTGGCCCGTTCGAGAGCGCCGGGCTGGTTTCCATCGAACAGAATCAGCGGGTGAAGGTTTCCGTCGCCGGCATGGAAGACGTTGGCGACTTGTAATCCGTAAATCGAGCTCAGGCGGGTGATTTCTGCCAGTGCCTCACCCAGCCGGCTGCGCGGCACCACCCCATCCTGGACCAGATAATCCGGGCTAAGACGGCCCACCGCCGAGAAGGAGCTCTTCCGCCCTTTCCAGATAAGCTGGCGATCGGCTGCGCTTTGAGCCACCCGCACCTCGTAGGGGCCGGAAGCGCGAATGATCTCCAACAATTCCGGAAATTCGATCTGCAGCGTGCTGGTCTCCCCCTCCAGCTCCACAATGAGCAGCCCGCCGGCGTCCAGTGGGTAGCCTGCATGCACAGCTGCCTCTGCAGCCTGGATGGCGAGGTTATCCATGATCTCGATGGCGCCCGGCAGGATTCCGGAAGACACCACGCGCGCAACTGCGTGTCCGGCTGCCTCCAGCGAGTGATAGGCTGCCAACACGGTCTGGAAGGATTCGGGGCTTGGCAGCAGGCGCAGCGTGGCCTCGAGGGCAATACCGAACAGGCCCTCGCTGCCCACGAAAAGCCCCACCAGGTCTGGACCAACGCCTTCCAGGCTTTGCCCACCCAGGCGCACTACCTCGCCATCGGGCAAGACGACCTTGAGGCCCAGCACATGGTTACTGGTCATGCCGTGCTTCAGACAGTGGGCGCCCCCGGCATTGAAGGCGAGGTTGCCGCCGATGGTGCAAATCAACTGGCTGGAAGGGTCCGGGGCATAATACAGGCCGTAGGGTGCCGCGGCCTTGCTCACATTCAGATTGATGGCGCCCGCCTCCACCACGGCCAGACGTTGCAATGGATCTATCGAGAGGATACGATCCAGGCGGTTCAGAGCGATCACGATGCCATCCAGGATGGGCAGCGATCCACCCGACAGGCTGGTGCCGCTGCCACGCGCCACGAAAGGGACCTCATGGCGGTAGCATAGGCGCACCGTATCAATTACCTCTTCCTGGTTCTGTGCAAGAACTACGGCCAGTGGATGGGCTCGAAAAGAGGTGAGACCATCGGATTCGAAAGGGATTACCTGGGCTGACTGCGTGAGCAGGCGATCAGGGGGATACAGGTCGGCAAGGGCGCCAAGCAAGGCGGCGGCATCCATGGACTACACGCATTTAGTAATTACTGGATTTTCAAGCTCGAGGCAGGGTTACCCCAGGGTTTAACGATCACGCTGAGCCTGCCCATTATAATCCCACATAATGGTCGAAAGCAGTTCTACCGGTATCCGATTACCTGGAGGATTTACCCAGCCCCTCGGCAATCACCTGATCGATAAACTGCTGCATGCGTTCATAATGGGAGCCTTTCCAATAGACACGCTCGCAATTCGGGCATCTGCGAAATTCGTGGAAATACAGGCGGGTAAGAGGTTCCAACCGGTGAAGAACCGCTTCCTTTGAAACCGGCGTCAGCAGGCTGTTACACTGCGTGCACCGGCGGAATGGTTGTACACCGGCGAAGAGATGGAATCGTCGCATGACTTCCACAAGCTGCAGGCGTGGTGCCTTCTCTCGCACCCAGTAGCCTCGCACGACCACGCTGCGCATTAACAGGCGACGATCGCGAGTAAGCAGAATTCTCCCCTGCTGGCTGGTCACGCGCGCCAGTTCCTGGTCTTGAAAATCGTTGCGGTAGAGGGTGTCAAAACCCAGCATCCGCAGGTAGGTTGCCAGCCTACCCAGGTGGTTATCCAGGATGAAGCATGGCCTCGACCCCTTGCGATCGGCAGACCTGCCATCGATCGTCTCCGAAAACCAACTCTCATAGTTTGAGAAGACCTCGACCTGGTCGCCATCCTGGACAAGGTAATCGAAACCGACAGCGGTGCCATTTACCAGGATGTGGCCCACCTCAGTATGGGGGATGCCAAGAGATTCGATCAGGTGCTTTACAGATGGCGTCCCTTTGAACTCCTGGGCCAGGCAAGTCTCCCGCTTGCCCGCGGGGAGGAAATCGTTCAACTCGGCATGGAAATAGAATCGAGCTGCGTACATAGCCAGTGAGTCTGTGTTTGCCCGCATGGCTACTTAAGGCACAACTCCCCGACGATGCAGGCGTCGAGGAGTTGGAGTCGATAGGCTTGATAAATTATCGATTCTTGGAAGGATACTGCCACTGCTACGGAGTTTGCGTGCAAACGACTTCGTCGGTGATCACGTCTTTGAGACAGACGGTTAGGTAGTCTTCCCCGGACAGCTCGCGTGGGACATGCACATAACCTGCGGCATTCCCATTTTTATCTGTCCGCAGGAAGCCCAGCCGGTAGGAGACCTCCAACCAATGACGGATCCTGGTCCCATAGATCTTGACCGCGTAGATGGTGTTTTTGGGGAAATTGGTGACCTCGATCTTCAGAATCGACTGGATGCCGTAGGCATTAAAAGTGGGCACCTTGTTGGTTGTCGTTGTCGTGGTGGCGGTAGTGGTTGTGGTCGTGGTACCGGGGATACATAAGGATTGGCCGATGTAGATCGTATAGGGTTCTAAAAGATTATTGGCTTTGACGATCGCCTGCCAGTCAACACTGTAGATGGCAGCGATTTGGTAGAGCGTGTCCCCCGATTCAACGGTGTGTTTTCTGGCACAGCTCACCGTCTGGGCACTGGCTTGCCCGGGCAGCGCAGCCGCCAGGACCACCAGCACCAGAATCAGGCCGAGAGCCCTGGCAAACACGCCAGGACCCTGCATGGCCTTTATTTTTCTAGTCATTTTTACACTCCTCATTAGGAACATCCCAATTGTGAGACGAATCGAGGTCAGATAAAGGCAATTATAACCCATCTTCAACTCTGGCATCAGCGCAGCTCGATTTCCACCCATTGATCGTTATTAGGTATATTGTTCCACACCTGCTGGATGGGCAGGCCACGATAATGGACCTGGATAAGGGCGATGACGAAGCCGTGCGAGACTACCGCCACCCTGTCGTCGGGATGACAGTGAAGGATATCCTGAATGGCGGCCAGGACCCGGGTATGGACCTGGCGTACCGTCTCGCCGCCCGGAGGAGCCACATCCCAGGGATCTTCTAAACGCCTGCGGAAATGATCGGCATAGCGCCGCTGGATTTCATCCACCAGGAGGCCCTGCCACTCCCCCTGATCGATCTCACGCAGCCGCGGGTCAATCTGGATCTGCAGGCCGGCTGCCAGAGCCAGAGGCTTGGCGGTTTCAAGGGCGCGCTGCAGGTCGCTGGTATAGATGGCCGATAAGCCATGGCCGGAGAGCGCCGCAGCGATTTGGGCAGCCTGCTCACGCCCACGTTCGTTCAATGGCACATCTGCCTGTCCTTGCCAGCGCCCCTCCACGTTCCAATCGGTCTCTCCGTGGCGCACCAGGAATAGCTGCGTCATCGGCTGAATCTTTCCTGATATTCGGGCAGCTCGATCATAGGAGGGCGTTCGCGTTCGGCTATCTCTTCTACTTCCAGGAAGAAACGCCCCGGTTCATAGCGGATCAACTTCATGGTCTTGTTGACCTCTTCGAGCAATCCCTGCCCGTATCTGTGCTCCAACTTGCGGATGACTGCCTGGATGATGGCGAAAGACATCTTACTGAGGGATTCTAACGACTGATTGTGATGGACCCGCTCGCGAAGATCTACCTGGGCGATGGCGCTTAGGCCAAAATGCTCCAATATTTCGATCAGTAGCCCGGTCTCAACGCCATAGCCGGAAAAGAAGGGCAATTGTTCCAGGGCACACCGCCGCCCACCGTACTCTCCCGATAACGGTTGGATGACCCCGGAGAGCTGCGGGTAGAACAGGTTCACCAATGGCCGGGCGGTCAGCTCGGTGACGCGCCCGCCACCGCCCGCCTGGATCTTATCTCCCACCCGCAGGGGGCGGCGATAGAATCCCTTGACGAACTGGATGCGAGGGTTAACCAACAACGGTCCCAGCAATCCGTAGACGAAGCGCGGGTGAATATTGACGATATCGGTATCAATCCAAACCAACAGGTCGCCACGGGTTACAAAAAGGCTCTTCCATAACGCTTCCCCTTTACCCTGGCGGGCGCCATACCGGGGGAGCACCTGCTGGTGAACATACACAGGCACGCCCAGCGCTTCTGCAATCGCCCGCGTGCGATCGGTGGAATCCGAATCCATCAAGACCAGCTCGTCAAGCAAAGGCACCTGATCGAGCAAGGCAGCCTTGACGGTGTTGATCACATTGCCAACGGTTTCCTCTTCGTTTAGCGCCGGCAAGGCCAGGCTGATGGTCAGATTTTGGCGTTGTTTCAGCGCCAGAAGATGGTCCAGGTCCGTGAACTCATCGGAGTGATAGGTGTTCTCAGCGAACCATTTGTCCACCAACACGGAGATAGCAGTCTGCCCGGCGGTCTCGCTCGCCAGCTCAAGCGGCAGGGGATGGGCGGTCTTCAGGATGATCACACCACAGGGGCTTTCACAAAGCACGCGCCCGGCTACCGGCCCAACCGGGGCGGAGAGGCTATCCGGCTGTGCAGCAGCGCCCATCACCAGCAGGTCGTATCCTGGTGAGAGCGAGAGGATAGTCTCGGCAGGGTTGCTGGTAGGCAGTTCGTGCCGCTCGACATCCGGAAGATCCTCGAGCACCTGGGAAAGGCCGCGATAGGACACCTCCTGCACGACATCCGCCTCCAGAGGTACGAGATGCAGCGCGGTGATCGCCGATCGGGCAGAGGCGGAAATCGAGAGGGACAGCCGCAGGGGCTTCTCTGCGTACGGGCTGCCGCGCAAGGCCACCAGCACACGGCCTGGCCGTGCAGGAATCGGGCCGCGGACCAGCGCAATGTCACACGGAGGGTTTTCGAGGGCCTGGGCGGGCGAGATATGCATGGCCTCCAGATGGTGCGGCCACCCCAATAAGAGTAAATCAGGAGATTCCTCATTGACTACACGCAGTAATTCAGCCCAGATATCGTGGGTAACGCTCACCCGTTCCCGGGTATTGACCTGTCCGTCGCCATCCAGGTCGTGCAACCTCTTGCGCACCTGGCGCGCTAATACTGCACCCGTGCTGAGCGATTCTTCCCTGGCTACTCCCACCAGGCCTTTCAGGAGCACCCTTCCCTCTCCCCCGGCGACCAGGCGGGCTGCCGTCATGACGTCGGTCGAATCCACCTCATGGATAATCGGCACCAGCACCTTGCGAAAAAAAGTCGCTGAATAATGTTTGTGCATCGTACGTCACATTCACAGACCGAAAAGCGGTTCGATATGACGAAGATAGATCTGACCCCAGGTGTATTCCTGGCGCACCTGGACGCGCATTTGGTAGACCGGATCGGGAGACAAGTGGGAAGCGATCAGGCGCGCCACCTCTCGGGCGTTTGCCTGGGGGGAAAAATAGTGTACCATACTGCCGCCCAGTTCACGCAGTGGAGGGATATCTGTGCAGAAGATCGGCAGACCCGCCAGGCCGGCCTCGAGCAGTGGGATGCCAAAGCCTTCCTCAAAGCTGGGAAGCAGAAGCGCATCGGCCAATCGATAGAGGTCGCCCACGACGTAGTCGGGCAGGTAACCGGCGACCAATTCGGCCAGGAAATGAGCGCTGTCCTCCACACCGAGCTCCTGGCGCAGGTCTACCAGGCGCCGGAAATAGTCAGCATTGGCCGGATTATGGGGGCCAAGCGGGCCGGTCACGACCAGAGCGGCCTCCGGCAGTTGCGCACGTAAGGCTGCCAGGGTCTGCAACGCTAGCTCGATGTTCTTGCGGGGGGTGATGCGCACCGGCAGCAGCAATATCGGGGAGGCTGCCAGGAGGTCCAATCGTTTCACCAGGTCCATGGTCTGGTCAGCCAGGTTAAGAAAGCGCTGTAGGTCCAAACCATTGGGCACCACTCGGATGCGATCCAAAGGAACTCCCAATAGTTGGCTAAGCTCCTGCTGCCGCAATCGTGAGACCACCACCTGGATGGCTTCCGGCCAATCGCCGCGCAGCAGGTCCCAGGGATAACCGGGATGAAGCTCCGCCCGGTAGCGGGGAGTGGTCCATGCCAGGTCGTGGTGCCACAGGATCGCCCGCGGGGCGCGGCGATGTTTCACGAGCTGCCACAAGGCCGCGGTGAGCGCCAGGTTCTTATGCAGCGAGCACACGTTGTGGGCGACGATGAAATCGCAAACCGCCAGGATATTTTCCATTGCGACTTCCAGCTCCGAGACCAGGCCTGGGAAGCTCTCCGGGATACTGCCGACATCCAATCCCGCCTTGATAGACAGCACTTCCGGGTGGCGGGAGTCGGCCAGGGGAAGCGGGCGGAAATCAATGCGCGGGTCGGTCTTTTCGCCGCGACCGGCAACAATGAGCACAGAATGGCCGGCGTCCGCCATCAGGCGCGCCTGGTGGCCCATCACGCTCTCCACCCCGCCGACCACCGGCGGAGCCGTGTAATGCAACAAGGCGATCTTCATCGGGTTGCCAACAGCGAGGCTGGGTCTGCCCGGGCAAAGTAGGCCCGGTAGGCAGCACTCTCACCCAACAGGGCTTTTAACCTGCTCTCGGCCGGGGGCAGGCCGGCGGCAACCGTTCCAGGCCCAGGAGCCAACAGCAAGCCATCAGCGGTCTGTTCGATCACCGTCAGGTGCCCGCGAGCCACCAGCCAGTCTAGCCCAACCCTGACGATGGATTCGCGCTGGGCGGTAGCCCCCGCCAGACTCGAGACCCGCACCATCCCCTGGTACATTCTCAGTGAATATTTTACCAACCCGGCCAGGCGCCGCAAGAAAATCCTGGGGTTATCCATGTGTGGATCGATGGCAAAGAGATACACCTGTCTAGGCTTTACGCTCTCCAGCGCGGCCGCCAATTCATCCGGGCCAGGCGGTATGGTCCAGATCACCAGTTTCTCACCGGGAAGCAGGTGATAGCGGTCCACCCAGCCCGTATCCCTGGCGACAGGCCCTTCACACCACACCTGCAGCCCCGGTTGGGCCTGCACTTGAGCCAGCCGGCTATTGGGCTGCGCTTCCTGGCGGCAATCGATGGCATGGATGGCTTTCTCGATTGGAGGCAGAGGAATGGACACATCGATCACCCTCAGGTCGGCCCATTCCACCTGGAGCTCTGCCTGGCCACGAAAGGTGCTGGGACGCAACGTGTAAGCCAGGTCGAAGCGAGCGCCGGATAAGGCCGCTTCCGGCAGGGATTCGACTGCCGCCCCCCACCAGATCACCCATTGGGTGTGGCCTTGCTCATCTCCTACGATCATCAAAGAATGCTCGGCGTGTCTGCCCAGCGGTGCGTGGCTGATCAGGCGCATTTCTCGGCTGGCAAATACGGGAGGCGGATTGCCCGGGCCGAAGGGAGCCAGGCGTGCCAGCTCGCATGCCAGCTCCAGAGACACATCCGCGAGAGGCAGGTACGCTTCTACGTGAATATCTTCTCGGAGATACTCAGCTTCCATAGATGGGGGGCGAAGCCTGCTGACTACCTGATTCAGCGCCTGGCGGAATTCGGGGATATCCTTGGCATCCATCGACAGCCCGGCTGCCATGGGGTGGCCGCCATGGCTAACCAGCAGGTGGGCGCAGGCCGTGAGGGCGGCTGCCAGGTTGATTCCTTCTACCGAACGCCCCGACCCACGGGCAAGCCTGCCAGATGGGGTCGCCAACAATATTGCTGGTTTATGGTAGCGCTCCGCCAGCCTCCCGGCGACGATGCCGATCACCCCGGCCGGCCAGGAGGGATGAGACAGGACCAGGGCTTCGCCGACCAGCAGTGATGGATCGGCGTCGATCTGTGCCAGCGCGGCCTGGAAAACCTGGCTGGCGAGCAATTTACGCTGTTCATTCATGCCTTCTAACTGCAGGGCCAGCAGGCGCGCCCGGCCCGGGTCCTGAGTGGTGAAGAATTCGACGATGGGGTTGGCGTCCCCCAGGCGGCCCAGCGCGTTCAGCCGGGGGGCCAGGGCAAAGCCGATGTGTTCCTCGCTGAGGCCAGAGGCGTCGATCTCGGCCAACTCCATCAAGGCCTGAAGTCCCAGCCGAGGCGTGCGGCGCAAGGCCTGCAGGCCGAGCTGGAGCAGGTAGCGGACGTCACCGGCCAGGTAGGCCAGGTCGGCCACGATGCCCAGGGCGACCAGGTCCAGGCAGGCATGGACTGCCTGCGGCATGCCAGCGCGGCTCAATAGCTCTTCGGCCAGCTTGTATGCCACCCCGACCCCCGGCAGGCTGGAGAGGGGGTGCTCCCCGGGGAGCAGCCGGGGATTCACCAGGGCATACGCCGGCGGCAGGGCAGGCGGCAGCTCGTGATGGTCGGTGACGACCACGTCCACCGCTTTTCGGCGCGCATATTCGATGGCTTCCAGGGCCGATACGCCCGTGTCGCAGGTCAGGACCAATCGAATCCCGGATTCCAGCAGGCCTTTTAGCACCGGAAGGCTTACCCCGTGCGACTCGCGCTCCCGCAGCGGGATATGATAGCTCACCCGGGCGCCCAACTCGCGCAGAGTCCACACCAGCAAGGTGGTGGCGGTCTGGCCATCGACATCGAAATCGCCCCATACGCAGATGGCTTCCCCCCGGCGGATGGCCCTTTCCAGGCGCTCGGCGGCTTCCCCCAGGCCGGGCAATTCCAGGGGCGCGGCGGGAGTGTAGGCCTGCGGATCGAGGAAGGCGCGGGCAGAGGCGGGATCCAGGATGCCGCGCCTGGCGATCATCTTAGCCACCAGGGGATGCCCGCCAACCGAGCTGAGCAGCTCATCCGGGACAGGCACCTCTGCCGGCTCGATCCACCTACGGGTAGAAAAAGCGCTCCCGAGCTCGCCGTTATCCATTAGCAACAGCAGAATCTCATCGCCGGTCTAGAATTCGACTTCCGGGAGCTGTTCAAAATCGAGGGGCAAGCCCACTTCAGAGAAGTCTCCTGACATGCCTGGCTCCTGATCCTCGCCCTCCGCCGGCAATACGCCCGCCTTAACTCCCCGGTCACACAGGGAGCGGTAGACGCAGTACTGGCATAGACGAAAGTCATCGGTGAGCGGGAAATCGGCCTCTTCCATTTCATGGATAATCTTCACCAGGGAGGCCAGATCGGAGGCGTCCCTGCGGAACTGGCGTTCGCTGTAGGCAAAGGTCTCGGGCCGGGTGGGGAATTCGGCGAACCAGTAGACCATCTCCACCTGCTCAGGCCGGATAGGTTTCCGTGAATTAATAAATGAACCAGCCTGCACCAGCAAGTAGGGATAGACGCGGGTCTGCATCCGCTGGGAAAGCCAGATCCGCTTCGGACGAAAGCGATAGGTCTTCCAGTCCACAATCCGCACCCGACCGTCGGGGTAGACAGCCAGCAGGTCGTACTTAGCCAGCAGGCGGAAATCACCCAGGGGGGCGGACAGCGTGATCTCGGGGTGGAGAGCGGCGGCAGAGGCAAGCAACTCCCCGACGTGAGCGGAGTAGTTCTGCCACCAGCGGGCCAGTTGAGAGTCGTCCAAGCCGGCTTCCAGGCGGGTTGCCGGCACGCCCAGCAGGGACTGGTGCGCCAGGCGATGAAAGCGTTCGCCCAATCGCTGATAGCGTTCGTTTTCCAGGGCAGGTTCGCTGGCTACCGCTGGCCAGGCCTGGCGCTGCAGGTAGCGCAGTTGAAATCGCCGCCGGCAGTCTTGAAAGTCCTGCAGGTTTGCCTGGCTGAATTGAAAATCCTGCGGTATGGGCATGCGCGCCTCCTTTCAAACGCCCGATCGATACCAGCAATCCGATCCCAAAACAGGTGTCTTATTCCGTCCTGGCATCCGGATATAAGCGGTCCTGCCAGAAATGATACAGGGCTACCAAAGGTAACGCAGGTTGCTGCTTGCCATCTCGGCCTGTGTTCCAGGTGATGATGAGCTCCTCCTTGGCCCGGGTGATTCCAACGTAGAGCAAGCGGAGCCGCTCCCGCACGTAATCGAGCCGGGCAGCCTGTGAGGCTTGGCCTTCCTGGTACCACTCATTCTGATCGCTGCTGAAGGCCGTCTCGAGCTGGGCCAGGGCCTCGGCGCCCAGGTTCAGTTTATCGCGCAGATACCACTTCTCGGAGATGTAACGGTCATAGGTCGTCCCAGAGGGGAAGTCATAGTTATTGACCGACATCAGGTAGACGCGCTGCCACTCCAGCCCCTTGGCCTTGTGGATGGTGGCCACCACGACTTTCCCCTTGTGGAGCTCAGGATCAAAGCCGGTATCCTCCTGACTGAAACCCAGGAAACGACGTTCGTTCTTCGCCACCAGGTCCAACTCCTGGCTGAGCTCGGGCAGCCTCCAGGAGGGATTGGCCTGGCTGGCCCGGTGCAGGGCCAGGGCCAGCTTGTGGGAGGTAGCCAGATCGGTGGGCTCGCTGAACAGGTCCTGGCTCAATGCCAGCATAATCTGATCGATGGGCAGCACCACGGAGCCCTGCCAGCGCTGAAGCAGGGCGCGGAACTCCGCCAGATCAATGCACACCACAGGATTTTCGCCCGACTGCTCCAGCTCTGCCAGCCAGTCGTGCTCGGGTCCTGGCCATACATAGTCCTCCACATGGCTGCAGCGGCGCAGCAGCTCGGTTGCGCGCACTCGGAAGGGCTGGAGGGCTGGGTCGTTCGAGCCATCGCGCCGCCATACCTTGTACACCTCGACCAGCCTGGCCGGCGATGCGGGATCGGACAGGTAACGCAGCAGGGCGACCAGGGCGCCGGCAGACTGGCGGGTGGACGATGTACTGTTGAGCAGTTCGATGTAATCGATCCTGCGGCGCTTCAATTCGGCAACCAGGTCGACGCCGCGCTGGTTACGCGGCACCAGGGCAGCCACGGTCGCATCCTGATGAGCGGGCAGCCATTTGGCGAGCGAATCGGCCACGTACTGCACCTCCTCGGCGGGGGTGAAGCGAGAGGTGATAATCTGCACCGAGGAGGGACTGTCGGGTGGATTGGGATCAGGATCATCGGGAGCGGCCGGCTCGATCAAGGGCGGAGAGACCAGAGCATCCTGCACGGGCGGGGTAGGGTGTTCCGCCCGGACCCACGTGACCAGGTGGTTTGCCAGGCTGATGATGCTGCGGGTGGAGCGCCCGGAATGCGGCAACTGGTGGGAGACCACGCCCGGCGCGCTCATGAACTGCCGCAGATAACGCGGATTGGCGGTGGTGAAAGTCTCATAGATGGCCTGATTGGGGTCACCGACGCGCACCCAGTTCCCTTCCGGGCCGGAAAGTAATTCCAGGATATTCTCCTGGAGCATACTGCTGTCCTGGGCTTCGTCCTCCAGGATGTACGGCCAGCGATAGCGCAGCCGCTCGAGCAGGCGCTCGTCCCAGCTCAGCACCTCCAGCGCCAGGCGGATCAGGTCATCGAAATCCACGGCGCCGCGGTAGAGCAGGGCGCGCTGGTAATCGGCGTACATTTCGCAGCCCATCTCGGCCAGCGACAGGGGCAGTGGCAGCGCTTCCAACCGCTCACGGATTCTTTCGTGGATCAACTGGCGGTCCTTGGCGTAGCGGATGAAGTTGAGGGCGACCTCACGCACCAGTTCGACCAGCTTATCGCGCCGCACCCACTCACGCTTGCCATCTTCCATGCCCGGGTCGAGGAAACCATCCAGGGCGTCCGGGTGGCTGCGCAGCCAGGCCAGGGCGACCTGGTCGCGGATGGTCTGGGCTTCGCGCTCGTCCACGATCTGGAAATTCTCTGCCAGGCCCACCAGGTCGGGTCGCTCGTGCACGATGTCGTGCGCAAGCCCGTGCAGGGTGCGGACGCGGTAGCCCAACTGGGGGAACATGCCGGCCTGCTGAAGCCAGCCGCTCACCCGGCGGTAGAAATTGTCCACCGCCGAATTGACCAGGGTGACCACCAGCACTTCCTGGTCGTCGGCCAGGACCCCGCGCTGGATGATCTCAGCCGCCAGGAGCGAGAGAGTGAAGGTCTTGCCGCTGCCCGGCACCGCCGAGATGCCCATCCGCCCGGAGGTGTAGGTCAATATTTCTTTTTGTGGGGGGCGCAGCTTGATCACCGGGAAGGCTCCTGTCTCATGCAGCCTGTGCAGCCGCCGTGCGCAGCAGGCGCTGGAATGCGTGCAGCAGCGGGCCGCGCTGCTCGTAACCCCCTTCGTTCAACTCGCATAATCCCAGATAGACCCGGCTTCGGCAGCGGCGCAGCAGGCCAAGCGCCAGGCGCACCAGTACCTCCTGCCCGGCATGGTACTCGTCAAGATCTGTCCACACCTGGCCTGGCGTCCAGCGACGGTTGAGCACATAGGGATGGGTCAGGGGCTGGTAGAGGCGCTCGAACCAGCCCCGGCTGCCGATGTCCAGCCAAAACTGGACCTCCACCGGGCGATTGGCCATCAAGAAGGTGTAGGCGGGGGCAGCCAATACCGACCCGCTGCCCTCCGGCTGCCAGCTGCGCAGGTACTGGGCAGCGATCACCCCTTCTTGCACCATGCGGAAATATTCCTGTCCAAGCGGGATGCCTTCCGCATCCAGGACGGCGCCCGCCGCCCAGCGGAACTTTTGGACAGACTCGATCAGATTGGCGGCCACCTCCCCGGATGGAAGGTCGCGATGGAAGCGGTAACCGGGCTGGGAGAGCAGCTCGCCAAACAGGCGGCTCAGGAAGTAGTCGAACTGCTCCTCCGGCCCCTGGGCATACTCCGCCAGCCAGAGGCGCAGCCTCTCGTAGAGCATGCCGATGCGATAGGTCAGGCGCGACTGCATCGGAGGTTCGATGCGCTCGAAGCTGGAAAGGACCGGCACCCCACCCTGGAGGCGGAAGACGATCTCCGCCAGGAGCTGGGCGCGCACCAGGTCCAGTCCATCGATGGCCTGGATCAGCGCGTAGGCCACGTCGAACCGGCTGGGATACAGACCCCAGGACGGGTGGGCCAGGCAGGACAGGGTGAGCAGACATTGGACGACCGACTCCTCGCGCAGGGAACGCGATGGGCGGTGGGTGCGCAGAGGAATGCCGCGGCTCTCCAGGCGGGTCGCCAGGGAGAAGCGCAGTGAATCGGACAGGAATGGCGACAGGATGGCGATCTCCTGCGGGGGCAGACTCTGGTTGCTTACCAGCTCGGCGACCTGCCCGGCGACCCAGTCCAACATCTGCGGATAGAAGCGGTGGCTGGCGATGTGCAGCGCCGGGCGCGGGTCTATCGCTCCCACATCCTGCGGCGCGGCCAAAGCCGCGTCCTGGTTGAGCGCCTGCGCCAGGCGCGCTCCCAAGGCCTGCACAGCCGGGGAGGAGACGAAGGAGTGGTCGAAGGCCAGACGGCGGGAGCAAGACTCCGACAGGCTATAGGCGCTGCGCGGGTCAGCTCCCAGGAAGGAGCGGTAGCCCCCGCCCTCATCGCAGACCAACAGGGCAGACTCGAAATGGGGCAGCCAGTCCCGCAGGATGTCGTGAGCCACCGGCGTATCCTCTTCCAGGTTGTCGGCGATCAGGTGGCGATAGGTCCTCAGCAGATACTCGTGGCAGAGCGATTGTCCCCACAGATGGCGGTGGAAGGCCTCGATCTGAAGCGAGAAATCCAACAGGTTGTGCTCCAGGCAATATTGCCGGAAGCGCAGGGCGCATTCCTGGGCGTCTTCGTAGACGCGCGCCTGGCCCGGGTCGCCGCCCCAGGCCGTCTTCAGGCGCTCGGCGATCTGGTCGATTTCGAAGCCAACCACGGCCGCCTTGTTCAGGTTATCGATCACCTGACTGTACAACCGGTTGCGATCGAGGCTGATCGAGGCGAAGAAGCCCTGGTCCAACAGGGGACGGACCAGGTGGGCCATATAGTATTGGGCGGTTTCCAGGGTCAGGAAGACGGGGGGCAGGTCGGGCCGGGAGAAGCCGGCCGGCCCGGCGACGAGCGGCCAAAACAGATCGATCATGCGGCGCGCCAACCCTCCCAGCGTGGACAGCGAGACCGCCCCTCCGGCCACCAATCCGGGCACGCGCAGGGCCTCGCTGTAGGGCCGGGCCAGGGTGCGCTGCGGGAGGATGACCAGGATGGAGCTTCCGGGGACGCCGTTCGCCATCAGGTAAAGCAGGCGTTCGACGGCAGCGGTGGTCTTCCCACAGCCCGGAGGTCCTTCCAGGAAGGTGCGGGCATCCAGAGGCTGCTCTACGAGAGATAGTTGGGCGGGTGTCAAAGGCTTGGACATCACGATCAGGATCGGCCAGGAGAGGATTGTGAGCAGAGTAGATTGTAGCCGCTATGGCTGGCGGGCGCAAGTAGGGAGGAGACGCGGGAAACAAGCGCCCAGCACAGGCGATTTCAAGCGCCGCCTGGGAGGCGGGATGATAAAATTCAGGCCACGATCGTCGTAAGACGATATCTCATGAGCTACCTGAATAGAGGCTGACATGGAACCAGTGCCAGACATTCATGATCTGTTCCAGGTCTCAGATTCCTGGAGACAGGCTTACCCCGGCGCAGTAGCCGGGGCGCTGTTCATGTCCGAGGTAGCAAATCCCGCCAACCATCCCACGCTGGAGGCCTTGAAGGCCCAACTGGAAGACCAGTTGCGAGCCAGCTACGCCGGGCAGACGCGGGCCGAGCTCAAGGCCCTGGCGACCATCCAGGCCTACAGCCAGTATTACCGGCCGTTCAAGAAGTCTTACCACGTGCTGCTGCAGCTCGAATCGGCGGTGTTCAATTCGAGGCCGATCGGCCAGGCGGCAGCCCTGGTGGAGGCGATGTTCATGGCGGAGCTCAAGAACCTGCTGCTGACGGCCGGGCACGACACAGCCAGTCTGGCTCTACCGGTCAGGCTGGACGTTGCCCGGGGGGACGAACAATATACTCTGCTCAACGGTCAGGAGCAGGTCTTGAAACCCGGAGACATGTTCATGGCCGACGGCCAGGGGGTGATCTCGAGCGTGATCTACGGGCCGGACGCACGCACGCGCATCACCCCGCACACACGCCGGGCCTTCTTTGCGGTCTACGCCCCAGCCGGTATCGGCGCAGAGGCCGTCTCCCGCCACCTGTCCGACATCGAGACCTACGCACGCGCCATCGCCCCACAGGCGGTGGCTCTCTTCTCGGGAGCCTTTGCAGCCGGGTGAGGCTCATGGCCCGCCAGACGCAGAGACCAATGGCAGGAAGAGCGGCGTCCCGTCGAGAGGCGCCGGAAGCGGCGAGCCGCTGCGCAGGTAGCTCCCCCGGCCGGTAGCCCAGATCAGGCGGGCGCCGGCGCTGCCGGGCAGGTCGTAGGCGACTATTCCGGAATGGGCCGTGTTCAGGACCAGCTCCAGATCGGGATCGCCGTCCAGGTCGGCCAAGGTGGGCGTCGCCAGTGCGCCGTTCCAGTCCTCTCCCCCAAAGGCGGGCGGCAGAGCCAATTCGTGCAGCGGACGGCCCAGGTAGTCCAGGATGTGCAGCTTACCGGTAGCATAGGTGCCCTTTTGCACCCAGGAAGCCAAGATGACCTCGGCCCGCCCATCGCCGCCCAGGTCGACCACCAGCGGCTCCGAGGCGAAGCGATAGAAGCCCTGGGCAGGATCGTAGACTGAATAAGGCCACTCCCCGTGCTCGCTCTTGTCCAGCCAGAAGGCGTGCAGGCGGCCGTCGTAGGAGGGATAAAGGATTTCCAGGTAGCCGTCCCCGTCCAGGTCGGCGGCGACCGGGTTGGGCTGGCTGTTCTCGATCAGGTCGTAGTCCTCGCTCAGGGGAGCGCCGGACCCATCCGAAGCGGGGATGACAGTCCAATCGAAGCCTGACCCGCTCCAGCGGGTGCGGTCGGCCTTGAGGATATAGGGGACTTCGTACAGGCTGGTGTAGGGATCGGTGCCGCAGTTGTAGACGTTTCCAACCACGATGGCTTCCAGGGCGCCGTCGTTGTTCACGTCGGCAATGACCGGGGCTGAGGCGGCGAAGTTGGGGCGGTGCTCGCTCCCGCAGTGGGCGTAGCCGCGCAGGTCCACGCTGTGCTCCACGTGGACACCCACCCGGCTCCAGGGCTTTGGCGCGCCGCCAGACAGGGTGCCATACAGGGCATTGGCGAGCACCTGGCTGCCGTCGGCGTGGAAGGCTGCCAGGTAGTGGGTGTCGTTGGGGCCTAAGATCTCGGCCAGGTTATCGCCATCCAGGTCTCCGGCGGCCAGATTTTGATTGAAAGCGCCAGCTGTGTAGCCGTTGGCGTCCGAATCGGGGCCATGTTGGGGCCAGAACCCGGGCCGCAGGGTGGCGTCGTGCTCGAAGACAAACCACTGGAAGTCCGGGCGGGTGGAGGCAACGATCAGCTCCAGGTCGCCGTCCCCCTCCAGGTCATAGGCGCCCAGGCTGCGCAGCTCGTAGCCGGGGGTCGGCTGGAGAGACCAGACTAGGTCGAGGGCGTGATCGAATACATGCAGGTAGCCATCGCCGTGGGCGGTGATGATCTCCAGGTCGCCATCGCCCTGCAGGTCGGCCAGCACCACGCCGGGCCAGGCCCGCCCGCCGGCGGGATCGACCTGTTTCTGCTGCGCGCCAGTCTTGCCGTCCAGGACGAAGATCGAGTAAGCCGCAGCGATGACCTCGGGGGAACCGTCGGAGTCCAGGTCGGCCACAGCGGGCGAGGAGTACCATCCCGTCTCGCACCAGGAGGCGTAACAGCCGCCGTGCTGCCACTTGAGCACGGGCGCCGGGAGCTCGCCGATCCGGGCAGACCGGGCGACATCCGCGAGCGGCGGCCCGGAGAAGGCCAGGATCAGGAAGAGAATCATCAGGACCCTCGGAAATGGCCTGAAAAGTCGCCAGGATGGGAGCATGGATTTCCGGATTAATGTTGGCCGGAACGGGCCAGGCGGGCCAGCAGCCAGGCCAGGGTCATGGTGGGGATGAACTGGGTGCCGGGGATCAGGCTCTCCACCAGGGTCACGCCGCGCAGCGGAGTGAGGCCCAGGTAGCCCAGGATGGTCCAGGCGAAGGGGGCGGCGAAGAGATCCAGGCTGAAGTCCAGCAGGTCGAGCAGGATGACGACCGCCAGGGGGGTGGCGCGCAGGGCGGTGAAGAAGTCGGCGCCGTCCGGCAGGCGGATGCGTCGGACGCGCCAGGCCACCCAGGCCAGAAGGAGCAGCGAGAGCGCCAGCCCGGCACCGATCAGCACGGCGGCGATAAGGAGGATTTCTCGGGTCTCGAGGGGGAATTTGAAGTCCACGGCGGCCTGCGGGGAGGGGGGACTGGCATGAGTGGATGGCGAAGAAGGAAGCCCCATCCCCTGCCGCCGATTGTATCACTTGTCAATAATCTGTACTCTTAATCATCCTCCCCGCCAGGACATAATTTGAAATAGTAATTGTGAGTTGCCTAACGACGAGTCACCATTAAGGGTGAAAGACCCTACAGGATAAATATGGTGAAAATAGTCAAATAGGGGCATGAAACATTTAGCGCACTTGGTTTAGTCGGGAAATGAGGAGAGCGCCATGAATCGTGACCTTTTCAGCAAGCGTGTTCTTACACTCCTGTCGCTGATTGTACTCCTAATGCATTTCAGCCCTGCCCCTGCCATTGCCACCACTGCAACCCAACCCGTTATGCAGACCACCCAACCAGAGTCCATCCACCCGGACGTGCTCAACCGCCTGGGGATCCACCATCCGGGGGGAGCGGATATGACCCAGCTCAGCCTGGAGGTGGCGCGACGCGTCCAGCAGGAGAGCCTGTTTGTCAGCCCGCAGGCCCCCACTTCAGGGGGACTGCCCTCCAACCTGGAGCCCGATACGGCGCTTTCGGCGGCGTTGATCACCAGCTTGAGCGGCGATGGGTATTTCAACGAGGTCGACTTGACGGGCGACTTCGATGGCCAGGAAGATTTTTCTGCCGATCACTCGGCCAAGGCGAGGGATTTCGCCAGCATGCCCTTCGGCTGGTCGCTGACCCGCACCGCAATTTCGGAGCACACCATCGCCAACGGTTTCAACGAAAACATCTACTACTATGCTGATTCCTTCGGCAACGTATACGTATCTGCCTACAGCCCTTCACCACGACGGTCTTGAACCTGCCGACTCTACTCAACGCCTTTGGATCTTTGACGAGCGATGATCAGATCGTCATCACCGGCCTGGCAGTGAACCCGGTTTCGGATCTCAGCGCATTCTACCGGGTCAACGGCTGGTTCGTCGCTTTCGACGGGCTGATAGGCGAATCGCTTCTCGTCTCGTTCTGGGACACCGGCGGCGGGTTGCGCCTGACCGTGGGTAACCAGCTCGTGCGCAGCGGGTTGCTGGCATTCCCCATCGCCGATCAACCCAGCCCGGCGAAAAGCCCGCCCGGAGTGCAATCGGCGACCGGTTTCCCGGTCGCTATTGGCGGCGCGTTCGGCGTGGTTTTCTCCACTTTCAGCAACCTGGCCGGAGTCGCCGTCGACGACGATGGCAATGCCTACTACCATCAGGTGGATCTGACCGGTTTCACCGGCTCCAATATCGTCAAGATCACTTCGGTGGACATGCCCAGCGGGACCAATGCCAATCAGGACCGCTCGCTGGCGACCAGCGGCATCCTGACCATCACCACCCTCAACCCATCGGATGGCTTCTACGGCACGACCAGCGGCCCCGCCAACCAGCGCAACGAGTTCACCAATTATTCGGGTACCGCGACCACCTTCGGCAACCTCACCGCCCTGGCGAGCGGCCCGAACAACCTGCTGTACGCAGCCGTTGCCTGCTCTCACCTGGCGACCGATCCCCCGGAGGTGCAGAAAACAGCGGGGATCTTCTCCAATCCGGATGAACTGGGCCCGACGCCTTCGATGATCATCAGCTTCAGCGATAACAGCGGCCAAACCGACGTTTGCAGCGCGCCCCCTGGCTCGTATACGATCATCGAACCAGGTCCGATCACCATCACCGTGCCCTTCACCGGCTCGCTGCCCATCGGTGACGGGCGCGCCGATGCCATTCAATCAAGCCTGGAAACCCAGCCCGGGGTGAACAATTTCCGTATCTTCACCCTGGGCAGCTGACCGGACATTCGCTCGGCAACCTCGCCGATCGGCGCCACACCCGAAAACACCCTGCAACTGGATTTTCAGGTGGACCACACCATTTATTCAGGCTTGAACGTTGACGAAGAGAACAAGGTCTACGTGATCTCCGGCGGCACCCCGGCCGGGGTGGGACTTAACCCCTCGCCGGGCCTAGGCGAAATACTGCTGTTCAGCGACGCCAGGCAGTACGACCGCCGCGCCGATTACATGGACCTGCGCGGCGATGCGCCCCCCGTGGGGCCTGTGGCTGGAAGCGCTGCCGCGGATGGCGATTCCGACCGGTATGATCATCTCTTCTACCAGGCGCCGCTCAGCCCCGTCTCCACACCGGCTGGAATTTCCGGCCTGGAGGGCGGTTTCTTGCTCTACCTCAACCGCACGCGCAACAACGCCGCCGTCTTCACCGCGTTGCCCAACGGCGCCACCCAGGGGGATGACGATGCCAACGGCCCGCTGTTCTTTGACGAGTTCGATGCCGGTCACCAGGTAGCCGGCAGCGACGATCAGAATCCCCCCTTCAAAGGTGATGATAGTGGCGGGATGGGCAACATCTCGCTCCCCGGAGCGCTCAACGGCGGTTTCGAATTCGTCTGCGCCGGCGGTGGCGTGGAATGCACACTGCCACCGAATGCCTTCTACTTGAACTCGAACGGCAGCCTGACCATCGCCGCCGGCGACTCCGGCACCGCGCCGGATTCGGCCACTTTCCTGAGCGGATCGGCGAAGATCGCCCCGGCCTGGGCGGACCTGAACACAGCCAGTCACAGAATGACGTACACCAATACCTTCACGGTGCAGGCGCTCGGTTTTGCCGACGTCAACACCTTTAAAGTGCGCTGGATCAACGTGCCTGAGCGCAACTTCGAAAGCTGCAGCTCGCAAAATATGTTTTCTGTATCGTTATTTGACGACAGCACCGGGCTTGACGAAAACTCCAATCAACCCCTTAATCCGGCTAATCCCATCGGAAACAACTCTGTCCCCTTCAACTTGCAGGAAGGACCAACCGCGGCGCGTTATTTCGTAGATCCCAATAGCAGCCTGCCCTTGCCTGCCGCGACGCGGCAGGACGGCAGTGGCTACTTCCGCTTCGATTACGGCCGGATGGACCTGCTCGGCACGCCCAGCAGCCTGGTGCTGGTAGGCTATTCAGCGGGCGCCCTCTCACCCGGAATTTTACCAGCTAACCTGAGCGAGGAGGCGCGCGCCAGGGAGGCAGCCGTGCCGCTCTATCCCGCCCTGCCTTTCGGCGATCCAGCCGCCCTGTTCGAGCTATATGACAGCGGCGCGCCCCCAACCATCACGGTAAGCGGCGGCATCACCTTGCCGGTGTCAGCCGTGCCGGCTTTCGATCTGCGCTTCGAGGGCAACGACCCAGCGCTGACCACGCCGGCCAACCAGGCGGACCAGAACCAGGGGCGTGTGGATATGGTCAACCAACTGCTGCCGGCTTTCTCGCAGGTAAAAACCGTGGTCACCACCACAGTCGAGATCGGAGTTCCATTTACCTACACCTTGTCCCTGTTAAACTCGGGCGCGCCGGCGACGGGCCTCACCATCAGCGAGACGCTGCCCATCAGCACCACCTTTGCCAATGCTGACCTGGGCGGAGTGAGCACGGACGGCGGCGTGCTGTGGACGGGTCTCAGCCTGCCGACTTACAACTTTCTGGATGTTCACTGGTCTGTCATCCCCGGCTGCGATACCGCGGGAGAGAGCATTATCGCCGATTCTACCTACGTCACGGCAGCCGAAAACACCGTCCCGAGCTATGCGAACAGCGTGGTCGTCCAGGGGATGAGCCAGGGCGTGCTGGCGGACTTCAATTACACGGACCTGGGAAGCTCCACCTCCAATTCGCCAACCAGAGCCAGCGGGCCACCATTTACCAGTGGTACTTCGGCGATAGCGCTACCTCCGCCGAGGCCAATCCCACGCACACCTACGAGAGTGGCACCTACACGGTCATGCTGACCGCCAGCAACCTGTGCAACACGGACAGCATCACACAGACCCTCGTCATAGCGCCCCCACCATTGTTTATGCCGTTGGTGCTCAGCCAGTAATATGGCTTAACAGGATCTATGGGCGGGTTGAACCCGGCCATATCCATATTTAATATAAAACCGGGTCCTAAAATCATGTGAAGCGCGGCGTTTTCCGTCTCATCACTTAATGAAAATTAGGTTGATATCTTGATGCATGATGTCGCGCTTATGAGCATAGCCCAGCCCATTCGTCAGGAAAAAAGGGCTGAACTATCCATTGCCACGGTGCGGCCTCGCGCTACAGGTGAGTGTACCCGGTGATATACTATTTGAGCCTACCAAACCGGCAACCATTGAATTATCCGGAACAAAAACCCACGCGCGGGCGTTTTGTGTGTGATGTACGGCCAACCACCCCCTGCCTCCTGGCGCTACGATCCATACACACGCACCTGGGTGCCGGCGGCACCGCCTTACCCGGCCCAGCTAGCCCACAGGCCAAATAGCTGGCTGCTGGCAGCGGCCAGCCTGCTCCTGCTGGCTCGCCTGGGTGCGGCGCTGCTCTCCCCGTTCGCCACCCTGCTGGGGCTGTACGCCTATTACCAGGGCGGCGGGCTCATCCTTCCGGGGGTGCACGCCGGCGGGGTGGACCTGGGCGGGATGACCATCGACCAGGCGGCGGCCAGACTGCACGGCGCCTGGAACCTGGAGCGCCGGATCGTCGCCGATGACGGGATGCAGCCCATCGCCATCAGCCCCTCTCAAGTCGGCCTGGGGGTCAACCCGCTGGGGACGGCCCAATTAGCCTACCAGGTGGGCCGAGGAGGCGGGCTGCTGCCTGATATGGGCCAGATGGCGCGCAGCCTGTGGGCGGGAGGCGAGATTCCCCTGGCGGTCAACCTGGACGCCGACGCAGCCCGGGCCGGGCTGGAGGCCCTCTCACTGCAGGTGGGCAAGCTGCCGGTGGAAGCCTCCCTGCAGTACGTGGACGGACATATCGTGCCGCTGCCCGGCGAGCTTGGCTACGCTATCAATGTCGACCAGGCCCTGGCCGCGCTGGCGGCAGATCCGGCCAGCATCCTGCTGGGCGGCTACCTGCGCCTGCCGCTGAAGCCAGTGGCCCCGCGCATCAGCGACGCCTCGGGAGCTGTGGCCGAGGCCGAGCGGCTGCTCAACAGCCCGCACCAGATCGTGGCCTACGACCCGGTGAACAACGAATACCTGGCCTGGCCCATCGCCAAGGAGACCCTGGCCGCCTGGATCGTGGTCCAGCCTGGGGAGCACGGCCTGCAGGCAGCGCTGGACGCCGGCCTGCTGGAGGCCCACCTGGAGGTGTTGAGCGACGCCCTGGAGCCAGCGCGCTGGCTGGAGGCGGCCAACGACAGCCACACCCTGGCCCAGACCCTGCAGAGCGGAGCGCCCTACGCCCTCATCGTCCACCACAGGCCCACCACCTATACCGTAGGACCCGGCGATACCTTGCTGGCCATTGCCTGGAAGACAGGCGTCCCATTCTGGAAAATCCAGGAGGCCAATCCCAGCCTCGACCCGGACCGGCTGTGGGTTGGGCAAGAGCTGGTCATCCCGTCGAAAGACGAGCTGCTGCCGCTGCCGGTGGTGCTGAACAAGCGCATCATCATCGACCTTGGCCGGCAGCGCCTGAGCGCCTACCAGGATGGCAGGCAGGTCTGGGAGCATAAGATCAGCACCGGGATCGATCGCTCGCCCACCCAGCCAGGGATCTTCCAGGTGCAGACCCACGTCGAAAACGCCTACGCCTCGATCTGGGACCTGCACATGCCGCACTTTCTTGGAATATACGAGGCGTGGCCCGGCTTCATGAACGGCATCCACGGGCTACCGACCCTGTCCAATGGCCGCCGGTTGTGGGCCGATATCCTGGGTCGCCCGGCATCCTATGGCTGCATCATCCTGGATTTGCAGGCCGCCGAGAACCTGTACGAATGGGCTGAGGATGGTGTGGTGGTGGAGATCGTCCCCTAAGGGCTTCCTCCAAAATACTTCCCCATAAACGCGCCAAACGCCAGGGTGAGGGGGGCACCCTAGCGTTTGGCAAACATAATATACCACAGAATCACGGCGGAATTATGAAAGAAATATGAAAAAACGCTGAGAAAATTGCATTGACCTCAAGGCTTATTCCGATAAGTCAGTGTAGACGTCGCCCTTTTGTTCACCGCAGTCGGGGTGCTGCTGGGTGGGAGCGGGACGAAGAAGTCGCTGCGGAAGACCAGCTCTTCACCCTCCTGCGGATAGACGCGGATGACGGCGGTCTTCCCGGCCGGCAAGGCCGGGCCGGTGCAGTACAGCCGGTCGGGGTACTGCGCCAGCACCTGGCATTTGAAGACTTCCCCGTTCACATCGGCCCGGTAGTTCTCCTGCGGCTGGCCGGAGAGCAGCAGGGTCACCAGGAACTGCCCACTGACCAGCAGCCCCACCCGGTAGATGCGCGCCTCGGCAAACTCCTGCCGGAGTAGCAGGGTGGCGGTTGCGGTCGCCAGGCCCAGCGAGGTGGCTGTGGGGCTGGGTTGGAGCGGCGTCGGGGTTTCCGTTGGGGCAGAGGTCGGGGTAGCTGTGGGCGAGGGGGCAGGCGTGAGCGCACCGAAGGCGGTCGGGGTTGGCAGGGCACGCAGGGTCTCGGCGACTGCGGTCTGGATATCCGCTTCAGACGGGGCTGGGAAGGCTGTGCAGGCGCTAACCAGCAGGCCAGCCGACAGGAGCAGGACAATGACTAATTTCATTATCTTTCGTGGTATTATAGTCGAAGGCCAGGGCTGGCGCGGCTGGATCGGTGGCGCCAACCGCGCCGCCTAAGAGCCGCCGCCGAAATATCCTTGACATAATCACCCTAAACTGGTATGATAAATATAAGTAGGATGCCAGTAGGTTTTCGTTGGAAGTAGCATAACGATGGCTCGAGGCGTAATCCTCGGGCCATTTGCTTTAGACCGCTCCGATGAAACAAGTACAGCGCCTTACAACAATTCTATATATCTCAAAAGGAGACTTATATAATGTCTGAGCGTATCATCGGTACGGTCAAGTGGTTCAACGGTGGAAAAGGGTACGGTTTCATCGCCCGTGAAGATGGGCCTGATGTTTTTGTCCATTACTCTGCCGTCCAATCCGATGGCTACCGCAACCTGATCGAAGGCCAAAAGGTCGAATTCACCGTCGAAAAAGGGCCCAAGGGATTGCAGGCCAGCAACGTCGTGCCGCTATAATCTCGTAACCAGCTCAATCAAAACTCCGCCCGTCAGTGCGGAGTTTTGGTTTAATTCGATAAGTAGCCTATGGAAAAACACCCTCTTTTGGTGGAGGGCGGGTGAATGCCCGCCCTCCACCACCAAAAGCGGAATTTTTTAATCACAGCCAGCTATGACAGCCAAGCCTGCAGGGCCAGCAACGCCCCCATGCCGATGAGGATCGTCAGGACAACGTTGCGGGTGCGCCAGGCGACCAGGGCGGCCAGCACCCCGGCCAGGAATCGAGGGTTGGCCAGGCTTAGGTCTGGCTGCCCATTGGGCGAGAAAATCTCGGGGAAGATGATGGCGGTGAGCACGGCGGGCGGGATATAGTGCAAGGCCCTCCTCAGGATGGGGGGCATATCGATGCGGCCGAACAGGAGTATGAAGGAAAGCCGGGTGGCGTAGGTGAGCAGTCCTGCCGAGAGCATGACCAGCCAGATGTTCATCGCCGCGCCTCGATCCATAGGCCAACAACCACGCCCACCAATGCGGCAGTCACCAGCCCCAACTTGAGCGGCATATCCCGCGCTAGCAGGGCGACAAGGCCGGCGCTGAGGGCAGCGGCTAGGCTGGGTCGGTTGTCCAGGGCCGGCACCACCAGGGCGATGAAGGTCAGGGCGATGGTGAAATCCAGCGACCAGCCCGCCGGGATAATTGCCCCGAGCAGCAGGCCACCGGCAGTGCTCAACTGCCAGGTCGACCAGAGCGCCAGGCCTGAGCCGAGGAAGAACCAGTTCTTATGATCGGGACCCTCTCCTGTCCCAGCCGGGTTGGCCTGACGGTAATGCAGGATAGTCACTGCATAGGCTTCATCGGTGAGCAGGTAGGCCAGCAGCCACTTCCACAGGCGGCTGCAGCGCCCCAGGTAGGGGGCTACGGAGGCACTGTACAGGGCGTGGCGCAGGTTGACGACCGCCACCGTAAGCACGATGATCAGGCCGGGAGTGTTCACACCCACCAGTTGGGTGGCGATGAATTGCGATGAGCCGGCAAATACAACCGCAGACATGGCCTGGGCAGCGCCGGCGGGCAGGCCGGCCGTCAGGGCCAGGGCGCCATAGATCAGGCCGAAAGGAATCACACCTACCAGGATGGGTAATTCGGCGCGCAGGCCAGCCAAGAATTCGGAGCGCGGGGTTGGCAATTGGGTTACTCAGCGGCGGCCCTGAGTCGCCAGGAAGGAGCTTAAAAAGGTGCGGGTGCGCTCGTCCTCAGGCTGGTCGAAGATCTGGCTGGGCGGCCCCTCCTCGATGATCTCGCCCTGGTCCATGTAGATCACCCGGTCTGCCACGTCGTCGGCGAAGCTCATCTCGTGGGTGACCACGATCATGGTGGTCCCTTCCTGGGCAAGCTGCTTCATCACGTCCAAGACTTCCCCGATTAATTCGGGGTCCAGGGCAGAGGTTGGCTCGTCGAACAGCATCACCTTGGGCTCCATGGCCAGCGAGCGGGCGATTGCCACGCGCTGTTTCTGCCCGCCGGACAGGCGGATGGGGTGCACATCGCGCTTATCCAACAGCCCCACCTTGTCCAGGTACTTCTCGCCGATGGGGATGGCCTGCTCGCGGGGCATCTTCTTGACCGTGACCAGCCCTTCGATCACGTTGCCCAGGGCGGTCATATGGGGGAATAGGTTGAACTCCTGGAACACCATGCCCATGCTCATGCGCAGCGCCAGCACCTTCTCCCTATCTGGTTTGAGGCCAGGCCCGGTCGCCACCCGCTCCCCGGCCACCTGGATCACCCCCGCAGAAGGCTCTTCCAGGAAATTCAAACAGCGCAGCAGGGTGCTCTTACCCGAGCCGCTGCGACCGATCAGCACCAGCACTTCGCGCAGCAACACGCTGAAGCTGATGCCGCGCAGCACATGCAACATGCCGAACCACTTATGCAGTCCTTCGACCTGGATGATGGCATCACCGTTCATAGGCATGCGCCAACCGCTTCTCCATGCGGCCCTCCAGCCAGCTCGAGACGATGGTCAGGATCCAATATAGCGCCGCCGCCAGCAGGAACATCTCCATGAACTTACTATCCTTACGGGCAAAGCGGTTAGCCCGGTAGGTGATCTCCCAGATGCCCATCACCGAGACCAACGCCGAATCCTTCTGCATGGCGATGAACTGGTTGCCGATATCGGGGATGATCACCCGGATGGCCTGCGGCAGGATGATGCGGCGCAGCATCTGCCAGCGGCTCATCCCCAACGAGACCGCCGCATCGTATTGGCCATGGGTGATGGACTGGATGCCGGCGCGGAAGATCTCGGTCATATAGGCACCGTAATTCACGCTTAATGCCAGGATGCCCGATTGGATGGCAGTCAAGGTGAACAGGTCACCCAGTTGGCTGAGACCATAAGCGTCCAATTGCTGGCCGATCTGGGGCAGGCCCAGGTAGATGATGTAGATCTGGATCAGCAAGGGCGTGCCGCGGATCAGCGAGACGTAGAAACCGGAGATGCCCAGGGCAATAGAGTTGTTGGACAGTCGCCCCAGGGCGCCCAGCAGCGCCATGAGAGAAGCGATGGCGATCGAGGCCAGCGAGACCCCGATGGTGGTGAGAACGCCTTGCAGCACGAAGCCATAGTGCTCTGCAATGTAACCCGGGTCGAAGCGGAGCTGGAGCAGTATGAAAACCAACACAGCCACCAGCCCCAGCCACACGGCGGCTATCTTGCCACCATTGATCAAACGGGACCTGCGCTGAAGGGCCATCAACCGCAGGCCCATATGGAGGTCAGGATCCACCTTGATCTCACCTGGCTGCAACGTCTCAACGGCCATGTGTACCTCACAGTTAAACAGGGTGAGGCTCCAAGGCGAGCCTCACCCTGCTCTTACATGCAGCTTATTCCCATTGCCCTAGCGTGCTGATATCGAATTCCCCAGCCGCGGTAGTCAGGTCCAGGCCATACCACTTCTGGGATAGCGCCAGCAAGGTGCCATCGGCATGCATCTGCTGGATCACCTCACTGATCTTTTTTGCCAGGGGCAGTGGATCTACGCTATGTGCCTTGTCAATGGCGCCCGCCAGATACTCGAAATAGACCGGGTCTCCCAACTGTTTGAGGGGCAGGCCATCCTTGATGGCACCCTGGCCGGTCGGCTGTGCAGTCAACACCGCATCCAGGCGGACTCCATCTCCCAAGGCCAGGTCCTGCAGTGCATTCAGGTCGGTCTCATAGCCGACGAATTGGGGATTGGAGACCAGGAAATCGATGGTCTCGCCGGGGATGCTGAGGGAGCCATCCAGGTAAAAATCGTAGGTACAGCCGCTGCACCCACCAATCTTCTTGCCAGACAGGTCGCTAGGCTGAGCATAGGTAGTATTGTCAACATGGACGAAGAACGCCGCCGGAGTGGTGTAGTAAGGCTGGGTGAATAACAGTTTCTCCATGCGTTCAGGGGTAATGGTCATGGAACCAATGCTGATGTCCCAGCGATCTGCCCAATTGCCACCCACGATCATTGTCCATTCGGGCGTGACGAAGCAGGCCTCCACGCCAAGGCGCTTGGCGACCTCTACTGCCGTATCTATATCGAAGCCCTGGAGCTCAGAAGCAGTATGTTGATCTGAGGCACATTTGGTCTCGGCGGCGCGGGTGGCGGCTTCCACCAGCTCCGATTGAGGTGGATAGGCCGGGTCGGTGGAGACGATGATTGTGCCACGGGCCATGATCTCTGCCAGCTCGTCGGTCGCTTTCGGCCGGCCGCCACAGGCTGTGAGGACCAGGCTGAGCAGAGCGGCAAAGCTAAGGACGATAGTAAGCTTTTTCAAGGCTTTCCTCCTCATAATAAAAAACGGATTGGCCGGCGACAAAAACCCGATTCTTCTAGGATTATTCCGTCGCACCTCCTCTCATCGCTGGTGGGTCAAGAAACCTGGGCAGAAATACAATAAGCACGATCATTATAGAACAGCTATCCCGGCAAGGCAAGTTTTTCAAGGATAGGAAAGCCGATGTGTGACCTTGATGCCATGCCGGCTAAGCTCTGAAACAAACGGACGGGCAGGCACCATAAGCTCCACGCCGCCCGCCCCGCGCGGGGTTAACCCACGCGCCATCATCTGCGCTACGACCGCTGCGCTCCACCCGGTGCAGCGTTCCATGGCGGTGAAGCCGGTCTCATCATCGTAGAAATCAATCACCTCCACCCAGGCCTCCGCCGGGCGACCGTCTTTCTCGCCCAGGGCCTTCACCCGGACGATGACCAGGTCCTTGTCCTGGGGAAAGGTAACCCTAGGTTCAAACAAAGCGTGAAACACTTCTCGCGGGACCACCTCAATACCGCCTGCTCGGATGGGTCCCCGATCCCACAAGCCCAGGTCGTAGAAGGCCCGCAATTGGGCGAAATGACCTGGATGGCGCAGGGTCAGGTTTTGCAGGGTGCGCAGCCTGCCCTGGAAGGTCCAGGGCATGGTATCGGTGCCGCCGCCGGCTACGAAGGCTTCCAGGACGCCGATCGGCTCAGGAAATTCCACCCGCTCCAGCTCGGTCATGGGTTCGACCTCGGTGATCTTACCATCGCGCAGGAAAACTGCCGGCTCGGCATATTCATTGGTCAGCCCGGCGATATGGAAGGTCAGCAGGTAATTGAAAGGGGGGCGAGGGTGCTGCGGAATCCCGCCATCCCACATGTAGACGTCGAGCGGATCATCCAACATCTCCATGGCATAGACCACCAATGAAGTGCCCAGGCCTGGCACCTGCCCGCAGTTAGGGATCACGCTGATCTCGGCTTCCCGCGCCTGCGCGTCGAAGCCATGCTGCTGGCGAGCGATCTGGGTGTTGCCGCCCAGGTCGCACAGGCTTACCCCGGCCTGGAGGGCAGCCCGTGTGATCTCCAGGTTGAAATAGTACGGTACCGCACTCAGGCAAGCGTCGGCGCCCTGGAGAGCCTCAGCCAGGGAGATGGAGTCAGCCGCATCCACCAGGAGAGGCTCAGCGATCTTCTGGCCGACCAGGCGGTTGACGCGATCGGCCGAGGCGCGAGCGACCTGCAGGTCCCGGTCGGCCAGGACCACGCGCCGGGCGTCAGCCCAGCGGGCGAGATCGTAGGCGGCGGCTGTTCCCTGTCGACCGGCTCCGAGGACCACATACACATAGCCTTCTGCCATGGTAAGACCTCCGTAATTGTGCGCCCCCAAACGACGGGCATTTCACATTTTAGCATGTTCTGAGATAAAATGCCTTTATGCAGCCCAAAATCGAATTGCTCACCCAAGACACCCTGCTCAACGTACTGGACGAGGCCTTCCAACTGCTCAAGGAGCCCGGCGTAAAGGTCCAATCGCCGGAAGCGCGCCGCCTGCTGGCCGAGGCCGGCGCCCAGGTTGACGAGGCTGAGGAGGTGGTCCACTTTTCCGAGGGCGTGATCCGCCGGGCAGTCGAGAGCACCCCGCGCCGGTTCGCCCTGTACGATCGCCACGGCAAACCCACGGTGCAGTATGGTGAAGACACGGTCCACTTCGATCCGGGTTCGTGCGGCGTCCACGTACTGGACCCGGAGACGCTGGAACACAGGCCCTCCTACAGCGCGGACCTGGTCCGGCTGGTAAAGATCGCCGAGATGCTGCCCGAATACGATGCCCAATCCACCGCAGTGGTGTGCAACGAGGTTCCCAAGGAAATCGGCGACCTGTACCGGCTGTGGCTAGTGCTGCGCTTCTCCACCAAGCCGGTGGTCAGCGGGGCCTTCTCAATTCCGACCACCCAGGTGATGATCGATATGTTGGCAATCCTGCGCGGCGGAAAACAGGCGCTGGTGGAGAAACCCCTGGCGGTTTTCGATGTGTGCCCTTCGCCGCCGTTAATCTGGAGCCACTTTGGCGCCCAAAACCTGATCGACCTGGCGAGGGCAGGGGTACCGGCGGAGATCGTCTCGATGCCGCTGGCAGGCGCCACCGCGCCGGTGACGATCCTGGGGTCGGTGGTCCAACATGCGGCGGAATGCCTGAGCGGGATCGCCATCCATCAGCTGGCCCAGCCGGGTGCTCCGCTGGTGTGGGGCGGCGCCCCGGCAATCTTTGACATGCGCCAGGGCACCACCCCCATGGGAGCGATCGAGACTGCGTTACTGGACGCAGCTTATGCACAGGTCGGCAAGTCCCTCGGCCTGCCGACTCACGCCTACCTTGGCGCCAGCGATGCCAAGCTGGTCGACGCCCAAGCCGGCATGGAGAGCGGGATGAGCGCGTTGGTTGGGGCGCTGGCAGGGATCAACATGATCTCCGGCGCCGGGATGCTGGACTTCCTGGCTTGCCAGAGTCCCGAGAAGCTGGTGGTGGATGCCGAAGCGATCCGCATGGTGAAGCGCCTGCTGGCAGGCATTCAACGCCACACCGAGAGCCTGGCGCTGGAGATGTTCACCGACTTCGCCTTCAAGGGTGAGTTCCTCAAGCAGAAGCTCACCCGGCAGTTGTTCTCCAGGGAGCAGGCCATTCCCTCGCCGGTGGTCGACCGCGGCTCGATCCGCGCCTGGCAGGAAGCGGGCCAACCGGACACGTTTGCCCGCGCCAGGCGCCGCGTGGAAGAGCTCCTGGCAGCGTACCAGGTCCCTGAGCTCCCCCGGGACCTGGAGCAGGAATTGGAGCGCATCGTCGCCGCACAGGCGCGCCAGGCCGGCATGGAGCGGCTTCCAGAAGCCGGCAGGGTTTAACATGCCCGGGCGCGCTCACCTCGATCTGCGCACTCTGCTGGCCATTCCACGCGTCGACCCCGATGGCGGTGTTGACCTCTCTCCGGATGGTAAAGAAGTGGCCTTCGCCTGGAACCGAACCCGGCGCTGGGAGATCTATCGCCTGGGCCTGGAGGGGAATGCCGCAGCGCTCCAGGTGTCGCAGGGGTCAGGGGCAAAATTCGCCCCGCGCTGGTCTCACGACGGCAGGCGCCTGGCGTATGTGGTCGACCTGGACGGCGGTGAGCAGTACGACCTGTGGGTGTACGACCTGGCGACGGGCAAAAACATCAACCTGACGCCTGACAGCGCAGAAACCATCCAGCCTGAGTATTGCTGGTCGCCAGACGATCGTTGGATAGCCTTCGTCTCGGACCGGGAGGGGAGCTTTGAAACCTATGTGATCCCCAGCCGGCCGCAGGCCGCGCCTGGCGCGAATCCTGGCGGCGCGGCCCGGAAGGTGCTGAGCCTGGAATACCCGGGTTTGAGCGCGCATTGGTCGCCGGACGGCAGGTGGATCGGGGTGGTATGCACAGGGCGCGGGCAGGACCAATATACATATCTCGTATCGCCGGAAGGCGGCGAGGCCTTTCCCATTGCGGCGGCCGGCGAGCCGATCTGCTCCAAGGACATCGCCTGGTCGCCAGATGGTGCCTGGCTGGCATTTTCTTCCGACCTGCACGGTGAGTTCCAGATCGGGCTGTTCGACATTGAGAGCAGGCGGATCACCTGGATCACTTCCGGGGAGGGAGACAAGGAAAACCCGGATTGGTCTGCGGACGGCAGGAGATTAGCTTACATGGCCCGCCAGGGAGCGGAAACCCGGCTGGCTGTGCAAGATCTGAAGGCTGGCCGGCAGGATATCTACCTGGTGGAAACCGGCATCCACTACCGGCCGCGCTTCACGCCGGATGGCAGGCACGTGGCCCTGGTGTTCGACAACCCCCGCAACCCGGCGGACCTGTGGCTGCTCTCCCTGGAGCGCGGCACTTTCCGACGCCTCACCGATTCCATGCCTCCGCAGATGCGAGATGTGCCGTGTCCCATGCCAGACCAGATCGAATACCCAAGCTTCGACGGTAAGCGGGTGCCGGCGCTGATCTTCCGGCCGGACGAGCGTCAGGACAGGCCACCCGCCGTACTCTATGTTCACGGCGGGCCAAACTGGTTAACTCAGATCACCTGGGATCCGCTCGTGCAAACCATGGTCAGCCGCGGCTGGCTGGTCCTGGCGCCAAACTACCGCGGCTCGACCGGCTATGGCCGGCAGTGGCAGTTGGCAAATCGCTACGACCTGGGAGGCAGCGATACACAGGACGTAGTGGCGGGCGCCGATTACCTGGTTCAGCACGGCTTGGCGGACTCCCGCCGCATTGCCATCACAGGGCGCAGCTATGGCGGTTACCTGACCATGACCAGCCTGACGCAATTCGCCGATCGTTGGGCCGGTGGCTCGGCGGTGGTGCCGTTCCTCAACTGGTTCACCGGGCACGCCAACTCGCGCCTTGACCTGCAGCACTGGGACCTGGAAAACTTCGGCGATCCAGAAGTCGACCGGGAGCTGTACTACCAGCGATCACCTTTCTTCTTCCTGGATCGAGTCCGCGCGCCGGTGCAGTTGATTTGCGGGGCAAACGACCCACGCTGCCCGGCGAGCGAGTCGCTCCAGGCACATGAGGCCCTGCTGAAGCAGGGCAAATCCTGCGACATGGCTCTCTACCCCGATGAAGGTCACAGCTTCTTGAAGACCGAAAACGTAATCGACGCCGCGGAACGGCGGCTGGGCTTCCTGGAGAGGGTGCTGGCCTGAGGGTTTGTGCCGGCCAAAGAGCCTGTGCTGCACACAAGAAATGCCAGACGCAAGGGCAGTTGCCGGCATCAAGGGCACGCGCGGGCACAAAGATCACCTGCAGCGAGCTGACGATCGTATTGAATGGAGGGCGCCTTATGAAATCCGAACAACCCGTTGTATATCCCTACATCCCCAACTCTGTGCCGGCAATAAAACGCCAGATGTTACAGGAGATCGGGGCGCAGAGCATCATGGAGCTATACGAAGATATCCCGCAGCGGCTGCGCCAGACGGCCAGGATGAACCTTCCACCTGCGCTGCTGTCAGAACATGAGCTGCGCAGGTACATCGAAGGACTGCTGGCCAGGAACAAGATGCCCGGTGAGTATCTCAGCTTCCTGGGGGCGGGCTGTTACCAGCATTTTGTGCCTGCCATCTGCGATGAGGTGAACCGGCGCGGGGAATTCCTGACGGCCTACGCCGGCGAGCCCTACGACGATCACGGCCGGTTCCAGGCGTTGTTCGAGTACACCAGCATGATGGGCGAGCTGCTCAACATGGAAGTGGTTAATGTGCCCACCTACGACGGTTTCCAGGCGACTGCGACCGCCCTGCGCATGGCCTCCCGCCTCACCGGGCGCTCTGAAGTCCTGCTGCCAGCCAGCATGGGCCGCGATAAGCTCTCCATGGTCCGCAATTACTGCAAGCCAGACCTGGACCTCAGGCTGATAGGGTACGACCTGCACAGCGGGCAGATCGACCTGGAGGCCCTGCGCGCCGCGCTCTCCGACAGGACGGCCGCGGTCTATCTGGAAAATCCCGCATACCTCGGATTCCTCGAACAGTCTGCAGCTGAGATCGGGGAAATCGCCCATCGATACGGTGCGGTTTTCGTGGTGGGCACCAACCCGATCACCCTGGGCGCGCTGGCTCCGCCCGCCGATTACGGCGCCGACATCGCCTGCGGCGACATCCAGCCTCTGGGCATACACATGAACTACGGCGGGGGACAGGGAGGCTTCATCGCTACTCACGACGAGGAGGAGTATGTGAGGCAATACCCAAACCGGCTGTTTGGCATCGCCCCGACTATCGTGGAGGGCGAATATGGCTTCGGTGATGTGGCCTACGAACGCACCTCCTTCGCCCGGCGGGAAGAGGGCAATGAGTGGGTCGGCACGATGGCAGCCCTGTGGGGCATCACTGCGGGCGTCTATCTGTCTTTGATGGGTCCCCAGGGGATGGCGGAGATCGGCGAAAACCTCCTGGCACGCTCGCGCTACGCCCAAAAAAAGATGGCAGAGATCCCAGGCGTCAGCGTACCCCTGTTCGCTGCACCGCACTTCATGGAGTTTGGGGTCAATTTCGACGCCACCGGAAAGCGGGTTGCCGAGATCAATAAAGCCCTGCTCGAGCATGGCATCTTTGGCGGGAAAGACCTCAGCGTCGAATTCCCAGAACTGGGGGAAAGCGCCTTGTATTGTGTGACCGAAGTCCACTCCCAGGAAGACCTCGATCGACTGGCTGCGGCTCTCAGGGAGGTGCTGGCATGATAGACGCTCATCTGGAATCCAAGGCCTATCCACCGATTAAAAAGCCAGGATTGCGCCGCTTTCACCAGGCGCGCTGGGACGAGCCGATCATCTTCGAGCTGAGCTGCCCAGGCGCGCGCGGTGTGATCCTTCCCGGCATCGAGCCGGGTATCCGGCAGGTGGTCGGCGATCCGCTGGAAAGCATCCCCACGCGGCTGCGCCGCAGGCTGCCCCCGCGCCTTCCGGAGATCTCTCAGCCCCAGGTCTTGAGGCATTACGTGCGCCTTTCCCAGGAGAACCTAGGGGCGGATTTCAACATCGACGTGGGACAAGGCACCTGCACGATGAAATACAGCCCCAAGATCAACGACCAACTGGCGTTCTCCCCACACTCAAGCGAGCTGCACCCCCTGCAGGACCAGGACACCGTCCAGGGCATTTTGGAGGTGATGTATCGTTTCGAGCAGATTCTTAAAGAGATCTCGGGCCTGGAGCGTTTCTCTTTCCAGCCGCGCGGCGGATCGGCGGCGATCTACGCCAATGCCTGCATCATCCGGGCATACCACGCTTCTAGCGGGCAGCAGGATCAACGGGACGAGATCATCACCACCATATTCTCCCATCCCTCGGACGCTGCCTGCCCAAAGACCGCCGGTTTTAAGATCATCACCATCTATCCCGACGAAGACGGCTACCCTGATCTGCAGGCCTTGAAATCGGCTGTGTCCGAGCGCACTGCGGGGCTGATGATCACCAATCCCGAGGATACAGGCATCTTCAATCCCCGCATCGCCGAGTTCGTAGAGGTAGTGCACGCTGCAGGAGGCTTGTGCGCCTATGACCAGGCCAACGCCAACGGCCTGCTAGGGATCAGCCGGGCCCGGGAGGCGGGCTTCGATTTATGCCATTTCAACCTGCACAAGACGTTCTCCTCGCCGCATGGCTCCGGTGGGCCGGCGGTGGGCGCCATCGGTGCCACCCAGGAGCTGGCCCGTTTCCTGCCGCTGCCGCTGGTCAGTTTTGATGGCAATAGATATCGGCTGGACTACGACCTGCCAGAAAGCATCGGCAAGGTGGGGTCGTTCTACGGTGTGCCACAGGTCGTCCTACGCTCCTTTGCGTGGGTGCTTAGCCTGGGCGCCGATGGCCTGCGTGAAGCGGCAGAGATCGCCGTACTGAACAACAACTATCTTCTGACCAAGATGCTCAAGATCCGTGGTGTGAGCGCCCCCTATGCCAGAGGCAGGCGCAGGATCGAACAGGTGCGCTATAGCTGGGAACAACTGGCCAAGGAGACCGGCATCAGCAGCGAGCAGATCGGCCTACGGGCGGCCGATTTCGGCGTCCACTACTGGACCAGCCACCACCCATACATCGTCCCTGAGCCCTGCACGCTGGAGCCAACCGAGTCCTACTCAAACGCCGAGCTGGACGAGTACCTGGCAATCCTGGAACATGTGGCCGGCGAAGCCTATACCAATCCTGAGATCGTCAAGAGCGCGCCCCATAACAGCACGGTCCACCTGATCGACCACACCGCATTGGACGACCCGTCCCTGTGGGCGACGACCTGGCGCGCCTACCAGAGGAAGATCTGCATGAAGCCGATCAACGGGGAAGGGTAAGGCCTGGCAGAGCGAGTATGGCTGAGAAGAAGCTGGGCCTGATCGTAAACCCGGTTGCCGGACTGGGAGGCAGGGTCGGATTGAAGGGCAGCGATGGTGAAGCCATCCAGAGGCAGGCGCGCGCCCGGGGCGCAAAACCGCAGGCCGGCGAACGGGCGGAGCGCGCCATACGGCGCCTGGCATCCCACCGGCAGACCTTCCAGCTCATCACCTATCCTGCAGAGATGGGCGAAGTGCCTGCCCGCAGAGCGGGGCTTGCAGCGCAGGTGGTCGGGGCGATCCAGCCCGGCAGGACCACGCCGCAAGACACCCAAAGGGCGGCTAGAGAGATGCAGGAGTTGGGGGTCGGCCTGCTGTTATTTGCCGGAGGTGATGGCACCGCCAGGGATATCTACGCCGCGCTGGGCGAAGGCATGCCGGCTCTGGGCATCCCAGCGGGTGTGAAGATCCATTCAGCGACCTTCGCCATCACTCCCGAAGCGGCCGGTGAGCTGGCAGCAGCCTGGTTGACCGCGACAATTCCTACCCGAAGCGCCGAGGTGATGGACATCGACGAGACTGCCTTCCGGCAGGGTCGAGTCTCAGCCAGATTGTGCGGTTACCTGCGGGTGCCCTTCCGCAGGAACCTCGTACAGGCCGCAAAATCGCCCAGCCCCGCCGGAGAGGAAGCCGATCAGGAGGCTATCGCCATCGAAGTAGCGCGCCGCCTGCAGCCCGGCTGGTGTTACCTCCTCGGGCCGGGGACGACCACTCGGGCGATTGCCGCTCATCTCGGCCTGGAAAAAAGCCTGCTGGGCGTGGATGTGATTTGTGATGGCTGCCTCATTGCCAGAGATGTAGATGAACGACAGCTCCTGGAGGTGATCGAGGGGCGCAAGGCAAAGATCATCCTCACGCCGATCGGCGGCCAGGGCCATATCCTGGGGCGCGGGAACCAGCCAATCAGCCCCTCCGTCTTGCAAAAAGTCGGGCCGGAGGGTCTGGTGGTCGTCAGCACACGCCAGAAGATTGATGCCCTGCGCGGTGCTCCTCTCCGGGTAGATAGTGGGGATCCAGGCCTGGACCGGCAACTCAGCGGGTACACGCGGGTGATCACCGGATATGGCGAGGAGTGCGTCTACCGGGTCTCGAATGGATAAGGAGGGGCGCTTGGAAAGGCTATTGGGAAAACGGGCCCTGGTCACAGGCGGGGCTTCTGGCATCGGCCGGGCGACGTGCGAGCTGTTTGCCCAGGAGGGGGCCAGCGTGACGGTCGTCGACATCGATGAGGCACGCGGAAAGGAAACCGTCCAGGTGATCCAGGCCATGGGTGGCAAGGCATATTTCCTGGCCTGCGATGTGAGCCAGCCCGGCCAGTGCAGAGAAGTCGTCTCGAAGGCCGTGGAGTTGATGGGAGGAATCGACATCCTGTTCAACAATGCCGGCATCATACGGCGCGGGACAACCCTCGATTTGACCGAATCCGATTGGGCGCTGTCGCTGGCGATTAACCTGACCTCATATTTTCTGTTCAGCAAGTACAGCCTGCCAACCATGATCGCCAGCGGCGGCGGGGTGATCGTCAATAACGCTTCTGCCTGGGGGCTGGTGGGCGGGCGACAGGCCGTCTCCTACTGCGCCTCCAAAGGAGCGGTGGTGAATATGAGCCGGGCGATGGCTCTCGACCATGCTGACCAGAACATTCGGGTGAACTGCATCTGCCCGGGCGACACCGACACCGCCATGCTGCGCCAGGAGGCCCGACAGCTTGGCCAGCCAGAGGAGGCCTTTCTCCTGCAAGCAGCCGACCGCCCCATGGGACGCATCGGCCGCCCGGAGGAGATTGCCCAGGGGGTGTTGTTCCTGGCCAGCGAGGCTTCATCCTACATGACCGGGGCGATCTTGGTGATCGACGGCGGTGGACTGGCGGACTGAACCAACCGATCTTCGATTGGGGCATCATCGCGGTGAATACCGATCCTTAAGAAATCCTGACTGGAGGGGCCATGCACAATCTGGCCGGAGCGAGAGTACTGGTCACGGGTGGAGGGCGCGGCATCGGCGCAGCGACCGCTGCCCGGTTCCTGGAGAAGGGTGCGCGGGTGGCGATCCTGGATCGAGATCCGGACAGCCTGGCGAAGATGCGAGCTGAGCTCAACGGACTAGAGGCGCTGCTGGCAGCCGACGTCTCACAGCAGGCAGAGGTTAAGGAAGCCTTCGCCAAGATCGACCGGCTGTGGAATGGGTTGGATGTCCTGGTGAACAACGCCGGCGTCAGCATTCGGCACAGCTTCCTGGAGATCACCGTCGATGAATGGCAGGAAGTTATGAGGACCAACCTGGATGGGGTCTTTTACTGTGCCCAGGAGGCGGCCCGGCGCATGCTGGCCTCCGGAAATGGGGGCATGATCTTGAACATGGGCTCCACCAACGGGATCGTGGGCTACCCCTATTACGCCGATTACAACGCCTCCAAAGCAGGGGTGATCGAATTGACCCGCACGATGGCATTGGAACTGGCACCCCTGGTGAGAGTGAATGCCATCTGCCCCGGCTACATCCTCACCCCCATGCAGGCAGCAGAATACACGCCTGAGATGCTGCGCGCCTGCGCCGGCAAGATCCCCATGGGCAGGCTTGGCAAGCCCGAGGAAGTGGCAGCCCTGATCACCTTCCTGGCTTCCTCGGAAGCCAGCTTCATCACCGGGCAGGTATTTGTGATCGATGGAGGTGAAATCACCGGAGGGCTGGCAAGCCAGGTGTGATACACCGTTCATCTACCCGACCATTCGATGGCTGGTAGAATCTACGCGGTGAACATACCGGAAACGGAGGGAATTATGCTCGACCAAGCACGCAGATTGCAGGAGCAGTTGACCGGATGGCGCAGGGAATTCCACCAGAATCCGGAATTGGGTTTTCAAGAGGTACGCACCGCAGCGCGAGTGGCGGAGGAATTACAGGTGCTGGGCTACCGAACCATCAGCGGGGTCGGGCGCACCGGAGTGGTAGGTGAACGCGGGCAAGGGCAGCCGATCATCGCAATTCGGGCCGATATGGATGCCCTGCCGATCCAGGAAGCCAATCCAGTTCCATACGCCTCCAAGATGCCGGGGGTGATGCACGCTTGCGGGCACGATGCCCATATCGCCATAGCCCTGGGGACCGCCAGCCTGCTGGCACACAAAGACTTCCCGGGCACTGTCCGCTTCCTGTTCCAACCGGCCGAAGAGATCGGAGACGAAGAGGGCGTCAGTGGCGCAGTGCGGATGATCGAGGACGGAGCGATGGAGGGGGTGGAAGCCGTCATTGCCCTGCACGTGGATGCGACCACGCCAGCCGGGGACATCTCCATCGAAGAGGGGGGTGCATCTGCCGGGGTGGACACTTTCTACGCAACCATCATCGGTCGCGGCGGGCACGGCGCCATGCCCCACTTTGTGGTAGACCCGGTGTACCTGTGCAGTCACGTACTTCTGGCGTTGCATGGCATCGTCTCTCGACGGATTGACCCCTACGATCCGGCGGTTGTCAGCATCGGCTCGATCCATGGCGGCGAGGTAAGCAACGTGATCCCCGACCGGGTCGAGATTACCGGCACCATCCGCTTTCTGAGCGATGAGGTACAGCGGAAGATTCAAGCCGAGGTGGAGCGGGCGCTGTCGGTAGCCCGCACTCTGGGCGGCGATTACCAGTTGAGGTGGGAGATCGGCTACCCGCCATGTGAGAATCACCCAGAGATCAGCGACCTAATCCGCAGGGTGGGCCAGGACCTGCTCGGTCCAGAACACCTCGCGCCACGCAGGCGTACGATGGGGGCTGAAGACTTTGGCTTCATATCCCGGCGAGCACGCGGGGCGATGTTCTGGTTGGGTTGCGCCGGCGAGGGCGAAGAACGACGGCACCACAGTCCGAACTTCGACATTGACGAGAGCTGCCTGCCGATTGGGGTGGCAATCCTGGGCGAGACAGCCTTACGGCTATTAAGGAGGCCGCCAGATTAATATTGTGGAATTGCCACAAATCCCGGCAGCCGCATAATATTGTCAGTCTTTCGTCGGGAGTTCGAGCGCAGCCAGCACCTGCCAGTCGAAAGCAGACAACAGGCCTTCTGACCCGGAGTAGGGCGCCGGCTGGTAGGCGCGCGATCCGACACCCAGTTGCGATAGCTCGCACACCTGCCAGTCCTGGCGGTTGACCATGTCCCAGAAAGCCACTGCGTCTTCCGGGTCGAAGCCAGGTTGGGCCATCGCCTGCTCGTCGAACAGCCACTCGCACACCACGTGCGTCTCACCAGGGCTTTGAGGCCACAGGGTATGGCACATCACGTAATCAGGATGCAGGCTAAGCAGCAGGTTGGGAAAGATCGCATAATAATAGACCCTCTTCAGGTCATCGTCGGAAATCCCTTCCAGGGCCGGCGCACACGCCCGACCGCTCATGGTCAGGCTGCCGTACTCATGGTTCAGCTCCATGTATCCACCCAGGAAAGGCCCTGAGTACAGGTCATTGCGCCCACTGCGATACGGAGACTTGCGCGCCAGCTCAGGGTGGACCGGCGGACAATGGTAGCACTCGGAATAATTCTGCACGATCAGCTTCCAGTTCGCGTTAACCCGGTACTCGACGCGCCGGGCTGCCCGCAGCCTGGGAGGAGTCCAGCGGGCAAACTTACCGATCAACGGAGCAAAGGCAACCTCGAAGGGCACAGGATTGGCCGACAGGTTCACGAGCAGGAATCCCTCCCATTCGGCCAGGCTGGCCTCCAGAAGTGGGTATTCCTTTTTATCAAAGTCTTTCACCTCATCCATAAGGGGCGCACCGATCAGCCTGCCCTCCAGGTCGTAGGTCCAGGCGTGGTACGGGCATTGGATGCAATTCTTGAAGCGTCCATAGGGTTGGGAGACGATGCGGGCACCCCGATGCCGGCATACGTTATAAAAGGCGCGCGGCCTGCCATTTGAACCCCGCAGGAATACCAGGCTTTCGGTGCCGATCTGTTGCAGACAATAATCACCAGGAGCAGGGATTTGTTCCAGGCGGCCCAAGCACACCCAGCCGTCGAGGAAGATGCGTTCAATTTCTAAAGCGAAGATTTCTGGAGAAGTAAAGTAGCGTCCCGGCAAAGGCCGGGAACCAGCGATCAGGGACCGGGATGGGGGCAGGTAATTCACCATTGTCAACCTCCAGGAAACTGTTTGAGCACGCGTCGTGCAGCATTGTACCCTGGCGCGCCAGTCACCCCGCCTCCCGGGTGCGTCCCGGCTCCGCACAGGTACAGGTTGGCGATTGGGGTGGAATACTGGCTGTAGCCAGGGACGGGGCGCATGAACAACAATTGGTCCAGATCCATCTGTCCATGGAAGATATCCCCTTCGGGCAGGCTGTATTGCCGCTCCAGATCCAATGGGGTCAGCACGTGGCGGTACAGGATGAACTGGTCCAGGCCTGGAGCGTACTCGCTCAACAGGCTCACCAGGCGATTGGCGGCAGCCTCGCGGCAGGCATCCCAATCGGACTCCACCAGATGGTAGGGTGCATATTGGGCGGAGACAATCATCAGATGTTTACCGGGCGGCGCCAGGGAGGGGTCCAGCAGGGTGGGGATAAAGGCCTCGACATAAGGCCGTTCCGAGAAGCGTCCATACTTGGCATCATCGGCTGCCCGCTCCAGGTAGTCCAGGTCCGGGCAGACCAGGATACGCCCGCTCAATGAGGCCGGAGCATCGGCCTGCATCGAATGGCCAGGAGAAAAATCGGGGAGCCCGTCCAGAGCCAGGTTCACCCGCAAAACGGCGCTGCGAAAGCGAATGTTCTTCACCTCGCGCACAAAGCTCACCGGCAAATACTCAGCACCAACCAGGTCGAAAAATGTTCGCCGCGGGTCCACATTGGATAAGATTGCCTTGGCTTTAACCTGTTCACCGCCTTCCAGGAGAATTCCAGTAGCGCGGTCGCCTTCCAGCAGGATGCGCTCCACCCCAGCCCCGGTGCGGAGCTGGGCTCCGCAGCGGCGCGCTGCCGCCGCCAGGGCTGCGCCGAGCTGGCCCATGCCCCCGCGCACCTGGCGCACCCCTGGCAAGCCAGTTTCCCAATCGCTGCAGGCCTGGTAGAGCAGGGCCAGTGCCGTCCCAGGCGCCCTGGGTCCTAAAGGTCTCCCGACCACTCCCAGGCTTGCGATGGCGGCCTTGAGAAGCCCGCTTTCGAACCATTCATCCAAGTAATCCGCCACCGGCATGGGCAAGACCCGCAAAAAATCCATCATCCTCCGCTCTCCCAGCCGTCTGGCTTTAACTGCCACACGCAGCCAGGAAGCCAGCTCGCCAACCTCCAGGTGCGGGAGTTGGGGAGGGGCCAGCGTCATCGTCTCACGGAGCACCGTCGTAAGGGAAGCCATTTGCTGTATAAAGGCGGGATATTGATCAGCGTCTGCCGGGGAGTGGCGTGCAATCGAGGCGCGGCACTGGGAGAGATCGCGCCAGAGAGTCAAAGAAGGACTGTCCAGTCCAACCAGGTGAGCAGCCACAGGGGCGTCAATGAATTCCAGGCCGAAACTTTTTAACCGCAGGTCCTGCACGATCCGGCGCAAGAAAGAGGCGCCATTGTAGGCGCCGCAATCCACCTGGAAGCCGGGGAAGAGTGGTTCGCTGGAAGCTGCGCCGCCCAGGACCGGGCGACGTTCAACGACCAACACGCGCAGGCCGGCTTTTGCCAGGTAGCCGGCTGCCACCAGGCCGTTATGGCCTCCACCGATCACCAATGCATCATACGCAACGGCCACGCAATTACCCCCTTTTCCAGGTGCGCAGGATTTCCAGCGCAGCCAATCTGCCCGGAGCACCGGAAATCCCTCCCCCTGGATGGGTGCCCGAGCCACACTGGTAGTAGTTACGAATCGGGGTGTGGTAACGGGCGTAACCTGCAGCCGGCCGTAAAAAGAATAACTGCGACAGACTGAGCTCACCCTGGAAGATATTCCCCTGAGTCAGGCCGATGCTTTGCTCCATATCCCAGGGCGAGAGCACCTGACGGTACAGGAGGATATCCTTGAGATTGGGAAAGTACTCCACCAGCGTGTCTACCACCCGGTCGCCGAACTCTTCCCGCCGTTCTTCCCAGCTACCCTGGCATAGTTGGTATGGCGCATACTGCACAAAGCAAGACATCACATGCTTGCCGGGCGGAGCCATGTGGGGATCGATCATGGAAGGAATCACGATATCGATATACGGTTGGCGGGAAAAGTCGCCATATTTCGCATCATCGTACGCCATTTCAAGGTAGGTCAGGTTGGGGCTGATGGAAATAGCCCCCGCCAGGTGCGGCCCAGCGCCTGGCATGCAGGCCAGTTGCGGGGCGGCGTCCAGCGCCAGGTTGACCTTTCCTGAGGAGCCGCGGAAGGTATATTTCTGTATGGCCCCGACCAGCTCATTTGGCAGCAGGCCGGGATCTACCAGCTTGAGAAACGTCTGACGAGGATCCAGGCTGGAGACCACGACATTGGCAATATATTCCTCTCCGTTCTTCAGGACCACTCCCACCGCCTGCCCATCCCGGATCTTCACCTGGGCAACCGGGGCGTTGGTTCTGATATGGGCACCATGCGATTCCGCAGCCCTGCCAATGGCCTGAGCGATGCCTCCTGTGCCGTCTTTGGCAAATCCCCAGGCGCGGAAAGCCCCATCGATCTCGCCCATGTAGTGGTGCAGCAGCACATAGGCTGTGCCGGGAGAACGTGGCCCCAGAAACGTCCCGATGATGCCGGAAGCAGCCAGAGTTCCAAGGAGCGGCTCGGATTCGAACCAGCGCCCCAGGAAATCGGCCGAGCTCATGGTCATCAGGCGCGCCAGGTTGTACAGGTGGCTTTCTTCGAGTCCCAGGAAGTGCTTCGCCAGGCGTGCCAAGGAGCGCAGTTCTGTGGGGGCCAGGGAGGCAGGGTCGGGTGGAGGGATACTCAATAGATATTTGACCGCCTTGGCCATGAAGTACATCGTCTGGCTGTAGTCCTCGTAGGCATCAGCATCGCGTTGTGAGAATCGGGCTATGTCTCGCATCGTGCGAAAGTGGTCTGCGTCGCGGTACAGGTATCTGCCATCGGGGAGTGGGGTGAGGGTGGATTCGAGAGGCAGGATCACCAGTCCATGGTGGGGCAGGTCCAACTCACGGATGATCTCGGACCGCAGCAGGCTCACCACGTACGAGAAAACAGAGAACTTGAAACCCGGCAGGAGCTCCTCTGTGGAGCTGGCCCCTCCCAGGACATGGCGCTTCTCCAGGACAAGCACCCTCTTTCCGGCGCGCGCCAGGTAGGCTGCGTTGACCAAGCCATTGTGTCCAGCGCCGATTACAATGGCGTCATAACTATGGGTGGCGGTTGCAGCAGGCATCTTAAGCGCGCTTCCTCGGTGGGTTTAAGAACGGCAGGTCGACGACAATGGCAGTGGCCTGCTGGCGAGTGTATTCCACCGTCACCTCGACCTGCACCTGAGCGCCGGGCACTGCATAGGGCCGCTCCAGGGTAGCCAGGGCGATGTATTTTTTTAACAACGGCGAGAAGGTGTGGCTGGTAGTCCGCCCGATCTGTCGTGCAACCCCGATGGATCTCCCGTAGACCGGAAGCGCCTGGCGTGAGGCCCGCCCCGCTACTCGCGGGGCGAGGCCAACCCTGGCGAACTGCTCCTCCAGCGATTCCCAACGTATTTCCAGACCAACGAATTTCCACCTTGAGCCCCTGGCGTGCTCTTTCAGCAATGCCTGGCGCCCGATAAACCGCTCTTTCTCCAGGCTGACAGCCCAACCCAGGCCCAGGTCGAAAGGCGAGGATTTCTGCTCCGGGATCAATGCCTTGCGAGCCGATATGTAATCGGTCTCGATCAAGAGCAGGCCAGCCTCTATCCGGGCGATATCCAGCGCTACCATGCCTGTCGGCAGGAGTCCATAGCCGCTGCCGTGTTCCACCAGCAAATCCCACAGCCGCTCAGCATGGCGAGGCGCTAGCCATAACTCGTAGCCCAGGTCCCCGGTATAACCGGTGCGCGTGATGGTGACCGGGAAGCCATCCACGCTGCCCTGTGCCAGGCGGTAGTACTTCAGATTGTCCAGGTCCACCCCACTCAATACCTCTGCCAGGAGGCGTCTGGCGTTGGGGCCCTGCACCGCCAGGGCAGCCAGGTCTTGCGAAACGTCCCTCACTTCAACGTCCATCCGGTAACCGCAGTCCTGAAACCAAACCAGGCTTGGGTCGGCAGCGGTGATGCGAAACAGGCAATCTTCCAGGCGGGCGATCGTGCCATCATCGATCACCTTGCCGTCATCATCGCACCAGGGAGAATACATCACCTGCCCCACCGCACATCGGGAGACATCCCGGGTCATGATGCGGTTGAGCAGGTCCCCCGCCTGGGGCCCCCGAATTTCGTATTTTAACAATGGCGAAACATCGATCAGGGCGACGGCGTTTCGAATGGCGAAGTACTCGCGCTCGTGAGCGGCGGCGTATAAGGCCGGGGCCAGGTAGCCAGACCAGGTGCGCCATTCCTGGTTGTAGCAGAGAGGCGCAGTGCGTGGATGGAAAGGCGTCGGCAGAGGCATGGAGCTAGCAGTTGGTCGAATGGCGCAATCCCAGGCGTACGGATATGCTGCGGGCAGCCTCGAGGGTCATGGCCGCCAGCTCCTGGCGCCTCTCAGGGGTAAGGCGTTGGCTAGGCCCGCCCAGGCTGATGGCTGCAACGGCTCTGCCCTGGTCATCGAAAATGGGTGCCGCAACAGCCACAAAACCGGCCTCTAACTCTTCGATTGCCATGGCATAGCCCTGGCGGTGGATGGCTTCCAGCTCGGTCTCCAATCGAGCCGGATCGGTCAATGTATGCTCGGTGTAGGCGGGCAATGGGGAGGGCAGCGCAGCCAGGCGTTCCTGGGCTGGCAATTGGGCCAGCAAGGCCTTGCCGGTCGAAGTGGCATGGATTGGCCAGCGGGTGCCGACCGATGGTGCGATTCCCAGTAAATGATCCCCAAGGACTTCGTCCAGGATGAGCACCTGATCCCCAATGCAGATCTCCATCGTTGCAGTCTCTCGACTGGCGTGGGCCAGGGCTTCCAGCTCGGTGCGAGCGACTTTGCTCAGGTCGTTTGAGCGCAAGGCCAGACCCCCCAACACCAACATCTCAGATCCCAGCCGATAGGCGTCGGTCGATGGATTGCGCTCTACCATGCCCTGACTCTGCAAGGCGGATAACAGGCGGTAGGCGGTGGGCTTATTCAAGCCAGTCTGGCGAGCCAACTCGGTGAGGCTCATCTCGGTCTTTGTGGGGGAGAAGGCCTTCAACAAGCTGATCGCCCGCATTACCGCCTGGGTGCCGGGATAGATGAGTTCGGGGGCCATTTATAAAACCGGGTTTCAAAATGTGAAACCATTATACTATATATGTCAATTAAGGCCTAGATAGGCCTATTATCTTTGTATGGCTCAATTGCAACCATTTGGGGTTGTATTGAATACGATCCCGGCATAGATGCTTCGCCGGGATCCATTATCACCTGCAATGGTTTCGGGCAACCTAGGGACCGCGCGGCGGCCAGCCGGGCGGGCCGGGCCGCTCGCGAACGGGCGGCTCGCCAGGAGGTGATTCCGGTGAATCAACCGGTCCAGGAGGAGAGAGCCAACGATCTACCGGAGCAGACTGCGTTTCGGAAGGGCGGTAAGGGCCAGGCGTGGTCTGCGGGGTGTGCCAGCCTGAGGGCGATTCACCATACCAGTGGGTTGGCATCTGGGGAGGATCCGGCTGGCCCGTATGAGGGGTCCGGTCAGGTCCTTCGAACGGGGTCCGTTCAGGCCCAGGAGTAATGAACTGGGATGGATACGGGCCCACTGTCGTATTGCCTGCCGGGATCGCCGTGGTGAATTGGGGAGTTACCACGGGCGAGGGCGTGCGGCTGCGCGCTATCCGAAGTGCGCGCAGCCGTGTTCGATGGACTGCTGCCAGGGTCTCTTGCATAGCCAGCTGGTATTGGGCGGTTACCTGGCTCATAAAGCGATTGAGCAGCGTTTCATGCAGCGCCAGCTCATTCAACATGGCATTCGCCAGCTCCACGCGCTGCCTTTGCGAGAGTCGCCCATCCTGTTCCAGGAGGGCAAGGCCAGCCTCAAGCTGCGTCTGGTATTCGAGCAAAGGCTGCTGCATGTCACCAGGCCGGTTTTGTCCGATCAGCGCACTCAGTTCGTCCATGCGACGGTTTGCCAAATCCAGGCGCAGGTCTGCCTCAGCGGCACCCAGAGTCGAAGCAAAGAGCTGGAGCTGCTCGATGGCGGTCTTCAGCAGGTAGAGAGCATCCCCAGGCAGGGAGTGGCCGGAAGCAGAAACCAGGCCGGCAGCGGATGCCAGGGCGACCACCACCAGGAGCCCGGCAATCAGCCAAGAGGGCAGTCCGCGAATGGCATGCCGCCAGACAGATCGCCAACCTCCCGCCTGTTGTTGAATCCATGAGCTACCAGGACATGCCTGGCTGGGCTGGCGGGGGTGTGCAGCAATCAGATTGATCATTCTGGCCGAAGCAATCCGGCGGAATCCTTCCGGAGCCTGCAGGCCAGCGGCCGACTCGAGCCGGGTTGCCAGGCTGAGCAGTGGCTGCAGCTCATCCCGGTAGCCTGGGTAAAGTGCCAGGCATTCTTCCGGGGATGCCCCGCGGTGGCGCGTGGCATCCAGGCAATCGTCCAGAATATCTACAAATCTCAATTGCTTTTCGGTCATGCCAGATTATCCTTGAGTGCTAATCATCAACTGATACAGAGTCGTGAGGGCCCGATACTGGAGCATACGACATGCCCCTACGCTCTTTTCCAGAATTCGGGCGACTTCTGCGTGCTCTAGTCCTTCGATAAAGCGCAGGATGATCACCTGCTGCTGATCAGGCGGCAGCTTCGCGACAGCCTCCGCCAGCGCAGCAACTTCCTCAGATTCGATCACCTGCTTCAATAATCCCACTGCTTGGTCGTTCGCTTCTGGAGGCCGGACCTCGCTCATCGGCACTGCAGCCTTGCGGCGGCGATGATAATCGACCACCGTGTTATGGGCGATGCGATAGAGCCAACTGCTGAATGGATTGCCATAATTTCGATAACCTGGTAAAGCCTCCCAGGCCTTGAGGAAGGTCTGTTCGGTCAGGTCTTCTGCATCTGAGGCTTCTCCCACCCGGAAAAAGATATAGCGGTAAATCGGGTCCAGGTAGCGCAAATAGAGATCCGCAAACGCCTGGGCGTTCCCAGAAAGGGCCTGCTCGATGAGCTGATATTCGCGATGGATAGTCCGGTCTTGTAACAAACGATCTCCCTGGTAGGAGGATGACAGCAGATACTATACCTACCCCAATCCGCCAGGTAGTCTTCTCCCACCAGTATACTAGATGGGAGAAGACCAATGCAGCCAGTCCAGATCAGTCCTGTCATCTCAAGATGACAGGCACGTAGGTCAGGTAAGGGCCTTGGGGTGAGGCGGCCTCTTCAGAACCCAATGGATCCAGGCCAGCCTGTGACAGGAGCGGCTCGACCACAAAGCTGCTTGGCAATCGCGGTGATTGGAGGGCCAGGTCGGAGGTGGCGCCTTCCAAGGGTGCTTCATCATGCCGCGGTCCGCCGGCGGGTGCAATAGCGAAATCATACGTAGAGGCTTCAGTGCTATGGACCAGGAACAGATAGGTTCCGTCGTTGGAGGTGGTGAAGACCATCTCCTCCGCAGCCGTGTCAGGATGGACGCTGGCCTGGTCTGGCCACAGGAAGTTGCCGGGATACCAGACATACAGGTCTACATTCCCCTGGGTTGGGGTGAGTGTTGCCTTAACCTCCACCCCCTGTGGATAATAAACCAGATAGGGCACCAGGCCTCCTGGTGGCACCGTCGTTCCGGGCAGCAGAAGGCTGGCAAAGTCGAGAGCTTGATGGTCGATCTGGGACAAGTTGAGGGCGGCATCGGCGACCCACACGCCGATGAAATGCACGCCACTGCTTGATCCCAGCGTCCACTCGACCTCAGGTTGGTAGGGAAGCCACCCACTGGATCGGGCCACACGCCAATGCGGCCGAGGGGAGGCAGCCAGCTCCCATTCCCGCAGGTACATCCAGGACACTTCCAGGTTGTCACTGGCGGAGATTTGCAGCCTCACTTGTGGGTCGTATAGGACATCCCCATCGCCGATCACCAGGCGGTTCACCTGTGGAGGAATGGGGTCTTCGACCGGCGATTCCGGCAGCAGGGCTATCCAGGTCCGCCGCTCCAACACTAACTCCCCCGCCTGGATGAAGGCAGTGTTGGTGACCACCATTGGAGCTTCGACGGTCATAGCCGGGGTGGCCTGGAAGGTCAGGCTCACTCGATCACCTGGTGGGACGGAAATCCGGTTCCAGGTGAGCGTACGCGAGGCCGGATCGTAGAGACCGCCTCCGGTTACCGAATCCGCAACATATTCCAGCTCCACGGGAACAGGGTCGCTCACATCGATCAGTGCTTCAGTCGTCCCATTGTTATTAAGGCGGATGGTATACGTGAGCACCTCGCCCGGTCCAAGGAAGCGTTGCGAGGCACACTTGTATGAGCCGGCCAGCATGGGCCGCGGGCCGCTCTCCGGGACCTGGACGATCCAGGCACGTCGCTCGAAGGTGGCCTGTGCGCTGGCGATGGTGGCGGTGTTGGTGATCAGGATGGCTTCCTCGACCGGATTACGCGGCGTGACGGCAAACGAGAGCGGCACGAAGCCTTTCGCCTGCACGCTTACGCCTGCCCACGAGATCGTATGGGTGGCCGAGTCATAAGCTCCACCACCCGTGAGGGAGCCATCGATAAAGGATAGCTCGGCGGGTAAGGGGTCGTTTACTTTTACATCAACCGCCGACCAGCTCGCGTTGTGGAGCCAGATGGTATAGGTGAGCGCTTCGCCAAATCTCAGCATGTGGCGCTCGGCGGTCTTGGACGAGCCCTCCAGGCCGCCCCACTCCGGCTCTTCTGCCAGGTCGAATTCATCCGCGATCATGCCGCTCGAAAAAGCCAGGGCGTGGCCTGGCGGCCAGGCAGGCCAGAGAATGAACGCCGCAAGGCAGGCCAGTATCATCGCTAGGGAAGCCGCCAAAAATAGCCAGCTCCGATCGGTGGGGGTCTTGCCTTTTTCGAAACGATAGTGAGTTTGCATGCATTTTCTCCTGTCGGGTCTAATCGCTACGGTCATTGCCTCGAGAATCCTTTTTCTATCCCCTTATAGAACGAAACCGAAAAGGATTTGTCACTCAGTGACCTTTTAAATAACTTTAAATTTGGAAAGGTCAACAACCTTCCCTCCACTTGGCGGCTGCACTACAAGTTGTTGTATTTCGCCTGCATGCAGATTATGAGGCGGGGTGCTGAAAAAGGCTATAATCTATTGATCCTTGAGCTGGGCGCAACATAGCGCGATATGTTCATCCACCTGCGGACTCATTCATATTATTCTTTTCTGCGCGGCCTGCCATCCCCGACTCAACTGGCCACGGCGGCGGCAGAGCATGGCCTGCCGGCTATTGGGTTGACCGATCGCGACGGCCTAACCGGCGCCATCGAGTTCTATTCAGCCTGCCGGGAGGCCGGTGTGCAGCCCATACTGGGCCTTGAGCTAGGAGTAGCAGCCCCCAGGGACCTGGCGTTTAAATCCACCGGGGAGGGGGCCGGGCACAGGCTGGACTGGGGTATCCTGGCCTTCCTGGCGATGGACCTGGCAGGATGGTCCAACCTATGCCGGTTGAGCAGCCAGTTGCTGAGCGATCCCGACCTGAGAGGCCAGCTGCCCTTCGAGGGGCTGGCAGATAAGAGCGAGGGTTTAATCTGCCTGAGCGGCGGCGAGGCCGGGCTCTTCGCCCGCTGGGTGCGTGAGCACCTGGATGGCCTGGCTAAACGCTGGCTGCACCAAATGGCGGACCTGTATCCAGGCAGGCTCTACGTGGAGCTTGACATGGTTGACCGGCGAGATGCAGGGATGGCGCACCAGGTTGAGCTGGCTCGTCGGGCCGGGCTGGCACTGGTTGCAACCCACCCGGTTTATTACTTAAAACCCGAGCAGGCGGCTCTGCAGCGAGTGGTAAGTGCCATGCGACTCAACACCCACCTGGAAAAGCTGCCCGCAGAGGCAGTTGCCCCTCCCGAATCCTCTTTTCTTCCTATCGATCAGATGACTGCCCGTTTTGGAGAATTGCCTGAAGCCTTGCAGTCCAGCCTGGAAATCGCCGCTCACTGCCAACTCATTCTACCCCTGGGCCAGCCCCATTATCCGCAGATTCACCTGGAAGGCGGCCTGACCGCGATCCAGGAGCTGCGCCGGCGGTCATACCAGGGCGCGCTCCAGCGCTACGGAGAGTTGACTCCGGCAGTGGAACAACGCCTGGAGCACGAGCTGGGGGTGATCGAAGCTAAAGGTTATGCGCCCCTGTTTCTGATCATGGAGAAGATCATCGCCTTCGCCCGCCAGGCGGACGTGCCCACTGCCTCACGCGGTTCAGCCTCTTCCTCCCTGGTCGCCCACAGCCTGGGGATCACCACCCCTGATCCGCTGCGCCTCAACCTGTATTTCGAGCGTTTCCTGAACCCGGCCCGCAGCAGTCCGCCCGACATCGACACCGACCTGTGCTCGCGTGGGCGTGACGAGGTGATCCGCTTCGTATACCAGGAATTTGGAGACGATCGGGTGGCCATGGTGGGCACCATCAACCGCTTCAGGAGACGTTCGGCCATCAGGGAAGTAGCCAAGGCCTACGGGCTGCCGGCCAGGGAGATCAGCCGCATTATAGCAAGCCTGCCTTCCCGTGGTTGGGGTCCTCCCTGGATGAGGCAGTCCGCGGCTGTCTCGCCGTTCTCGGACTTGCAGGAACGCTACAACCAGCCGATTCACCGGGAGATCCTGCGCGATGCGGCTGCCCTGTTGAATTTCCCGCATCACCTCTCCATCCACCCGGGCGGCGTGGTGATCGCCCCTGGTCCACTCACCGACCTGGTGCCAACGCAGCTCTCCAGCAAGGGCGTAGCCATCACCCAATTCGACCTCGAATCGGTAGGCCAACTGGGATTGATCAAGATCGACTTGCTGGGAATCCGCGGCTTGAGCGTATTGGGAGACGTGGCCTATGGGCTCAGCCGCAAGTCACCACCCCCACAGCCCAGTCGCCTGGCAGTGCTGGACGCCATTCCCGCAGAAGACCCGCTCACCGCAGAGCTGGTGCGCAACGGGCGGACGATGGGCTGCTTCCAGATTGAAAGCCCCGGGATGCGCGTCACCCTGCAGGAAATCCAGGCAGACAGCGTGGACGACATCATGGTGGCGCTGGCGTTGTACCGCCCGGGACCGCTGACCGGGGGGCTGAAAGACGAGTTCGTGCGCCGCCACCTGGGCCGTGAGCCTGCCGCCCATCTACACCCCTCGCTCGAACCCTTGTTGGCCGATACATATGGCGTGATCCTGTACCAGGAGCAGGTGCTGCGCATCGCCCACGAGCTGGCCGGCTTGAGCCTGGCCGAAGCCGACCTGCTGCGCCGGGCGATGAGCCATTTCGACCCAGGCAAACAGATGCAGACCCTCAAGGAGCGCTTCGTGGAGGGGGCCACGGCCCACGCCGGCGTGCCGCCCGAGGTCGGTGAGCGGGTGTGGGAATTGATGGCCGCCTTTGCCGGTTACGGCTTCCCCAAAGCCCACGCCGCTTCGTACGCTCAAGTGGCCTGGCGCTCTGCCTGGTGCAAGGCGCACCATCCCGCCGAGTTCATGGCGGCGGTGCTGGCAAACTGGGGCGGCTACTACCGCCAGTGGGACTACCTGGCCGAAGCCCGCCGGTTGGGGCTGACCGTGCGATCCCCACACATTAACCACTCTCAGGCCCAGTTCAACGTCGTCTACCTGGATGGCCAGGCGGTTCTGTTCATGGGATTGGACCAGGTGCGCGACTTGACTCGCCGCACCCAACAGCGCATTCTGGATGGGCGGCCATTCCACTCCCTGGCAGACTTCCTGGAACGGGCCGACCCGCGCCCCCAAGAGGCCGAGAACCTGGTGCGGGCCGGGGCGCTGCGCGGCCTGGGTCACACCCCTGCTATGCTGAGCCAGCTCCAGGTCGGCGACTGGCATCTGGCCGGCCATATCCCGGGACAGATGGCGCTCTTCCGGCTGGAGAGCGAGCCAACGAGCCTTTCCGAAGGGGATGACTGGACGCCGGCCCAAATCGCCAGCGCCCAGCAAGAAGTGCTGGGCGTAAGCGTGGATTACCATCCCCTGGAGCTGGTGGCCGATCGGCTCGCCCAGCAAGGGGTGACTACCACACTGGAAGCCCTCACCCGCCTGGGCCAGCGTGTGCGGGTGGCCGGCGCGCGCCAGACCTGGCGCCGCCTGTCATCGCGGGCTGGCGACAACGACTATGCCATGGCGCTGGAAGACCTGGAGGGCAGCCTGGCAGTATTCGTCCCCGGCGCCGTCTACCAGCGCTATCGGGAGGCCCTGTCCAGGCAGCGTCTGCTGGTGGTCGAAGGGGTGATCGAACCAGACCCAGAAAACGCCGAACCCATGCTGCGCGCCGAGCGGGCCTGGCCGCTTGAATGATCCGCCCTGCGGGGCATCCCCCAAATGGTTAACCCATTTTTATCCCTGCCTGTCACCTCAACTGTGATTGCACCCGGTTTGCCGGTGCGTTAGAGTAGAGGCATGGATATCCTTCCCGAGTTGTACCCGGGCCAGTTGCACCTAGTGTTGGCGCCTCACCGGCTGCGCGCCAGCCTGGTGGAGGCAGTCATCGTCTACCTGGCGCGCCAGGGGCCGGTGCGTGTCCTGGACGGCGGCAACCACTTCAATGCCTATCGGATCGGGCGCGAGCTACGCCGCCACGTGGCCGCGCTGGAGCCCGCCCTGGAGCGCATCCAGGTGGCGCGCGCCTTCACCTGCTACCAGGTGGCGGCTCTGCTCTACCAGGAGGCGCCGATCCCGCGGCCCACCCTGGTGCTGGAGCTGCTCTCTACCTTCCAGGACGAGAACGTGCCCCTGGACGAACGCCGGCGCCTTCTGGATGGCTGCCTGGGCCAACTGCGCCGCTTGAGCCGCCAGGCACCCGTGCTAGTCAGCGCCGCCCCGGCGGAGGAATGCCAGGCCGCCGAGCTGCTGTCCCCCCTGGAGGCCGCCGCCGACCGGCTCTGGCGCTTCGAAACGCCGGCGCCGGCTGCGCCGGCCCGCCTGTTCTGAGGAGCCAGGTATGGGACGCACCTTGCCCTCCATCACCCAGGCCTTCCTGGGAGAACAAGAATCCTTCGCCCGCTTCCGCCGCGCCCTGCGGCGCAGCGACCAGTTGGCGCTGGACGACCTGTTTGCCACCGCCCACAAGCACCTGGCGGCAGCCGCCCACGCCGCCCACGCCCTGCCTTTCGAGATCTTCCTGCTGGCCATGTTGCTGGAGGAACACAAAGAAGTGCTGCGCCTGCGCCAGCGGCTGGAAGGCGCCCTGGCCCGGTCCGATGGTTGAGCGCAGCGGCTGGCTGCTGGACCTGTACGCCGACCCGCGCGGCGGGCTTGCCCTGTGGTTCCTGGACGAGAACGGGGAGCGGCAGCGCCTGCGCCAGGACTTCCCGGTGACCTTCTACGCCGCCGGGCCGGCGGCCCGCCTGCGGGCTGCCTGGCGCTGGCTGCAGGGCCGCCCGGGGGTAAGCCTGGCACGCCAGGAGCGCCGCGACCTGTTCCAGCCGGGTCTGCTGCCCGTGCTGGCCGTGCAGGTGGCCCAGCCTGCCGCCCAACCCGCCCTGTTCCGCCAGGTCTCCCAGGCCTTCCCCGACCTGACCTACTACGACGCCGACCTGCCCCTGGCCCTACGCCACGCCGCCCTGCACGGCACCTTCCCGCTGGCCCGCGGCCGCCTGGCCTGGGACGAGAGCGGGACGGTCCAGGCGCTGAGTGTGCTCGACTCCCCCTGGGACCTGGACCCCGAGCCCGCCCCCCTGCGCATCCTCTCCCTGGAGCCGGAGGTCGACCCGTTCCATGCCGCGCCAACTCAACTGCTGGTGCGCGACCTGCGCACCAGCTACCGGCTGGCCCTGGAGCCGGCTCGTCCCCTGCTGGTGAACCTGCGGGCCATCCTGCAGCGCCACGATCCCGACCTGCTGCTCACCACCTGGGGCGATACCTGGCTGCTGCCGCGCCTGCTGGCCCTCTCTCAGGAGTGGCGCATCCCTCTGCCGCTCAGCCGGGACGTGGAGCGGGGCGTGGCCTATCGCAAGGAGCGCTCCTACTTCACCTACGGGCAGATCATCTACCGCGGCCGGCAGGTGCACCTGTTCGGCCGCTGGCACGTGGACGGGCACAACGCCATGCTGTTCCACGATTACGGTATGGAAGGTGCCCTGGAGATGGCGCGCGTCACCGCCCTGCCGCTGCAGACCGCCGCCCGCGTCTCGCCGGGCAGCGGCATCTCGGCCATGCAGATCATCACCGCCCTGCGCCAGGGGGTGCTGGTGCCCTGGCACAAGCAGCAGGCCGAGCGCCCCAAGACCGCCCTGGAGCTGATGCGCTTCGACCAGGGCGGCCTGGTCTACCAGCCTACCACCGGCCTGCACTTCGACGTGGGCGAGGTGGATTTCATCTCTATGTACCCCAGCATCATGCGGCACTTCAACATCTCGCCCGAGACGGTGGGCAGCCAGCGCCCAACCGCCGAGCTGGCCCCCCGCCTGGAGGAGACGGTGAGCGGCGGCCCGCCGGGGCTGGTGCCCGAGACGCTGGCCCCCCTGCTGGACAAGCGCCTGGCGCTCAAGCTGCGCCTGGCCGAGCTGCCGGCCTGGCACCCACAGCGCCTGCGCTACAAGGCGCGCGCCTCGGCCCACAAATGGCTGCTGGTGACCTGCTTCGGCTACCTGGGCTACAAGAACGCCCGCTTTGGACGCATCGAGGCCCACGAAGCAGTGACCGCCTACGGGCGGGAGGCCCTGCTGCGCGCCAAGGAGGCGGCCGAGGACCTGGGGTTCGAGGTGCTGCACCTGTACGTGGACGGCATGTGGGTGAAGAAGGCAGGCGCCTCCCGGGTGGCCGACTTCCAGCCGGTGCTGGACGAGATCGTCCGGCGCACCGGGCTGCCGGTGGCCCTGGAGGGGGTGTACCGCTGGCTGGCCTTCCTGCCCTCCCGCCAGGACGGGCGCGTGCCGGTGGCCAACCGCTATTTCGGCGCCTACCAGGACGGCACGCTGAAGGTGCGCGGGGTCGAGGCCCGTCGGCGCGACACGCCGCACTTCCTGGTGCGGCTGCAGGAGGAGATGCTGGAGCGCCTGGCGCAGGCCCAGGGGGCAGGCGCAGCCTCGACCGCTGCCGCGCTGCAGGAATGCCTGCCCGGGCTGGTGGCCCGGCTGCGCCGGGTGCTGGCGGCCTTGCGCGCCGGGCGCATCCCGCTGGCCGAGCTGGTGGTGGCCCACAAGCTCAGCCGCGACCTGACGGAGTTCCGCACGCCCTCCCCGGCGGCGCGCGCCGCCGGGCAACTGCAGGCGGCGGGCAAGGTGCTCAAGCCGGGCCAGCGGGTGCTGTTCATCTACACCCGCGGCGAGCCGGGGGTGCACGCCTGGGACCTGCCCCAGCCGCCCAACCCGGCCAGCGTGGACGTGGCGCGCTACGCCGAGCTGACGCTGCGCGCCGCGGCCGCCATCCTGCAGCCGCTGAGGGTGGAGGAAGCCACCCTGCGGCAGTGGCTGTTCAGCAACGCCGGCTACCTGGCGCCGCCGGGGAAGCCGGCACCGCCCGCCACAGCGCTGCCGCTGTGGGTGGGTAAACATGTACTAAGGGATAGACACTTGTTTCCAGTGGCAGGGTTACGCCAGATTTCATGGCTGCCAGCGCCATGACGGGTGAATGTACAACCCAACCGCCACAATTTTCGGGTCAATTCGGCCCACTTCACGCCGGTACACCTACCGTCATATGGGATGCAAAGGGGACTGAGGGTATCATGCGTAAGGTCGGCGGCAATGGATCGCCAGCGGCTTTCATGGAGGTAATCAAGGCAGATGCAACCTGGGGTGCCAGAGCTAATACTTCCTCAGGTGTGTCACCAACGACTATCAATCCCGACAGGTCGGGATTGGTGGCCTTATAATGGTAATCGCTGCCATCGTTTAACGCTTCAATTTCGATGACAAGGTCATAGGTTCCATTGTTTTTCAAGAGCCTTATTCTGAGAATTTATCCGGACTTGTATAATGATAATATCATCAGAAGCTATTGTGTCTCTGCTTGCCTTGCAAACAGTACTCTTTTACCGCGAGGCTGCATGGTTATATGCGCGCAGTATCAGCCTATTTGTTTATCAGGAGAGATGTAGATTGGATAGTGCTTGCCTGATCTTCATCCACGGCTTGATGGGCAGCAGCCAGGGCGAGAAGGCCGTGCTGCTGCGCCGGGAGCTGCCCGGCATCCTGACCCCCGATTTCAGCGGTTCGCTGGAAGAGCGCATGGCGCAGTTGGAGGCCATCCTGGAGGAGCGGGCCGGCTGGACGATCATCGGCTCCAGCTTGGGAGGCCTGATGGCGGCGCTGTACGCCGCCCGGCATCCGCAACGGGTAGCCAGGCTGGTGCTGCTTGCCCCGGCGCTGGTGTGGCCTGATTTCGCTGCCTCCCCGTCTGCCTCCATCCCGGTGCCGGCGGTGGTCTACCATGGCACGCGAGACGAGATCGTTCCGCTGGAGGCGGTGCGCCGGCTGTGCGAGCGGGTCTTCACCAACCTGGACTTCCACGCCGTGGATGACGATCACGGGTTGTACGATACTGTTCATCAGATCGACTGGCCCTCGCTTGTGGCCGGTGGGCAGTGAATCAGTGATCTGGCGCTTGACAGCCCGTCAATCCTGTGATATAAACCGCCCAATTATTAACAACTGAACACTCTTATCCAGAGAGGCGGAGGGACCGGCCCTGTGAAGCCTCGGCAACCAGGTCTATGACCAAGGTGCCAATTCCGGCAGAGTATGGCTCTGGAAGATGAGAGGTGAATTGTAGATCGACGAGGACCTCTTTTTTCTGGAGAGGTCCTTTTGTTTATCCCTCCTCCTGACACCACGAGCATCCTGCACTGTCCATTATGGTTGGGTGACAACTACACCTGACCAGGATGACCGCTGCACGCTGATGAGACTCATCCATGCGCATAAGCGGCGGCTATACGCGTAATTGCGCATCATACTATTCGACAGGAGGCCCACCAATGCTTGCCAACGAAAAAACCTCGCGCTCATTTGGCTTCGATACCCGCCAGCTCCACGCCGGCCAGCAACCCGATCCGGCCACCGGGGCGCGGGCGGCGCCTCTCTACCAGACCACGTCCTTCGTCTTTCGCGACACGGAGCATGCCGCGCGTCTGTTTTCGCTGGAAGAAACTGGCAACATCTATACCCGCATCATGAATCCCACCAACGAGGTCTTCGAGAAGCGAATCGCTGACCTGGAAGGCGGGGCAGGCGCCCTGGCGGCCAGCTCCGGGCACGCAGCCCAAACGATGGCCATCCTCACCCTGTGCCAGGCTGGCGACCACATCGTCTCGGCAGCCACACTCTATGGTGGGACCTACAATCAATTCGTAGTCACCTTCCCGCGGCTCGGCATCGAGGTAACCCTGGTCGACCCGAGCGAGCCGGAGAACTTCCGCAAGGCAATCCGTCCTAATACCAAGCTCTTATGGGGGGAGACTCTCGGCAACCCTGGCATCAACGTCTTCCCACTCGAAGAGGTGGCTGCCATCGCCCACGAGCAGCGTATCCCGCTGGCGATCGACAACACCTTCGCCACGCCCTACCTGTGCCGTCCCTTCGAATGGGGGGCGAACATCGTCCTCCACTCCACCACCAAGTTCATCGGCGGTCATGGCACCTCCATCGGCGGGGTCATCGTCGACGGAGGCAACTTCGACTGGGCCGAGAGCGAGCGCTTTCCGCAGTTCGTAACGCCAGACGAGAGCTATCACGGCCTGGTGTACGCAGGCCTGGGAGCAGCGGCTTTCATCACCAAGGCCAGGGTGCAGATCCTGCGCGATATTGGCGCCTGCCAATCGCCCTTCAACTCCTGGCTGTTCCTACAAGGATTGGAGACGCTCAGCCTGCGCATGCAGCGCCACGTCCAGAATGCCCAGGCTGTAGCCGAGTTCCTGGAGGGGCACCCCAGGGTGAGCTGGGTCAAGTATCCGGGCTTGAAAAGTCACCCGGACTACCACGCGGCATGCAAGTATCTGCCGCAAGGACCCGGCGCCATCCTTGGATTCGGCATCCGGGGAGGCCTGGAGGCCGGAAAAAAGTTTATCGATAGCCTGCAGCTCTTCAGCCACCTGGCCAATGTAGGCGATGTCAAGAGTCTGGCCATCCACCCGGCCAGCACCACCCACAGCCAGCTCTCGCCCGAGCAGCAGCTACGCGCCGGAGTCACGGCGGATTTCGTCCGCCTGAGCGTGGGCATCGAAGACATCGAAGATATCCTGTGGGACCTGGAGCAGGCCCTGGCCTGATCAGGTCACTGCTCGAAATTCGAAGGTTGAACCATGCCTTGAGATAAGCGAATTACCTTTAATACGATCGCGGAGGCCACCATGCCGGTCAAGATCCCTGACACCTTGCCTGCCAAGCACATCCTGGAAAGCGAGAACATCTTCGTGATGAGTGAAACCCGCGCCCTACACCAGGACATCCGGCCACTGAGGATCGCCATCCTGAACCTGATGCCCACCAAGATTGCCACCGAGACCCAACTGCTGCGCCTGTTGAGCAATTCACCGCTGCAGGTTGAGATCACCCTGGTGCACATGAATTCACACCCCTCGAAGAACACTTCAGCGCAACACCTGCTGGAGCACTACCGGACATTTGACCAGGTGTGCGAAGAGAAGTTCGACGGCCTGGTCATCACCGGCGCCCCGGTCGAGCACCTGCCATTCGAGGAGGTGGACTATTGGGATGAGCTGTGCGCCATCCTGGACTGGAAAGAAACCCATGTCTACTCGACCTTCCACATCTGTTGGGGCGCGCAAGCCGGCCTGTACCACCGCTACGGCGTGCCGAAGTACCCGCTGAGCGAGAAGATGTTTGGCGTCTTCCCCCATCATATCGCCTGCCGCCGCGAGAAGCTGCTAAATGGCTTTGACGACGAGTTCTACGCTCCCCACTCACGGCACACCGAGATCCGCAGGGAAGACATCGAGCAGGTGCCTGATTTGAAAATCCTGGCCTATTCCGACGAAGCCGGCTTGTATCTCATCGCCTCCCAGGACAAGCGCGACATCTATGTAACGGGCCACTCTGAATATGACCCCTTGACCCTGAAGCAAGAGTATGAGCGGGACGTCAAGAAGGGGCTGCCGATCTCAGTGCCCAAGTATTACTACCCGGGCGATGATCCGTGCGTAGAACCCCTCGTACGCTGGCGCGGGCATGCCAGCTTGCTATATTCCAACTGGTTGAACTACTACGTCTACCAGGTCACGCCATATGACGTGGGGCGCATCCCGCAAGGAGGCACACTGCTATCCGAATAAGCGCGTGGGACGAGATGGTCATGAGTTCATGCTGCCTAAGTCAACAGCCCCGGTCGCGAGCCTCGGCAGTAGGCAGGATCAGGCGCACGGCTTTTTCATAGAATAAATAGTCCCAGGCCCAATTGATCAATACTACCAGGCGGTTGCGGAAACCGATCAATTTGTAGATGTGGATGCTCAGCCACAAGACCCAGGCGGGGAAGCCGGTGAAGGAGCGGCCCCACACCTGGGCCACCGCTGCATTGCGCCCGATGGTGGCAACCGTCCCCGGGTCGCGGTACTGAAATGGCAGGGCCGCCAGGCCGTCGATCTGCCTCCCGATGTTTTGGGCAGCGGCCACTCCCTGCTGGATGGCGACCGGGGCAATCATCGACAGCGGCTGGCCATCCTGGGGGGCGAAGGCCAGGTCGCCAATCACGTAGACCTCTGGATGACCCGGCGCCTGCAAGCTGGGCAGGACCGGGACCAGTCCATTGCGGGCTACCGGCAGGCCCCAGGCATCCACTCCGGGAGAGCCTTTCACCCCGGCGGTCCATGCCACCGTCTCGGTAGGGATTTGGCTCCCATCCGCCAGTTCAACGGCCACGGGCGTGATGCGCCTGGCGGCTGCCCCCAAGTGCACCTCGACCCCCATGCGTCCCAGGCGTTGGCGAGAATAATCGCGCAGCCTATGCGGCAGGCCGCCCAGTAGGGAATCGCGGGCCTCCAGGAGCACTAGCCGCACCAAGCGGAAATCCAGGCCAGGGTAATCCTTGACCAGCGGGCCGCGGATCAGCTCCGCCAGCGCCCCGGCGAATTCGACCCCGGTGGGCCCTCCGCCGATGATGACAAAGGTGAGCAGACGCCGGCGCTGTTGCGGGTCCGTTTCCTGGGCGGCGCGCTCGAAGCAGCACAGTATGTGATTGCGCAGGGCCACCCCCTCGGCCAGGGTCTTTAAGGGAAAGGCATACTGCTCCGCCCCTGGGATGCCGAAGTAGTGGGAGGTGCTGCCGGTCGCCAGGATCAAGTAATCGTAGGCGTAGCTGTGCTCGGAGGTCTGCACTGCCCGGGTTGGCAGGTCAACCTGCTGCACCTCGGCCAGCCCGAAGCAGACGTTCTTCAACCCGCGAAAGATGCTGCGCAGCGGATAGACAATGGCTTCCGGCTCGACCTCTGCGGCCGCGACCTGGTAGAGGAGTGGAAAAAAAGTATGGTAATTGTTGCGGTCCAGGACCAGCACATCGACTGGTAGGCGACACAATGTGCGCGCTGCCCATAAACCGCCAAACCCCGCCCCGACGATCACCACCCGGGGGCGTGTGGCTACCATTATGGCCCCTTCCCGGTCGCCAGGTGGGCCTCCAGATAGATTTTCAACGCCTCAGCGTTGTTGTACTGCTCCTCCCTGGATGAATACAGCAGAGTCACCGGGCCGCGGCGTACTGCCTCCAGCAGGGGAAGCCAGGCCTGGGGCAAGGCATCCAGTTCTGCGAAATATCGCCGGCGGAACTCGTCCCAATGTTCTGGATCGTGTGCGTACCAGCGCCGCAGCTCGTCGCTGGGAGCCAGGTCCTTCAGCCAACCATCGAGGGCAAGCGCTTCACGGTGAACACCGCGCGGCCACAATCGATCCACCAGGAAACGGGTGCCTTCGCCTGGCTGGGGTGAATCGTAAACACGCCGGATATTTATCATTTTCAGCACCTGTTGAATCAAAGAGAGATTCTAACCGGCTTTCAACAAATGCGGGCTGGCGGACAGCACGCGGAAAGCCTCATTGATGTCCTGGGCAGTCAGCAGGCCAACCATTTGGCCCGCCGCCACCACCGGCATGGCGCTCAGACGAGCCTGGCTCATGCGCTGCTGAGCATCGAAGAGCGGTTCATCGGGCGCGGCGCTGGGAAACTCGGTGAGCATCGCCTGGCTCACCGCCGTCTCGGGTGTATACCTCTTGAGGCCGTGAACCAGGGCAGTCTCGGTCAACATCCCAACCAGGCGGTTATCCTGCAGCACCGGGAAGTCAACCTGGAAGGTCTGCAGGATCAGGTCCACTGCATGCGACAAGGGCTCGAGAGGTGAAAGCACCTTCACCTGCCGGCTCATCGCCTGGTGCACCCGGATGCCGCGCAGCACCCCCTTCACCTGCACCACGCGGCCTTCTTCGCCGGCCCCCAGGTAAATGAAAATGGCGATGATGGCCAGCGTCCAGCTCCCGTTCACCACACCATACAGGCCCAGGAACCAGGCAAGCCCCTGGCCGATGATGACCGCCCAGGTAGTGGCGCTGGTGTAGTCCAGCCGCATCGCCAGAAGCGCCCGCAACACCCGCCCGCCGTCCATCGGGAAGGCTGGGAGCATGTTGAACAACCCCAGGGCCAGGTTGGTCATCACTAGATAGCTCAGCAAGCCCCCCCAACTGATCGTGCCCATCATGCGAAAAAATTCGCCGATGCTCACAGCCGAACGGATGCCGAACGGCAGGCAGATCACGAAGAGCAGGGCTGCGATTGCCAGATTGGTGGATGGCCCGGCTAAGGACATGAGAAGCTCCTGACGGGGTTTCTCGGGGATTTTCTCCATCTGGGCCAGCCCGCCGATCGGCAGCAAGGTGATGTCACGCACCCGTACCCCGAAGCGCATGGCGGTCAGGCTGTGGGCTAACTCGTGCAGGGTCACACAGACAAACAAAAGCAGGATGACCAGGATGCCGAAAAGCGCCCCAGAAATCCCTCCCTGCAGGCTGACGCTCCAACGATAGGCAGCCCAGATCAGGATCAGCGCAAAGCTCAGGTGTACCTTGATGTCGATCCCTTTGATAGATAAGAGTTTGATCGACCAGCTCATCTCCGTTACCTCCACAGGTAGTGTATCACAAGCAGGGGATGCACGCCGTTGGCAGGCCTATTCCTGCGCCCCAGCTTCATCGATCGAAGATCATGGCTCGACTGATGGACCAGGCGCGGGTCCCAGGTCGAGATGGATGGTGCGCGCCGGGGAATGAGCGCCGGGCGCTTCGATGCGGTTGGCCGCCCCCCGCACTCCGAGCACGCGGGCAGCGACTTGCTCCGCTAGCTCCCACTGCTCCTGTGAAGGCGCGTTGCCAGCCAGGTGGGCGATGCCAATCAGCACCCCCACCCGCAAGCCAAACGGCTGCAGGCGCTCATCCCCAGCCAGGGCTTCCAGGTTGGCTTCTCGCAGCCGCTCGTCTTGCCTCAGATGTTGGGTCTCTGTTCTCATTGATCAGTCTTTCCTTTATCGATTTCAACGCAGCCGCAGTATCGCGGCTGGTGAGGCCTGCGGCTCCGACTTTTATCGTGCTGGCGGGGAATCCCCACGCGCCGCCAGGCCAGCCGGGTCCAGGATGATGATCGCCCGCCGCTCGACGCGCAGCAGGCCCTCTTCTTCCAATGCAAGCAGCGCCCGGCTGAGCACATCCCGCACCGTCCCCAGTCGAACAGCCAACTCATCGAAGGTGGTCCACGGGCGGCGGGGTACGAACAGGCGTTTGCCGCAGCGCTCGGCGTGCCTCAGCAGGGTCCTGGTCAGGCGCGCCTCCACGTTGCGCAGAGAGAGGTCTTCCACCAAGCCTATATTGTAAAGCACGCGTTCCCCCAGTCGGCGAATCACCGCCAGGACCAGCTAGGGGTGGCGTTCGATCAATCCCAGGATAACAGAGGGCTCGATCGCCCACGCCTCCACAGCTTCCAGAACGGTGACAGTTCCCGGATAGGATGTGCAGATTAAGACGGCCCTGTCGCCGAAGACCTCGCCCGTGCGGAGCACCAGCAAGGATTGCTTGCGGCCTTCCACCGACATGCGGGTGGCTTTCATCCAGTCCGTCTCCAGGATATCGAGCTCATTAGCCGGCTCCCCTTCCAGGTAGTTCACCTGGCCGGCCGCGTAGAGCCGCTGCACGGCGGCCCCGGCCAACGCCTCCAGGACAGGCCGGGGTAATTCCGAAAAATACCGGACTTTGCTCAAGGCCTGTCTGGCCTTTCCCAGGCGCTGGGCCTCGGAGAGTGCCCGAGGCTGGGTCAGGACACACTGCCCACGCATGCTGAACTATCCTGGGCTCACGCCAAACCGGCCTCGAATCCGCTCAGCAGCACCAGCCCAAAGGCCAGGTTTACGTACAGGAGGGCAGCCTTCAGCATCTACCACCAGGCTGATTGGGTCTTGCTCCAGCGGCCAAGCGCCAGGCTGCGAAACAACGCCACGCCCATCATCGCCACCACGAACGGGTGCTTGATCCCCAGCATGGTCGAGTAAGGATTGGTGAAGCTGCATCACCCGCCGAAGCCGGGCGCCATGCGAGCCTGCAACAGCTCAGTCACCAGCAAGTCTGATATAAGTCGGATTTGCGGGCCGAATTTCCGAAAATCGCCCGGCGCGGGCAGGGCGACAGGCGGGGAGGGCGGGGAGGGCGGGATTCGAACCCGCGGTCGAGGTTTAATGCCCCGACAGCCGCTTAGCAGGCGGCCCCATTCGACCACTCTGGCACCTCCCCAGGCGGAGGGAGAGGGATTCGAACCCCCGGTGGGTGTTAGCCCACAGCTGTTTTCAAGACAGCCGCCTTAGACCGCTCGGCCATCCCTCCACTCGCACGAGGGGAATCCCTCCTGGGCGCGGTCATTCTACCACAGATCAATATCGGTGCTCAATAAAGTTGTAGTATATGAATAAGACGTTTGAGCGCTCTCACCAACAGACCACATGAAAATGTCGCTGGATATCATGCTATACTTCCCCTGACCAGCCTCCGGGCAGACTACCATGACCCACATCGCCCGCTCCACATTGATCATCGCAGTCTTCTTCGGTCTGGAGAAGCTGCTGGGCTTCGCCCGCCAGGTGCTGATCGCCCGCCAGTTCGGTCTGTCGGCCGAGCTGGACGCCTTCAATGCCGCCAACAACCTGCCCGACCTGGTGTTTGCCCTGATCTCCGGCGGGGCGCTGGCCATCGCCTTCATCCCGGTGCTCTCGGAGCGCCTGACCAGGGACGGGCGCCCCGCAGCCTGGGACCTGTTCTCCCGCATCACCAACCTGGTCTTCCTGGTCACGGCCAGCCTGTCGCTCGTGATCGCCATCCTCGCAGAGCCGCTGGTGCGCTGGCGCTTGGGCGTGGCCCCTGGTTTCGACGCCGCGCAGCAGGCGCTGGTTGCCGAGCTGATGCGCCTGAACCTGATCGCCACCCTGATCTTCTCCCTGAGCGGGCTGGTGATCGCCGGGCTGCAGGCCAACCAGCACTTCTTGCTGCCGGCCCTGGCGCCTTCGATGTACGACCTGGGCACGTTGTTCGGGGTGCTGGTGCTGGCACCGGTGCAGGGCTACCGCCTGGGTCCGCTCATCCTGCCGGCCTTCGGCATGGGCGTCCACGGCCTAGTCTACGGCGTCATCCTCGGGGCGGCCCTGTTCCTGGGGATACAGCTCCCCGGGCTGGTGCGCTACCGCTTTCGCTGGACGCCGGCTATCGGCCTGCGCCACCCCGGCGTACGCCAGGTGCTGAGGCTCCTGGGACCGCGCATCGCCACAGTCTTCTTCATTCAACTGGTCTTCCTGGCTCAGGACAACCTGGCCTCCCGCCTGGCGGTAGGATCGGTGGCCGTGCTGGTGTACGGCTGGCTGTTCATGCAGGTGCCGGAGACCGTGATCGGCACCGCCATCGGCACCGCCCTGCTGCCCACCCTCTCCGAGCAGGTCGCCCGCCAGGACCAGTCCTCCTTCCGCCAATCCCTGAACCACACCCTAAGGATCATACTGGCCCTGACGCTGCCCAGCGCGGCCCTGCTGGCGATGGCCCTGCGCCCGGTGGTGGGTTTGCTGGGCTTCGACAGCGCTGGCACCGAGCAGGTGGTATGGACGGCGCGCGCCTACCTGGTGGGCCTGGTGGGCCACTCCCTGCTGGAGGTAGCGGTGCGGGCCTTCTACGCCCGGCAAGACGCCCGCACGCCGCTGCTGACCTCCGGTCTGACCACGGCGGCGTTCATCGCCCTGGGGATGCTGCTTGCCCCCCGCCTGGGCGCCCCCGGCATCGGCCTGGCAAACGCCCTGGCCTACAGCGGGCAGGCGCTCTTCCTGTGGGGGCTGCTCAACCGCCGCTACCCCGGCCTGTTCCAGGTGCGCCCCACCCTGGCCCGCGCCGCAGCGATCTCCACACTGGCTGCCATGTTGACCTACGGCCTGCTGCGCCTGCCCTTGCCCGGCCTGCCCCTGGCCCTGGGGGCGCTGGCCGCCGGGACCTTGCTGGCGCTGCCCTTCGTGTGGCCCGAAGTGAAGCTCCTGATCCGGCTATGATCTACCCGGGGAGGTCTCATCATGCGTAAGATGCCCCGCCTGCTGCTCTCGGCGCTAGTGCTGCTGGTCAGCGCTCTCTCCTCAACAAGCCCTCAGGCCGAAGCCGCGCTCCTCTGGCAGGCCAAGGTCGACCCGTGGGTGCTGCGCCAGGCCGCCGCCGGCCAGGCCGATTTCCTGCTGGTGCTGCGCACCCAGGCTGACCTGAGCGGCGCAGCACAGCTTGACTCAAAGGTGGAGAAAGGGCGCTACGTGTACGACCGGCTGCGCCAGGTGGCCCAGCGCACCCAGGCGCCGCTGGTCGCCGCCCTCGAGGCGCGTGGGCTGCACTACCGCCGCTTCTGGGTGGCAAACATGCTCTGGGTGCGCGGCGACTTGTCGGCGGTCCAGGCGCTGGCAGCCCGCCCCGACGTGGCCCACCTGTACGCCGATCCATGGGTCAGATTGGATCTTCCCAACCCGTCTCCAGCCCAGCCTGAGCTGCAGACCCCCCAGGCCATTCCATGGAACATCACCCGGGTCAACGCTCCCCAGGTGTGGGCGGCGGGCTACACCGGGCAGGGCGTGGTCATCGGCGGGCAGGACACTGGCTACCAGTGGGACCATCCCGTCCTGAAGCCCCACTACCGCGGCTGGGACGGCAGAGCGGCCAGCCACGACTACAACTGGCATGACGCCATCCACGAAGACATTGGGCAGTCAGATGCAAATGAGTGCGGCTACGATTCCCCCGTGCCCTGCGATGACCTGGGCCATGGCACCCACACCATGGGCATCCTGGTGGGCGACGACGGCGCCGGAACGCAGGTTGGTGTGGCGCCGGACGCCAGGTGGATTGGCTGCCGCAATATGGAGGGCGGCTACGGAAAGCCCTCTACCTACAGCGAGTGCTACCAGTGGTTCATCGCTCCCTGGCCGGTCGGCGGCGATCCCTTCAGCGACGGCGATCCAAGCCTGGCCCCGGACGTGATCAATAACTCCTGGGGCTGCCCGCCTAGCGAGGGCTGCACCGACCCCAACGTGCTACTGGCGGTAGTGCAGGCGGTGCGCGCCGCCGGCATTCTGACGGCGCAAGCGGCCGGAAATGACGGAAACGACGGAATCGATGATTGCAGTACAATAATCGATCCCGCCGCCATCTACGCCGCCTCCTTCACGGTGGGCAATACCGACCTCAACGATAACATTTCCGGCAGCAGCAGCCGCGGGCCGGTGACAATCGACGGCAGCGGGAGATTGAAGCCGGACGTCTCGGCGCCGGGCACCGGCATCTATTCTTCTATTCCTACCAATACTTATGATTGGTTTACCGGCACCAGC
>Ga0073934_10000982_pt1 | contig 73636 bp, 55 predicted proteins | sample LarsenN4metaG_FD_76834 | JGI IMG/M metagenome (GOLD analysis project Ga0073934, IMG submission 76834) | Hot spring sediment bacterial and archeal communities from British Columbia, Canada, to study Microbial Dark Matter (Phase II) - Larsen... ...
AAGCGCACCGGCGGCGTGCTGCGGACATAGCGCCGTTCTCCCTGCGCTGGGGTCGCTCATGGCGCGGCCGATCCCCTTCCCGATCCGGGATCGCCCGCGCCGGCGGGGTTGCGTCGCAGCCATGGGACGAGCCGCGCCCCCCGTCCCGCCCGCCAAAACGGCAGGACTTGTCCGGAATTTGCCGCCGGACGGGGAAAACGGCGGGAGCACGACGCTGCCCTGCGAACCGTCCTGTCGCCGATCGAAGTCAAGTCGGTCGAAACGCATTTCGTATAGGATGAATTGCGAGCCCAGAGGGCGCGAGGGAGACGACGACCATGGACATGAGCGTGAATGCCGGCGGCGATGCCGTCGTGATGGAGCAGCCCAAGGCCCGGGAGACCGATTCCACGACCCGTCGCAACGCCAGCGACCTCGACCTGTGGCTGGAGAAGGTCGAGGCCATGGGCGAACTCAAGCGCATCACGGCGGAGGTCAGCCCCGATCTCGAAGCGGCCACCATCACCTATCTGGTCGGCCTGGAGAAGAGCCCGGCGCTCTTGTTCGAGAACGTCAAGGGCCATCCCGGCCACAAGGCCCTCTACAACATGATCGGCTGCAATCTGTCGCGTTTCTGTCTGATGATCGGCGAGGAACCGGTCGATCATCCGCTCAAGGCGGTGCAACTCCTGCAGAAGAAGCTGGGGCGCAAGATGGCGCCCAAGGAGGTGTCGGCCGACAAGGCGATCTGCAACCAGAACATCGTCGAGGGCGACAAGATCGATATCCGCATGTTTCCGGCGCAAACGATGTGGCCGCTCGACGGCGGACGCTACCTCGGCACCGCCGATGCCGTGGTGACGAAGGATCCGGAAACGGGTCGGGTCAACGTCGGCACCTACCGCATGATGATCAAGAGCGCACGCGAGATCGGCCTGTACACGTCGCCCGGCAAGGATGCCACCATCGATCGCGAGAAATGGTGGAAGATGGGCAAGCCGATGCCGGTCGCCGCCTGCTACGGCATCGATCCGCTGCTGTTCCTGGTGGCTGCGACAAGCCTGCCGAAGACCGAGTGCGAATACGACTATTATTCCGGCATCAAGGGCGCGCCGATCGAGCTGTTCACCTCCGATCTCACCGGCCTTCCGCTGCCCGCGGGAGCGGAAATCATCCTGGAGGGTCACGTCTATCCCGACGAGACCTTCGCCGAGGGCCCGTTCGGCGAGTTCACCGGCTATTACGGGCGGCCGAGCGGCGCAACGCCCTACATGCGCGTCGAGCGCGTGCGCTACCGCGACAACCCGACGCTGACCTGCGCGCTGATGGCGGACGGAAAATCCAACGAATGCGGCCTGTTCTGGGCGGCGCTGCGCTCGGCCGGCATCTGGGCCGACCTGCAGAAGCTCGGCGTTCCCGGGATCCAGGGCGTCTGGTCGATCCCGGAGGCGGCGGGCTGGGGCATCACCGTGGTGTCGATCAAGCAGATGTACGCGGGCCACGCGCCGCAGGTCATGGCGCTCGCAGCCCAATGCACGGCCGGGGCCTACTACGGCAAGTTCGTGATCGTGGTTGACGACGATATCGATCCCACCAACACCGGACAGGTGCTGTGGGCGATGGCGACGCGGGCGCGGCCGGCGCAATCGATCGACATATTGCGCGAGACCTGGAGCACCTATCTCGACCCAAGCCAAAATCCGCCCGAGATCCGGCCCTGGGGCTCGAAGGCGCTGATCAACGCCTGCATGGAATACAAGTACATCAAGTCGTTCTCGCCGCGCACCAAGCTCGACAGGAAGACCTATGATCAGGTGGCGGCGCGCTGGCAGGAGCTCGGCTTGTCCGGCAAGCCGCCCGAGATCAAGGTGTTCGAGGACAAGACCAGCGCCAAGGACTTCTCCTGATCGTCCGAGGCAGGCCACAGGGAATGATGAGGATCAGCGCCCACGCGCTGTCCTTGCCGCCCGACCAGGCGATCAATGCCCTGGGTCTCGCGCTCATTTGCGCTTGCGCCGCTTGGGCTGCGGCGGCGTTGTTGCCGCCGGCTCCACTTTCGGCGGCACGGGATCGGGAAGCCCCGCCAGCCGACGCAGCACCGCATCGGCTGCACGTTCGCCCGATTCCCAAGCGCCGCCGACCGTGCCCCACAGCGTTTCGTGCATCGCTTCACCGGCAAAGAAGATGCGCTCCCGCACCGGCTCCATCAGCACCTTGCGCGCCCCATGGCCGCCGGGCGATGCCGAGGAATATGCGCCGAGCGTCCAGGGCGCGGCGTTCCACCGCGTCGCCTGCGTCCGCTGCACCGCCCGCTTCAGGCCGGCGCCGAAGATGCCGGCGAGCCAATCGACGGCAAACGCGACCATGGCCGCCTCGCCTTGCGCCGACAGTTCGCGGCCGAACTGTCCTCCCACTTCGATCACCGACAACGACGTGCCCGATACGTTGGCAAGGAGCGCCGCCGTTCGCCGGTCCGCCGCCTTCTCGAACACCAAGTCGTCGCGCTGCAGCGCGAGCGGATTGCCGGGCAGTTCGAGCGCAATGTGATCGAAGCTGCCCAATCGCAGCCGGTCGAGCGCATCGAGCTGTCGCTTCGGCAGGCCGCGATCAAACCGGATCATTCCCGCCGCCAACACATTGATCGAGGCGGTCACGACCACATAGCTTGCGGACAGCGTGCCGCGCGGCGTCGTTACCTGCACGCGCCCGCGGGCCGAGGTGTCGATGTCGGTGACCGGCGTCTCAAGCTCGACCGGAATGCCGTCGGCCAGGCGTGCAAGCAGGGTGCCGTAGCCCTGCCGGCAGAAGGCGCCGACGTCGCGCTCGACCGACTTGCTGAAATCCACCGCCGACATCGCGTCGAGGTCGCGCGCAGCACCATAGGCGCCAAGCGAGAATTCCACGGTCGGCCGCCAGTCGCCGAGATCCTTCGGCAATGCTTGGGCGCAGCTCATGTCGCTGCGTCCACGCGCGGCTTCCGCGATCGCGCGGCGCGAGCGCACCACCGCGGCCAAAAAATCCTCAAGTTCGGTCTCGCGTGCAGGGCGCCGGCCGACACGCACGCGCTGTCCGGACGGCGCGGGGTAGATGTCGAGCCCGGTGCGCGCGGCAAGCTTGGTGAGCGGATTGATCTCGGGGATATGAATCCAGTGGGCGCCGCGGTCGAACGGCACGCCGAAGCTTTCGTTGTCGGTGATGCAGCGGCCGCCGATCCGGGCGGTCGCCTCCATCAGAGTGAAGCTGCGGCCGGCGGTGGCAAGCCGTCTTGCGGCGGCGATGCCCGCGGCACCGGCCCCGACAATGATCACGTCGGTATCGGCAGTCTGGGCGCCGGCATGCACCGCCGGCGCCGCCAACACGGCGGCCGAGCCGAACAGGAACGATCGCCGGGACAATGGTGTCATGGTTTGCAGCCGGTTGTCTGATCGCGGCGGGGCCGCCCATCCATGCCGCAACGGCGCCCCCGCGGCAAATGGCATGGCTAACGGAGCGTTGCCGCAGGCGGTTGTCAATGAACCGAATTGCAAGGACTTTCGTCTATATTAGCGACCAATGAGGCGACGCGCCGAACCAAGAGCGCGCACCACCGGAACCGAGGGAGCCGGTGTCATGCATTGGATGCTGCGAGGCATCGGGCAGAAGATCGTCCGCTATCTGGAGCGCGCCGAGGCCGGCTACGAGCCGTTCACGCCGAGCGATCCGGAGGCGCTGCGCGCCGTGCTGAAGCCCGGCGACGTGCTCCTGGTCGAGGGCAACAACCACATCTCGGGCGTCATCAAGTACCTGACGCAATCCACCTGGTCGCACGCGGCGCTCTACGTCGGCCCGATCGGCGAGCGCACGACCGAAAGCGGCGAACCGCTGGTCCTGGTCGAGGCTAATCTCGGCGAAGGCGTGGTCGGCGCGCCGCTGTCCAAATACGCCCACTATCACACCCGCATTTGCCGCCCGATCGGGCTCACGGCCGACGACTGTGCCCGCGTGTGCACCTACGCCGCCGAGCGCATCGGCTTCGACTATGACGTCAAGAACATCTTCGATCTTCTGCGCTACCTGTTGCCGCTGCCGGTGCCGCAGCGCTGGCGACGGCGGATGATCGCGCTCGGCTCCGGCCATCCGACCCGCATCATCTGTTCGGCGCTGATCGCGCAGGCGTTCGAATCGGTGCGCTATCCGATCCTGCCCAAGATCACGCGCATCGAGGGCGAATCGGCACGCCGGGAGGTTCTCGAAATCCGCCACTCCTCGCTGTATGCGCCGCGCGATTTCGACATCTCGCCGTACTTCCAGCTCGTCAAGCCCACGATCGAGCGCGGCTTCGACTATCGCTCGCTGGCCTGGGCCGATCAGCCGCGTCCGGCCATGGCGAGCGCCCTGGACACGACCGACGCCGCGACCGATCCCGTGCCGGACGAAGTGATGATGGACGAGGCGCCGTCCGTCGTGTCGGTTCGCTAGGCAATCCGTGTCACAGGCGACGGGCCAAGCCCCGGCGGTGTGCGTCCGCTTCGATCCGCTTCGGTTCGCCGGTATTGGCTCGCCCGCTGCCACAGGAATCGCCCCACCCGGGTTTGACCGCCGCCGAACGATGATTGGCGCGGCCGAACGCGGACGATATGGTCCGCCGCATCGAAGACAACACCAAGAGCAAGGCAGGCATGGCCAGGAATATCGTGGTGGTCGGCGGCGGACCGGCGGCGGTCTTCGCCGCCATCGAAGCAAAGCGGCGTGACGGCGCGGCGACGGTGACGCTGCTCACCGAGGAGGACTGCGAGCCATACGAAAAGCCGCCGCTGTCCAAGGCGGTGCTGCTCGGCAAAGCCAGGCCCGAGGATGCACCGATCGCCGGACGCGGCGGGCTTGCGGCGCATGGCGTCGTGCTGGTGCGCAACGCCCGCTGCACCGCCATCGACCGCACCGCGCGCGAGGCCGTGACCCCGGCAGGCCGTTTCTCCTATGATAGGCTCGTGATCGCTTCGGGCTCGGTGATGCGTGAACTGCCGCCGCTGCCACCGGGAGCGCCGCGCGTTCACTATCTGCGCACGGCCGCACAGGCACGCGCGCTGGCTGATGCGCTCGCCACCTGCAAGCACCTTCTGGTCGTCGGGGCCGGGCTGATCGGGCTCGAGGTCGCCGCTTCGGCGGCCGAGCGAAACATCGAGGTGACGGTGCTGGAGGTCGCCCCCCGAATCATGGGGCGGGTCTGCGACGAGGACACCAGCGCACGCATCCAGCAGGAGCATCAGCGCCACGGCGTGGAGATCGTTCTCGCGGCCGAGATCGTGCAGGTCACGCGACAGCTCGACGGCCAGATCGCGATCGAAACGGCGGACAATGAGCTATACGTCGGCGATCACGTCGTCATCGGCGCCGGCGTGCGACCGGACGATGCGCTCGCCGCGGCGGCCGGCCTGCGGGTGGCGGACGGCATCGTGGTGGACGCGCAGTGCCGCACCAGCGATCCGGCGATCTTTGCCGCCGGCGATTGCACGCGCTTTCCCGGACCCGCAGGCCTCGTTCGGCTGGAGAACTGGCGTCACGCGCAGGAACACGGCGCGATCGCCGGGCGCAACGCCGCGGGCGCAGACGACAGCTACGCGGCCGTGCCGTCGTTCTGGTCGGAACAGTACGACCTCTACATCCAGGGCGTCGGCTGGCCCGAGCCGGGCGTCGAGCGCGTGCGGCGTCCGCTTGCGGGGAAGGGAACGCTGATGCTGGAGCTCAAGGACGGCACCATTCGTTATGCCGTCGGCATCAATGCTCAGCGCGAGCTTGCCGCGGTGCGGCGGCTGATCGAGCGCAAGATTCCGGTCGCTGCCGCGGCGCTGGCGGATCCGACGCAGCCGCTCAATGCCATGCTCAAGGCCAGAGCGTGATGGCCGACCGCATTGCGACGCCTGCCGTCCGGTTTATTGTGCCTCCTCTCGCAACGAGCGAGAACGCGCGGCCAGGCGCGAACCCACCAAACCCTCGAACGCGAGGCGACAAGCATGGCCGATAGGGTCACGATTCCCATGCTTCAGCAAATGAAGCGCGACGGCAGGAAGATCGCCGGCGTGGTCGCCTGGGATACGCCGATGGCGCGGATCGCCGACTTGGCCGGCGTCGATCTCGTCTCGGTCGGCGATTCGGTCGGCGTCAACCTGTGGGGTCATGACGATCCGCTGCAGGTGACGATGGAGGAGATGCTGATTGTCTGCAAGGCGGTGCGGCGCGGCGTGATGCGCGCACTCGTGAGCTGCGACCTGCCCTATGGTCCGGTACAAGAGAGCGCGGAGGCGGCGCTGGCCGCCGCGCGCCGGCTGATGACGGAAGGCGGCGCCGATATGGTGAAGGTGGATGCGGCCGCCGATCATCCCGCGGCGGTGCGCGCGCTGGTGCAAGCCGGCATTCCGGTGTTCGCCCAGTTCGGACTGACCCCGCAGACCGCGGCGAAGTTCGGCATTCCCTACAGCGCGCAGAATTCGCCGCAGGCGCAGGTCGCGCCCGAGGCCGCGGCAAGACTCGTCGAGGAGGCGAGACTGCTCGAAGCCTGCGGCGCCTGCATGCTCGACTTCACCAATTCCGGACCCGTCGCAGGCGCGGCGGTGGTCAAGGCGGTGGCGATTCCGGTGCTCGGCGGCTTCGGCGGCGGGCCTTGGCTCGACGGCCGCGTGCGGCTCGCGCACACGGCCATCGGCTACCACGACAAATGGCTCGATGCGAAGACCGAGACCTATGTCAACACGGCGAAAGCCGCGCTCGGAGCGTTCCAGGCGCTGATTGCGGATGTTCGCGCCGGCCGCCAGATCAAGGGCTGAGCGGAACGCCGCTCACGTCCCGATAAGGCCGCCGTCGGCGCGCGTGATGACGACCGTGGCGGAGCGCGGATAGGCATCGCCGCCGTCCGGCCAGTGGCTGTCGATCCGCCCCTGCGCGAAGTCCTCCGCGCCCGTGGTCGCGCCCGGGTGCTGCACGTTGACGAACATGGTCCGGCCGTCCGGCGTCACGGTCACGCCGGTGATCTCCTGCCCCATCGGTCCGGTCAGGAAGCGGCGGATTTCGCCGGTTCCGGGATCGGCGCAAAGCATGCCGTTGTTGCCGAAGGGCGCATACGATCCCTTGTTCTGGCCGCTCTCGCCGATGTCGGTCTGGATCCAGAGACGGCCGTCGCGATCGAACCAGAGCCCGTCCGGGCACGCAAACACATTGCTGTCGTCGAGCGGCTTACCGCCGAGCGTGCGGCCGGACTGCGCGTCGCCGGCCAGCACGAACAGCTCCCAGCGAAAGCGCGTCGCGGCGGGATCGCCGCCGGCTTCGCTCCAGCGGATGATATGGCCGAACTCGTTCCCGGCGCGCGGATTGGCCTTGTCGACCTGCTCGGGCCGCCGGCGCGCGTTGTTGGTCAGCGTGAAATAGACGGTCCCGCTGCCCGGCTCGACTGCGCCCCATTCGGGACGGTCCATCTTCGTCGCCTTGACGAAATCGGCGGCGGCGCGCGTGTTGACGAGCACGTCGGCCTGGCTGCGGAAGCCGTGGTCCGGCGTGAGCCCGTTCCGGCCGAATACGAGCGGCAGCCACTCGCCCGAGCCGTCGTCGTTGAAGCGCGCGACATAGAGCGTGCCGCGGTCGAGCAGATGCCCGCCCGCACTCGCGCGCCGGTAAGGCTCGGCGCTGACGAACTTGTAGATGTACTCGAATCGCGCGTCGTCGCCGGAATAGCACACGACCGGCCGCCCTTCGACCGCCTCCGCGAACACCACGCCCTCGTGCGCGAAGCGGCCGAGCGCCGTGCGTTTCACCGGCACACTGTCGGGCCGGAACGGACCGATCTCCACCATGTAGCCGAAGGTGTTGGGTTCGTTGCGATAGTCGTCGGTGGGGCTGGCCCCCTGGCGCGAGGCATCGAAGCGAACGAAGGCGTCGGCGCCGCCGGCGGCAAGCTCCCAGCCGAAGCGTGAACGGCCGCTGGGAATGCCGTAGCGGGCGTGCTCGCGCGGCAGGTCGGGCCGGCCGTCGGCTGTGTCGCCATTGCGGAAGTAGCCGGCCCAGTTCTCCTCGGCGGCAAGGTAGGTGTTCCAGGGCGTCACGCCGTGCGCGCAGTTGTTGAGCGTGCCGCGCGTGCGCGTCCCCTCGGGGCTGTACTTGGTCCTGACCAGGTCGCTGCCCCGCACCGGGCCTCCGATCTCCATCGGCGTGAGCGCGGTGATGCGGCGGTTGCGCGGATCGTTCGCCATCGCCCAACGGCCGTCGGGGCGCTTGCGAATGCGCACCACGGTTACGCCGTGGGCGTTGGCTTCCTTCAGAACCTCGTCGGCTGCGCGCTTGCCGTCGTTCAGCACATAGCCGTTCGGGCCGAGTTTCCGGCCGATGGCGGAAGCATGCATGAAGCGCGGCTCCACATATTCGTGATTGAGCACGAGCAGCCCGTCCTCCGAACTGCCGTCGATCGGAAAGAAATGCATGCCGTCGTGATGGCTTCCGATCCGCTTGCTTTGCTCCTCGCCGCCGTTGGCAAGGGCGAACGGCGCGAGCTCCGCCTCCATCGGCTCGCCCCACGGCAGCAGCACCTGGGCGTGGTAACCTTCGGGCACGACCAGCGTGTCGGCGCGACTCACCGGCACGGGTCTGAAGCCCATGCGCGAGCCTGCGGCGCCGGATGCAGCCGCATGCGCAGCCGGTCCGCGCGACAAGGCTGCACCGAACAGGACGGCCACTGCGCCCGAAAGACCCCCGACCAGCACGTCGCGCCGCCGCAGCCGACGCGCGACGATCTCGCCGAAATGCGGATTCGCTGACGGATTGCACACAGGCTCGTCGCCATCGGTGCCGGAAACGATCTGCAGGTGTTGGATCATGGCCAGGATTCCTGTCGAGGTGCGAGCACGATTTGATGGGGCCGAACGGCAACGTTGCCCGTGCCTCGCACGGGCGCGGCCGCCGTCGTCCGCCGCACACTCTTAAGCTCCATTTGTGACAGTTCGATCATCGCCGGCGTTGCGCCGTCTCCGCGCGCGATAGTCGATCGGCATCGAACGCGTAGCCAAACGGCATGAGCGTTTGCCGGCGTGCGGGCGTAGATGTCGCGCATCGCAAGGGACGTGGTTCAAGGCGGACCACTTCCGAGCGGAACGTCAAATCCCAACCCCTCAACCTGGAGAGAAGTCATGATTCGCAAGCTGAAGATTGCCCTCACCGTCGCGCTGCTCGCGTTGGCCAGCGCGCCCGTCATGTCCGTGAACGCCGATGCCGGCCCGCGCGACGCCGATCAGGCGAACTACGACCGGCACGGGTTCAACGGCTGGTGACCGCGTCAAGGCGGACCTGCGTTCGCCGCAGCGAAGCGGTCGGCCCCTTCGGGCCGACCGCATTCGTCGTCGCCATCAGCAGCAGCCGCATTCGTAGTCCTCGGCGACCGCAAGCGCGGGCTTGAGCCAGGCGGGCGGAAGATCGTCCTCCACCACCTCGGCCACGGGTTTGAACACCTTGAAATGATGCCGCCGCCCCTCGGACCAGAAGGCGATCACCGTCTCGATCGGCGGGCATCCGGGAACCGCGCACTCGACTTCGGCGACCAGGATCGCGGCGTCGCCGATCCGGAAGCGTGAACGGACCCACTCCCGCACGCGATCGAGCGCTGCCTGGCGTCTTGCGTCTCTTCTTGAAAGGGCGAACACGGCCTCAATCCGACGGCACGGCCAAGCTTAGGCATGTGTCCGGCACGACCGCGCGCGGCACGAACGATGATCTCGGCATCGCGCGATTCGAACGCAGCGACACCGCCGATGGCAAGGGGGAAAATCCCGATCGGCTGGCGGGGCGCCGGCCGGTCAGCCGGCTTTCGCAAGGCCCGCGCGCGTCGTTTCGACGCATCAATGCCGGAAATGCCGGATGCCCGTGAACACCATGGCCACGTCGTGCGCGTCGGCCGCCTTGATCACCTCGTCGTCGCGCACCGAGCCCCCGGGCTGGATCACCGCGGTGGCCCCGGCCTCGATCGCAACCAGAAGGCCGTCGGCGAACGGGAAGAACGCGTCGGAGGCCACCACGGAGCCCTTGGTCAACGGCTCGCTCTGGCCGGCCGCTCTTGCGGCGTCCTGCGCCTTCTGCGCGGCGATGCGGGCGGCGTCGACGCGGCTCATCTGGCCCGCGCCGATGCCGACGGTTGCGCGCTCCTTGGCGTAGACGATGGTGTTGGATTTGACGTGCTTGGCGACGCGGAAGGCGAAGCGCAGGTCCTCGAGCTCCGCCGCCGTCGGCGCGCGTCTCGTGACGGTGCGCAGCTGCATCTGATCGACCACGGCGTTGTCGCGCGTCTGCACCAGCAGACCGCCGGCGACGGATTTCACCGTCAGGCCCGGCGCCGCCGGATCGGGCAGCCCGCCGGCCAGCAGCAGCCGCAGGTTCTTCTTGGCCGCAACGATGCCGATCGCTTCCTCGGTCGCATCCGGCGCGATGATCACCTCGGTGAAGATTTCGGTGATCGCCCGCGCCGCCTCGGCATCGAGCGTGCGGTTGAGCGCGACGATGCCGCCGAAGGCGGAGACCGGATCGCAGCGCAGCGCCTTGCGGTAGGCTTCGACCAGCGTTGCGCCCTCCGCCACGCCGCAGGGGTTGGCGTGCTTGATGATGGCGCAGGCGGCGGTGCGGGCCGGATCGAACTCGGCGACGCATTCGTAGGCTGCGTCGGTGTCGTTGATGTTGTTGTAGGAGAGCTGCTTGCCCTGCAGCTGGCGCGCGCTGGCAACGCCGAAGCGAACGTCGGGCACGCGATAGAAGGCCGCACTCTGGTGCGGATTCTCACCATAGCGCAGCGCCTCGGCAAGCCGCCCACCGAAGGCGCGAAAGGCCGGCGCGGGATCGCCGATCGCCTGCGCAAACCAGTTGGAGATGGCGGCGTCATAGGTCGCCGTGCGGGCATAGGCCTTGGCCGCGAGCCGCTTGCGGAGCGCGAGCGTGGTGGCGCCGCCATGCTGGGCCAGTTCGGCGAGCAGCGGCTGATAGTCCTCGGGCTCCACCACCACCGCCACGTCGGCATGGTTCTTGGCGGCGGCACGGATCATCGCCGGGCCACCGATATCGATGTTCTCGATACAGGTCTCGTAGGCGGCGCCCTGCGCCACCGTCGCCTCGAACGGATAGAGGTTGACCACAAGGAGGTCGATCGGGCGGATGCCGTGCGCCTGCATCGCCGCCGCGTGCTCCGGGTTGTCGCGGATCGCGAGCAGCGCGCCATGCACCTTCGGATGCAGCGTCTTGACGCGGCCGTCCATCATCTCGGGAAAGCCGGTCAGGTCGGATACATCCTGCACCGCAAGCCCAGCCTGTGCGAGCGCCTTGGCGGTGCCGCCGGTGGACACGAGTTCGACGCCATGGCCGGCAAGCCCGCGCGCGAATTCGATCAGTCCGCCCTTGTCGGACACCGAGATCAGGGCGCGGGTCAGGCGGCGCAGGTCGCTCATGGCGCGCTCAGCGGCAGCTCCGGTTCATCGCTGCGGCTGCGCCGTCCGCCCGAGCCTGCCGTGGAGACATGGGCGAGGGTCCAGTGCACGCGCGGAACCTTGCGGGCGCGACCGTAGATGACGATCTGCACGGCCCGCCGCGGTCCGTCCGTGGCCGAGAGGTAAACGGTCTCCTCGAGCTCGACCCGATCCTCATAGGCGTTGAACGTCCACACGTCGCGACTCGGCAGCATCAGCATGGCGCCGTGCCCGTCGGTCAGCTTGTTGGCCTTGATCGAGGGGTGCAGATGGAACCGAACGGCGAACTCGTCAGGAACGTTCTGCGGCAGCATGTCGCCTTCGGTAGACACGAACAGCTCCTCGCCGTCAATGCGATGGCCGTCGATCGCAAGCTTCAAGGCGCGCTGATGCAGCACCGCGAAGCGATCGGCATAGCCGTCATGCGAGGCGCGCAGGATGATCGCGTCGCTGCGGTCCTCGCGCGAGGACTGGACATTGGTCGGGCCGCTCACGATCGGGGTGCCGAGGAGGCGCCGGAACGATCCGCTTTCCAGGAAGCGGCACGAGGACGTGTCGTTGAAGACGACGGTCGAATGCGCCGCGGTGGCTCGCGCCACCTGCCGCCAGGTCTCGCGGTTGGTGCCGGGCAGGCCGCAATTGACGATGATCCGCTGCAAGCCGTGCGACAGTTCGAATGACAGGCAGCCGGCATGCGCCTCCTGGCTGACCGTGATCGGCGGCGGGCCGCCGGTGTCGATCAGCAACAGCATGTCGCCCGCCTCCAGGCGCTGATAGCCCGAATGGGTCGCGTTGGCGAGCGGCGCCCCGCGCGCGTCGTCATAGGCAAGGATCGTGGCCATCACATCCGGCTGCGTCGGCCCCATGCCGTTGAAATGCGCGAAATTGCCGTCGCCGTGCCGGAAGAAGCGCATCATCGGCATCATGCGGTCGATGGCGTTGTTGAGCGCAGGCGGCGGGGCGATGTTGCGCGCGGCAAAGGCCTGGCGCAGCGGCAACAGGTCGAGCAGCAGTTCGATCAGCGCGCCCGGATTGCGGCTGATATGGCCGCCGTCGGGCAGGATCTGCCGCTCGAGCTCGGCCACCAGCCGCTTGATCGATCCGCGCAGATGCCGCGTCTGTCCGCTCATGCACAGCGCCGCATAGGTGAGCGCGATCAGCGCCTGCAGGCGCGGCACGCCGTCGCGCGTTTCGAGCGCCGTGTGGCGCAAATAGCGGACCTGGCGGGCGAGGCTGCGCAGGAAGCGGCGGAAGAACTGGTCGTCGGCGTCGTGCAGAATGAGCGGAGCGTGGCTGAGCCAGGAGATGACGCGACGGGTCAGGATTTCCGGCTGCCAGGCGAGCGGATGCCAGCCGCCCTGCAATGCGATCCATTCGTCGACCAGCGCGCGCGCGTTGGCCCGCGTGATGCCGGATTCGGCGGCGCGCAGATGGCGCAGCCAGCCGAAGCCCAGGAGCGCCGCGGCCCATTCATCGGTCGGGGGCGGGATTTCAAACGGCGAGCGGCCGTCGCTGATGACCACCTTGCCGGCGAACGCGAAGCGCCCGGCGTAGATTTCGCCTGCGCGCGTGCCGTCGCCGGTGCGCAGGTCCTGCGGCGCGATCAAAAGCCGCTCGCTCTTGCCGGGCAGGAAGCTCCATCGGATCAGCGGATGTCCGCGCAGCCGGCCGGCGACGATGCGCAGCGCGCGCCGCCCCAGGAGCAGGAGCAGCTTGGCCCGCTCCGATATCGACAGGCCGGCCATGGAACGCTCGCCTCTAACCGAATGGTGCGGGCGCCATCGCCCCGCCTTACCCCGCGCAAGATATAGCGAAGGGCCAAACGGGGGCCAACCGGCGGAACCCGCTAAGTCCTCTGATTTCTTACGATTCGCGCGGCGTTCCGGGCCGCGCCGGCGGCTCGGGCGGTTGGCCCGCGCCGGCACCGGCAAAGGGCCAAGCACGCGCTTCCGTTGCCGCGCTCGGCTGGCTACAGAGCCGGCCCCGCAAATCTGCACAGGGCGAAAGGTGGAATTTCTGCCTGACGGCAGGCACGCTGTGGCCTGCGAATCAGGAGCGATCATGCAGAGACGACGACCCCGCCGGAACCACACCCCGGCGTTCAAGGCGCAGATGGGCAAGCCGCCGCTGCCGGAGCTGCGGCTCTACATCACCGATACGCTGGGCACGTCCCCACGAATCGATCAAAAGCTTCCGCTTGACGCTTCTCAACCTTTGATTCATTAGTGAGAACGTAAATCGAACACCCTTGGTACGTCATGGGCCGGGCCGGTGCGGGGCTCGGAGGGAGTGTGATTCCCGCTTTGGCCAGCGCCAATCGGCAACTTTGGATCGGGAATGACGACCGCCGCCGCCCATAGGACGTACGAAGTACGTTGCCCGGTGTACGGCTTCGTCACGCTCAACGACTGGGAATGGCAGATCATCTCGCAGCCTGCGTACCAGCGTCTTCGGCGCATCCGGCAGCTTGCCTGGACTGACTACGTTTTCCCCGGGGCAATGCACACGCGGTTCGAACACTCGCTCGGCGTCATGCACATGGCGACGATGCTCTACGACGGCGTCGTGGAGCGGTCGCGGGAAATTCTTCAGTCCGAACTCGGGTACAATGACGACGGTCTCAAGCGTCACAAAGCGCTCGTTCGCTTGACGGCCTTGTTTCACGACATCGGGCACGGGCCTTTTTCGCACGCCGCCGAGGAGCTGTTTCCGTTTCGCAACGGAACCGACGGCGAGCGCTACGTTCACGAAGAATATTCCGCGGCGATCGTTCGCCGTTACTTCAATGACGTGATCAGCAATCATCCGCTCAACACCAATTACGGCTTTTCGGCCGAGGACGTTGCCAACCTGATTGAAGGCAAACCCGAAGCCGGTAAGGCGCTGTTTTGGCGTGATCTCATCGCCGGCCAACTGGACGCGGATCGAATGGATTACCTTCTCCGCGACTCGCTCCACTGCGGCGTGAGCTACGGGCGGTACGACTGGCAACGTCTGGTTCACACTGTCGTCGCGGTTCCGCCGACCTCGGAAGGAGGGCCACGCATCGGCGTGACCGAAGGCGGCTGGCATGCGGCTGAAGGCTTGATTGTCGCCCGCTACTTCATGTTCACGCAGGTCTACTTTCACAAGACGCGGGTGATCTATGACCATCATCTTCAAGGAGCCTTGACGGACCTCCTACCGAGCGGCGTGTTTCCAGCGCCCACAGGAAGGCATCTTGAGAAATATCTGCAATGGGACGATTGGCGCATCTTGGGGCTGCTCCAGAAAGGAAAAGGCCACGAGCATGGCCAACGGTTGGCTTCGCGCAACCATTTCCGCGAAGTGATCCACACGTCCGAGACGCCCTCTGCAAGCGATCTGAAGCGGCTCGCGGAATGGCGAAAAGCTCTTGGCGATCTTCTCGCGGCGGAGATGCCTGCTGAGAAGTCCTGGTACAAAGCCGGTCCGGCCGACATTCAAATTCTTGTTGACACCCCGCGGTTCGAAGTGGAGCCGCTTTCCAAGTACTCGTCGGTCGTTCGCAACATGGAACCCATTCGCCAGGTGCGCCTGTATTCGCGGCCCGAACAGCGCGCGGAAGCCATCGCGCGCGTCGCAAACGTATGAGGAGGAGTGACATGACTGAAATTCACAACAAGCTCGAAAGGGTTGCACTGATCGCCCATCTTATCGCTCGAGCCCCGACCAAGCTCGGACGAACCGCACTTATGAAGTGTCTATTTTTCCTCAAGGTGCTGAAGAACGTGCCGATGCCTTACAGCTTTGGGCTTTACACCTATGGGCCATTCGACAGCGACGTGCTCGACGACCTTCAATATGCTGAAGCACTCGGCGCGGTGGAAGGCACGCTTGTCAAATATCCGAGAGCGCGTGGCTACGAATATCGAAGCGGCCCGAAGCTCGAAGAAGTAGAGAAGCAAGCTACGGAATTTCTTTCTCGCTACCAAGATAGCATCGACTGGGTGCTAAGCGAATTTGGCAGGCGATCCGCCATTGATTTGGAGATGGCCAGCACGCTCGTCTATGTCGATCGAATGACAAACGGGAAGAAAGCCAGAGCAACGATCGCCGATCTTGTCAGGAAGGTCCATGAAGTGAAGCCTCATCTGGCAATAGACACAATCGAGACTGAGGCGCGCAATCTTAAGTCAAAAGGATTGTTGCAAGCGTCAGCATAGGTGCATCCTTTCCGTCGAACTGTTCGCCGATCTGGTGCGGCCGGGGTTGCGCGTGCCGCTGACGGCGGACGCGAAACTGTTTGCGCAAGCCGTCGCGCTCGGCTCGGAGGTGATCTGGCTGCACACCTACGGCGAGCGCTTCGCGGATGAGAAAGCGGGCCGCCCGAAGGGGCCGCCGCGTTTGCCGAAGGAGCAGGCGCCGTTCATTCCCGCCGACGGCGCGATTCCCGGCGCGCCCGAGCCGTTGCCCGACACCATGGACTACGATCCGGCCGCGCGGCGACTCAAAATCGGCAAAGGCTTCATCGAGAACGTCACGCCGCAAATGTGGGCCTACGAGGTCTCCGGCATGAACGTGCTGCGGCAATGGTTCAGCTACCGCAAGCGCGACCGCAGCCGCCCGATCATCGGCGATCGTCGCCCGCCGTCGCCGCTCAACAAAATCCAGCCCGACCACTGGCTGCCGGAATACACCACCGATCTCCTCGACCTGCTGCACGTGCTCGGCCGGCTGATCGCGCTGGAACCCCGGCAGGCCGATCTCCTTGTGCGCATCTGCGCTGGTCCCTTGCGCAAGGCCGATGAGTTGCGCGCGGCCGGCACGCTCACGCATGACGAGCAACCGTCGGCCAAGCCGAAGCGCAAGGCCAAAGGCAAAGCCTGAGCTGCGTTGCGTGGGGTACGGGGACAAACCTTGCGCAGGGGCTCGCGCGAATCGCCGACTTCGCGCATGGTCCGCTGGTCGATCCGCGGAACTCTGAAATCATGTCCTCTCCCCGCCAAGGCGACCTGTTCGCCGGCCCCGATGATTCGGGCGAAGAGCGCGAAACGCCGACCTTCTATCCCGACCCGGACGAAATCCGCGCGGAATTGCACAAAATCCTGGCCGAGGCGCGCGCCGCCACGTCGATGCCCTGGGACGAGGACCGCACCGCGCTCTATCGCGTGATCTTCCCGCAGATGACCCGGGCACTGCCCGAGGATGAGGGTGCGCAGCTTCGCTTTGATTTTCTGACCGAGCTTGAACGCCTGGAGAACGCGGCCTGAGGCCGCCGCTTCGGTCCCGTTCAACCGCGCTCCCAAAGGTCAGACAGTCCGGATCAGCCGCGCGGCGTAGAAGCCGTCGAGCCCGGCCCAGCGCGGGTCGGGATCGGGCCAGTGGCAGGGCAGCGTGCGCAATTCGCCGGCGGCGGTGACGAGGCCGGCAAGCCCCGGCACCTCCGTTACCGCGATCGGCAGACGCCGCAAGCCCGGCGTGCGTTCAAGCAGCGCCGCGACCGCCTGCTCGCCTTCTTCCGGCTCGAGGGAGCACGTGCAGTAGATCAGCGTTCCGCCGGGCTTCAGCAACGCCGCGGCGCGGTCGAGAAGGCGCGCCTGCAACGCCGCAAGCGCGCGCAGATCGCGTTCGGCTTTGAGCCAGGCAATGTCGGGATGCCGGCGAATGGTGCCGGTCGAGGAGCAGGGCGCATCGAGCAGCACGGCGTCGAACGGCTCGGCCTGCCAGGCCGTGACGTCGGCGTCCACGATCTCGGCATGAAGTCTGAGACGGTCGAGATTCTGCCGCAGCCGCGCAAGCCGACCGGCCGCGCGATCGACGGCGACGACCTGCGCGCCCGCCTGCGCCAGTTGTGCGGTCTTGCCGCCGGGAGCGGCACAGAGGTCGGCGACCCGCTTGCCGCGCACGTCGCCGAAAAGCCGCGCCGGGATCGCCGCCGCGGCGTCCTGCACCCACCAGGCCCCCTCCTCGTAGCCGGCAAGCTTCGACACCGGCCCTTGCGCGATCAGGCGCACCGAGCCGGTCGGCAGCACGCGCCCGTTCAGGCGCTCTGCCCAGACGTCCGGCGCGGCCTTGACGGTGAGATCGAGCGCAGGCTCGTGCGCGTGCGCGGCGGCGATGGCGCGGGCGGTCGTCGCGCCGTAGTGCGCGGTCCAGCGCCGCATCAGCCATTCCGGCGTGTCGAGCTTGATCGCGTCGAGGGCGGCAAGACGCGCTTGCCGCTCGCACGCGAGCCGCCTGAGCACGGCGTTGACGAGGCCCGCGTAGCGCGCGGCGCGCCGGTCGGATCGCACCAGGCGAACCGAGAGATCGACGGCGGCATGGTCGGGCACGTCCAGAAACAGGATCTGGGCCGCGCCGATGAGCAGGGCCGTTTCGACGTGTGGCGCCTCGCGCGGCAGGCCGCGTTCCAGCAAGGCGGCGAGCAGATGGCGCAGCGTGCCGAGGCGGCGCAGCACCGTGCCGGCGAGCGCGCGCACGAGGGCGCGGTCGCGCTCCGGCAGAGCCGCGAATGCGCCGGCTTCGAACTGCTCGTCGAGCGGCCTCCTGCGGTGCAGGACGCCGCTGACGATGTCAGCGGCGATGCGGCGCGCAACAAAGCCCGGTGCCGGACGTCCGGCGGATTGAGGGGACGGCATGCCTTGATGTCATGCCCCGCTTTCGCAGGGCATGACAACGCCCACGTCGCTTGCGCGCGGCTCGGCCGCGGCCGTCCGGTCGCCCGCGCTCAGCCCCAGGGGCCGGCCGCGCGGCGGCCGCTGCCCCAGGGGCCGTAGGCCACCCGCCGCGGCTCTTCGTACCCGCCGAAACGGCCCTGGTTCATCTCGTGGGCGAGCTGTTGCAGCGCGGCGATCCGGTTCTCGGTCGAGGGATGGGTGGAGAACAGGTTGTCCATCCTCGCCCCGGACAGCGGGTTGACGATGAACAGATGCGCGGTCGCGGGATGGCGTTCGGCATCCTCATTGGGAATGGCGTGCGCGGCCGCATCGAGCTTGGCGAGCGCCGAGGCGAGCCACTCCGGCCGGCCGGCGATGCGCGCGCCGAGGTTATCGGCGGCGTATTCGCGCGTGCGGCTGATCGCCATCTGCACCAGCATGGCGGCGATCGGGGCCAGGATCACCATGACCAGCGTGCCGATCACGCCGAGGCCGCCGTTGTTGTTCTCGCGCTGGCCGCCGCCGAACAACATGCCGAACTGCGCGAGCATCGAGATCGCACCGGCGATCGTCGCCGTGATGGTCATGGTCAGCGTGTCGTAGTTCTTGATGTGGGCGAGCTCGTGCGCCAGCACGCCGGCGAGTTCCCCGCGATTCATGCGCTCCATCAGCCCGGTGGTCACCGCCACGGCGGCGTGTTCGGGGTTGCGGCCGGTGGCGAACGCATTCGGCTGCGGATTGTCCATCACGTAGATGCGCGGCATGGGCAGGCCGGCGCGGCCGGCCAGCTCGCGCACCAGGGCGAACAATTCGGGCTCGCTCGCCTCGTCCACCTCCTGCGCGCCGTGCATCGACAGCACCACGCGATCGGAATTCCAGTAGGTGAACAGGTTCATCGCGGCGGCGACGAGAAGGGCGATCAGGGCACCGTTCTGGCCGCCGATCAGGAAGCCGACACCCATGAACAGGGCGGTCAGGCCTGCGAGCAGAATGACGGTACGCAAATAGTTCATCGAACGCCTCCGAGCGGAACCGCGGCGCGGTCCTGTCGAAGGCCAAAGATGGGAAGCCGGCGGCAAATTTCAAACCGGGACGGAACCGGAGGCGGCGCGCCGACTTGACGGGTGCCGTAGAGCGCTCAAGGTCCGGTCATGACCTCCTCCGCAGACGACACGCCATCGCAATCGGGTGCCGAACCGACCTCCGTCCCGCGCAGACCGCTGTCTCCCCCCGCGCAGCGAGCCTTGGCGGAGGCGGCTGCCCGCCGCGCCGAAATCGACCGATGGAAGACCGAGCGGCCGAAGGAAATCGGCGGCCGCGACGGGCCCGATCCGACGCGATACGGCGACTGGGAGAACGGCGGCCTTGCCTCCGATTTCTGATGCCACAGGCGATCATAGCAACCTTACAAAAAGACACGTATAGATTGTAATTGCGCGCGGCCGGCGACTCATCTAGTTTTTAGGATCATGTTCCTCGATCCGAGACTATTGTCCGGCGGCAGCGGGGGCTTCGCCCTGTGCGCTTTCGTGCTCGGCCTTGCGCTCGGCCCGGCGCTCGTTCCGGCCTTGCCGGGCGGCGCCCAAGTCGAGCGCAACGCCCTCGTGCCGCGCAGCGCGAACGCGGCGGGGGCATCGGCGGCGGTCCGTCCCGGCTATCCGGCGGAGGTTCTGCGCGTGCATGACGGCGACACGTTCGAAGCACGCGTGCACCTTTGGCCGGGCCTCGACATCACCACGCGGGTGCGGCTGCGCGGCATCGATGCGGCGGAGATGCGCGCGCGATGCATCGAGGAGCGCGACAAGGCGGAGGCCGCGCGCGCGGCGCTGAGCGCGATCCTCGATCAGGGCGAGGTCGCCATCGCCAGGGTCGCGCTCGACAAGTACGGCGGCCGCGTCGTCGCCGATGCTTCGACACGAACGACGCCCGACGTGGCCAGGGCGCTGCTGGATGCCGGCGTCGTGCGCCGCTACGACGGCGGCCGACGCGCGCCGTGGTGCTGACCGCACCGGCTCATCGTGTCACGATCACCGGCGTGCCGACGCTCACCCGTGCGAACAGGTCCATGATGTCCTGGTTGTACATGCGGATGCAGCCGTAGGAGACGAAGCCGCCGATCGAGCTCGGCCTGTTGGTGCCGTGGATGGCGTAATCGCCGCCGGAGAGCGTCAGCGCCGCGGCGCCCATCGGATTGGCCGGCGAGCCGCCCGGGATCACGTCCGGCAGGTCGGGGCGCGCCCGCTTGATGTCGGGCGGCGGCGCCCAGGCCGGACGGATATGCTTGCCGCTGATGATGGCGCTGCCCGCCCATTGCCGCCCGACGCGGCCGACACCGACCGGGTAGCGCAGCGCACGGCCCTCGCCGAGCACGTAGTACAGCCTGCGCTCGCTGGTGCGCACGACGATGGTCCCGGGCGGAACGCCGCCGTTGAACGCCACGACCTCGCGCGCGCTGGCGCAAGTGCTGACGATCGGCGCGGCAATGAAGAGCGATGCGGCCGCCGCGAGAATCGCGGCGAAGGGCCGGTACGCAGTACGCATGTGCAACGTCCCGAATTAACGTTGCCGCATCATTCACCGACCATTAACCATGAACGCGCCCGACACACAAGCACAGGCGGCGCACGCCCGCCGCCTGGCCCAATCTGGCACAGCATCGATTGGCGCGTGCGCCCCCGGCGCAGGCCGTAACGCCCGCGCCACCGATGCACGCGCTCGCTTTGGTCGAGCCGTTACGAGGCGGCGCCCGCCTTCGCCGCCGCCTTCCGGTTCTGCCGGTTCCTGATCAGATCATCGACCACGGCCGGATCGGCCAGCGTCGAGGTATCGCCCAGCGCGCCGAAGTCGTCCTCGGCGATCTTGCGCAGAATCCGCCGCATGATCTTGCCGGAGCGCGTCTTCGGCAGGCTCGGCGCGAACTGGATCAGGTCGGGCTGCGCGATCGGGCCGATCTCCTTGCGCACCCAGGCGACGAGCTCCTTGCGCAGCTCCTCGCTCGGCTGCTCGCCCGCCATCAGCGTGACATAGGCATAGATGCCCTGGCCCTTGATGTCGTGCGGATAGCCGACCACGGCCGCTTCCGAAACCTTGGGATGCGCGACCAGCGCACTCTCGACCTCGGCGGTACCGAGCCGATGGCCGGCAACGTTGATCACGTCGTCGACGCGGCCCGTGATCCAGTAATAGCCGTCCTCGTCGCGCCGGCAGCCGTCGCCGGTGAAGTACTTGCCGGGATAGGTCTTGAAGTAGGTGTCGACGAAACGCTGATGATCGCCGAACACGGTGCGCATCTGCCCGGGCCAGGAATCGGCGATGCACAGGTTGCCGCTGCAGGGACCTTCCAGCACCTTGCCCTCGGCGTCGACGATCTCGGGCACGACGCCGAAGAACGGCCGTGTCGCCGACCCGGGCTTGAGCCGGGTCGCGCCGGGCAGCGGCGTGATCAGGATGCCGCCGGTCTCCGTCTGCCACCAGGTGTCGACGATCGGGCAGCGGCCGTCGCCGACCACCCGGTGATACCACTCCCAGGCCTCCGGATTGATCGGCTCGCCCACCGTCCCGAGCAGCTTGAGCGAAGCGCGCGAGGTCTTCTTCACCGGCCCGTCGCCGGCCTGCATCAGCGCGCGGATCGCGGTCGGAGCGGTGTAGAAGATGTTGACCTTGTGCTTGTCGCACACCTCCCAGAAGCGGGACATGCTCGGATAGTTCGGCACGCCTTCGAAAATCAGGGTGATCGCTCCGTTGGAGAGCGGACCATAGACGATATAGCTGTGGCCGGTGACCCAGCCGACGTCGGCGGTGCACCAGTAGATGTCGCCGTCGTGGTAGTCGAAGACGTACTGATGCGTCATCGAGGTGTAAACGAGATAGCCGCCGGTCGTATGCAGCACGCCCTTCGGCTTGCCGGTGGAGCCGGAGGTGTAGAGGATGAACAGCGGGTCCTCCGCGTTCATATGCTCGCAGGGGCACTCGCTGGTCACCACCTTCGCGGCCTCGTGGTACCAGACGTCGCGCACCGGCTCCATGTTGACCGGCGCACCGGTGCGGCGCACCACGATCACATGATCGACACCGCCGACCTTGGCGATGGCGGCATCGGTGTTGGCTTTCAGCGGAATCTTGCGGCCGCCGCGCACGCCTTCGTCGGCGGTGATGACCACATTGGACTTGCAGTCCTCGATGCGGCCGGCAAGCGAGTCCGGTGAAAAGCCGCCGAACACGACGGAATGGATGGCGCCGATGCGCGCGCAGGCCAGCATCGCGTAGGCGGCCTCCGGAATCATCGGCAGGTAGATGGTGACGCGATCGCCCTTCTTGACGTTGCGGTTGCGCAGGATGTTGGCGAAACGGCAGACCTCGTCGTGCAGCTCCTGATAGGTGATCTTGCGATCGTCCTTGGGATCGTCACCCTCCCAGATGATCGCGGTCTGGTCGGCGCGCTTGGGCAGGTGCCGGTCGATGCAGTTGTAGGCGGCGTTGAGCGTCCCGTCCTCGAACCACTTGATCGAGACGTTGTGCGGATCAAAGGAGGTGTTCTTGACGCGTGTCGGCGCCCGGTACCAGCTGATGCGGCGGGCCTGTTCCGCCCAAAACCCGTTCGGGTCGGCAATCGAGCGCTTGTACATGTCCTGGTATTTGGCGTCGTCGATGTAGCTGCGCTGCTTCCATTCGGCTGGCACGTCGTAGATCTTCTCGGACATCACTTCCTCCAGGCGAAGCACCAGGTCGCGCCCGCGCGCGCGGTCGCCGCTTTTCGTCGGTACATTATGCGATGGCGCGCGGCGGAGCGACAAGGCGCACGCCGCTGCCACTTTGGTCGAGGGGCGGCGGCCAACCTTCGCGGCAGGCCCAGCCGCGGGGACGGCTCCGTCGCCCGCCGGGCACGCGCTTCCCTGATCCTACGGGCCGAGCGCGCCCAGCACCGCCCCTGCGATCAAGAACACGCCGAGCCAATGGCCGGCATCGATCATGAACACCCCGGCGGTTTGCCCGTTCAAGACGCAGTTGACGGCGATCGTCGTGAGCACGAAGCCGAACCAGCACATGGCCCCGGCAAACAGCCCGGCTCGCAGCCCGAACAGGCCGCTGTGGGTGAGGATGCCGAACAGGACGAGCGCGATCAAAAGCTCGGCCACAAAGGCGATGGCGAACACGGCGGCGGGGCGCGGTCGGGCCGGGCGCTCCTGTTGCCCCGCCTGCGCCGCGAGCCGGCGCTCGCCGAGGAACCCGTAATAGGCGGCGCTGAAGATCCAGGCCAAGATTGCAGCGAGGATGACGGCGAGATAGTTCACGCTCGCAAGAATCGCTGCCAGCATCAGCCGTGCCTCACTTCAGGCCGCCCATGCGGCATATCACCTTCCATTCCGCAGCCGTCACCGGCTGCACCGACAGCCGCGGATTGTTGACCAGGACCATGTTCTTGAGCGCCGGCTGCGCGCGGGCGGCAGAGAGCGTCACCGGCGTCGGCAGCGGCGCGACCGCCTTCACGTCGACCGCAACCCAGGGCTCGCCCGGCTTTGCGGTCGGATCGGGGTAATGCTCGCGCACCACCTCGACGATGCCCACCACCTCCTTGGCGTCGCCGGTGTGAATGAAGAAGGCGCGATCGCCCTTCTTCATCTTCATCAGGTTCTGCTTGGCTTGGTGGTTGCGCACGCCGCTCCAGGCTTCGCCCTTGGCACCCTTGGCGACCTGCTGCTCCCACGACCAGGTCTCGGGCTCGGTCTTTACCAGCCAATAGGCCATGCGATTCTCGACCACGGTTGCCAATCCGGTCAGGCAACCATAGCCGCAGGCGCGGGCGGAAGTCACGCCGCGCATCCGCGCTAAGCCGGCGGCGGCGCGAACACGCCGCGCCGCGTGTGCGGCTGGCGCGGTCAGAATGCTTCGATCAGTTGGTCTCCGCCGGAATGACGTAGCCGAGCACGCGGTGCTTGGGATACTTGCTTTCCCACACCTTGTTGCCGTGGTTGCCGGAGATGACGATGGGATTGCCGTCGCCGTCGGTCCCGCGCACGATGCCGACGTGACCACCGTCCCGGCCGCGCGTGAGCACGACAATGGCGCCGACGCGCGGACTGTCGATGCGCTTGCCGTAGTCGAGGAACGACTTGGCCGCGCGCGAATTGGTGGTGGGGTGGCCGGTACGGCGCAGGATGAAGTTGATGAAGTCGGCGCACCAGAGGTCGGGATAGGGAACGCCGACCTGGCGCGAGGTGGCGCCCACCCACTTGAGCGCCTCAAGCCCGATCGCGAACACGTTGTCCCTCTTGTCGGACTTGGAATAGGTCGAGGAGATGGCCGCGGTGTTGTCCGTGCGGTGTGTCGGCACCCCGACCGAGCTTAGCACGAACCGCTCTTCCTTCTTTTCGCCGATGGCAAAGGCGGGCGAGGCGACGGCTGTCATCACGGCAAACACGCATAGCGTCGGAACCTGGCGCTTCATGGTGTCATTCCCGTTCGATCGCTGTGTCTGCAAACCTCCTATTTCCTGAGCCGCCGCACGCGGGAAATGGGCACGTTTTGTCCAGTTTTGCCTTCGATTCTTCCCATTGCGGCAAGCAGGCTGCAAGGCTTGCGCGGGCACGCACGCCGTTAGCCTTTCATTATGGTTAACGGACGCCCTGGGCCGTGCGGCGAGGACCATCGCCGGCGCGCCGCCACAGCCCCCGCGAGCGGGGACCGGGCGGGGCTTTGAGCCGTCGGCGCTTCCCGCTAGGGTTCGGCCATGGTGCGGTCGCAACCGGCGCCGCGAATGCCATCCAGGAGTAAACGATGCCACAGGAGCCGACGCAGGCGCTGGCGCAATTCGCCGCCACCCTCAGGTACGAGGACATTCCCGAGCGCACCCGCGAGCAGTGCAAGAATCTCCTGCTCGACGCATTGGCCTGCGCGGTGGCAGGGCATCGCGGCGAGGAGACCGGCCAGGTTGCCGCGCTCGCGGCGGCGCTGGCGCAGTCGCGCGAGGCGAGCGTAATCGGCGGCGATCGGCTCTCGCTTGCCGGGGCGAGCCTGCTCAACGGCTATCTGATCACCGCGGTGACCATGTGCGACACCCATCGCGCACGCATGTCACGCCCGAAGTGGTGCCGCCGGCCCTGGCGATCGCCGAGCGCGACGGCGCGTCGGGCCGGGCACTGCTTGTCGCGCTTGCGGCGGGGCTGGAGACGACCACGCGCATCGGGCTTGGCCTCGATTATCCCGCGTTCCGCGCGCGCGGCTGGCACGGGCCCGGCGTGATCGGTCCGTTCGGCGCGGCGGCGGCGGTCGGCAGCCTGCGCGGCTTCGATGCCGAAACCGTGGCGCGCGCCTTCGGCCTTGCCGGCAGCCAGGCCGCCGGCACGTTCGCTGCCTGGGGCACGCCGACGGTGAAGTTCCACCAGTGCCGCGGTGCGCTGTCCGGGCTGATGGCGGCGCTGCTCGCGGAGCAGAAGTTCCTGGCGACGCGCCAATTCCTCACCGCCAGGGACGGCGGCCTCTACCAGAGCTATGCCGCGGGCGGCAAGCCCGAGGCCGTCACCGACGAGCTCGGCCGGCGCTGGGAGCTCGAGCAGATTTCGCTCAGGTTGTGGCCCTCGGCGTCGTCGATCCAGGGCATGACCACCGCGCTGTTCGACCTCGTGGAGAAGCACGCCGTCGATCCGGCCAAGGTGGACAAGCTGCGCGTATCGCTGAGTCAGACCGTCTACGACCTGCACGGTCATCTCGCCGAATACAAGGCGAAGTTCGACGCCCTCATCTCCGCCCACTACACCGCGGCGGCGATCCTCTATGACAAGGCGCTTACGCTCGAACAATATGAGCCTGCGCGCTACGACGACCCGCGGCTGCGGCGTGCCGCCAAGGAACAGATCGAGGTGCGGCCCGATCCGGCGCTGAGCGGCGTGCAGGCGAAGGTCGAAGCCGCGATGACGGACGGCTCCGTGCTCACGGCGCATTGCACGCATCCGCGCGGCGCTTACGAAAACCCGCTCAGCCGCGCGCAGATCGAGGACAAGTTCCGCACCTACGCCAAGGGCGTGCTCGCAGCATCGCAGGCCGAAGAAGTGATCGCTGCTGTCACGCGCATCGAGGAGCTTTCATCGGTGCGCCGGCTGACGGACCTGCTGCGCGCGGCCGAGGCTGCACGCAGCGAACGCGCGGCGTAGGCACCACGGGATGCCTCAAAGATCGCGCGCATGTGCGCGCGATCCGCTCACCGTGCCTTGCCGCGTAGCCTGAGAATGGTGCCGGCGGAGGGATTTGAACCCCCGACCACCCGCTTACGAAGCGGATGCTCTACCGCTGAGCTACGCCGGCATTCACCACTGGGCGCCGAAAAATCGGCCTCTCACATAACGGCCGGCCGGAGGCTTGGCAAGCAACGGCCGACGGCCCGCGCCCTCATCACTTGAACAGCCGCAATCCGCGCGAACTCGGTGGACCGGGCTGCGGCTCGAGATCGGGCGCGGCGTCCGGGCCGGGATCATCCGGCACGTGCATCAGCGGGATCACCGGGTCGGCGCGCGGCGCAGGTGCTGGCGGCGCGGGTGCCGACCGCGCAGCCTCCGCGGGGATCGCGGGTGTGGGGCGAGCTCCTTCCCGCTGCTGTTCGGCCGCGGGCGCAGCCGGGACCGCTGCTGGCTCCGGCTGCGGTGCGGCCGCCGGCACGGATGCAACCGGCGGCGATTGCGGTGCGAGCGGATCCTCAAGCTCGACCGCCGCCCGCTCCTCGGCGAGCTCGGCAACCGGCACCTTCCATTCGAAACTGTCCAGCCGTCCGCTCACCGGCGATACCGGCAGCCAGCGTTCGGACACGACCGCGTCCGCCGTCCATTTCGGATCGCGCGGCGCCCGCAGCGCCCGCGCCATCCATTCGCGCGCGCGGCCCTCGTCGCCACTCTCGCGGCGCTCGATCTCGGCCATCAGAGCGGCGACCCGCTGTGTGGGCTGCTTGAGCAGCGGCTTGAGCGCGTTGCGTGCCAACGCGAACTCCTGCGCGTCGAGCGCCGCACGCGCCACCGCCAGCGCGCTTTCGATATGACCGGGCGCCTTCAGCGCCAGCGACTGCACGCGCGCGAGCCGCTCGCGTGCCGAATCGCCCGGCCGCAAATGCGCATAGGTGTCCGCCAGATCGGGATGCGGATTGGCCTGCCAGGCCTTTTCAATGATGCGGCTCGCGCGGCGCAACTCGCCCGCCTCGCTCAGCAGCCGGCCCGCCAGCTCCGCGGCCGGCACCAGCGTGGGCGCAAACCGCACCGCATCGAGCGCGAGCGAGCGCGCCAGGTCACGATCCTTCTCCTCGGCCGCAAGCGCGCGCGCCGTCAGCAGCACGGCACGCTGGCGTCGGTAGGTGCTGCGGTCGACCAGGCCGTTGCGGCTGTTGCGTTCGAGGGCGGCGAGCGCGCCGGCCCAATCGCCCGCCGCACAGCGGAATTCGAGCACCGCCTGCCCCGCCCAGGCCACCGCGGGCGCAGCCTTCGCCGCCGCCTCGGCATAGGCGCGCGCGGCGACAGTGTCGTTGCGCCGTCGCGCCTCGACATAGAGCCCACGCAGGCCAAGCAGCTTCGTGTCCTCGCGTTCGGCCATGCTGCGGAATGCAAGTTCGGCCGTCGCGCGATCGCCGGAAAGCTGCGCCGCCTGCGCATTGAGGAGGAGCGTCAGCGGCTCGCCCGGGGCGATCCGCTCCGCCTCGCTCGCCGCCTTGCGCGCCGCGCGCACATCACCGGCGGCGACGGCGACCAGTCCGCGCGAGATCGCGAGGTACCCGCGCACCCCGCGACGCTGCGAGAGGAACGTCGCAATCCAGCCGGGCGAATGCAGGACGGCGCGCACCAGCGCCCAGAACAGGACCGCGCCGATGGCGACAAGGGCGACGAGGGCAACCGCCACCATGACCGAGGTCTCGAGGCGCCAGCCCTGCCAGGTGACGACGACGTCGCCGGGCCGATCGGCGATCCACGCCACGGCGAAGGCGATCAGGGCGACCAACGCGAGATAGAGGATCACACGGATCATCGCGCCGTTCGCCTACGGGGTCGCCTTGAGTGCGGCCATGGCATCGGCCGCGAACGTGCGGATCGTTTCCACCGCCCGCTTGCGCGCCTGCGCCCGCGCGATCCAGGGATCGAGCGGGGCGCGGTCGGCCGGGGCGAGCTTTTGCAGTTCCGCGAGCGCGCCCTCGACGCTGCCCTGCGCGGCGCGCGACTCCACCCGTGCCAGGATTGCGGCCCGGTCATCGCCCGGCGCCTCCTCGATCGGGCGGATGCGCACGAGCTTTTCGGCGTTGGCCTGCAACCGTTCGAAAAAGCCGCCGCCGCGCGGCGGCGCTCCGGCGCGACGCAGCATCGGCTCGATTGCCATCGCAAGCTCGCGCGCCAGCGCCCATTCCGTGGGCACGCCGGTCGCGGCAAACGGTTCGAGCGGCGCGAGTGTCGCAGGATTGGCCGTGAGCGGCTTTGCGACCGCGAGTTCGGTGACGAAGGAATCGCCCCGCTCGACCGCCGCGCGCAAGGCTGACGCGGCGAGCGCAAGGCGAACGGCGCGATCGGAGCCGACACCTGCGGCCTGCGTCGTGCGTTGCAGCTCCGACAGGCTTGAAGCCATCGCCTCGAGCCGCTGGTTTGCCTCGCCAAGCCGCGACGTCAGCTCCTCGATGCGGCGGGAGAGTGCGGCCACATTGTCGGCGGTCGACTTCGCCGCACTCTCGGTCGCACTGAGCCGGCCGAGGACGACGGGATCGGTGACAGGCGGCCGGGGCGTCGCCTGGAACGCCTCGATCCGCCCAAGCCGCGCCGCCAATTCGTCCACCGCCCTCGGATCGGCGCTGGGCGCTGCCGGGCGCGCAGCGAGCTCGTTCAACTGCCGCTCGATGACGGCAAGACGCGGCCCGAGTTCGGCGGCGGAATCGCGCCCACTGGGAAAGGCCCCGAGCAGCCACAGCACCAGGAACACCAGCAGGCCGCCGGCCGCCCCCGCAGCCCCCGCGCCGACGTGCTGCCAGGACAATTCCTCCGGCAGCCACCGCAGGTACGGCCGATCAGCGGATTGCGACTCCGGCGGCCGCGGCTCGGCCGCATGGTCAGCTTGCGCTGCCGGCCCGGTGCCCTGTGGCGGCGACGATCCGGATTGATCCTCCGGCGCCGGCGCGGGAGGCTCGGGCTCCCGAACGACACGCTCCTCGCCGCCCGGGCGGGAGTCGATTTCGGTTGCTTCCAGGTCGATGGTCGGCGGCGGTCGGCGCCGCGGTCCATCCTGGCCGCCCGGTGGGGAATTGGGTCCACTTGCCATTGGTGCAGTCTATCGGATTCCGTCAGCCCTGGGACGTAACCAATGCGAGCAGGCTCGGCTCGTCGGGCCTGGCGGCGATGCGGATGCGTTTGGCCCCGGCGCGCTGCAGCGGCTCGGCGGTGCGCGGCGAAAGGCAATAATGCACCGGCATCAGCGCCGGCTCGCCGATCAGCCGGCTGCAATCGAGATAGCTTTCCACGCTGCGCAGGGAAAAATGCAGGACGCCGTCGATCTCGCCCGCGCGCAGCGCATCGCGAACCTCTGGCGGAAAGGCCGCCGCCTTGGCCGCGCGATAGACCACCGCCGTGCGCACCATGAGGCCGTGCGCGTGCAACTCGGCGGCGAGGTCGCGCGCGCGATCCTCGCCGGCGAGATAGAGCAGCGGCCGGCGGTCGCCCGACCAGCGCGCGAGCGCCCGCCGTGCGAGGTCGGCGCCGTCGCCGCCGGCCGATGTCACCTGGGTGAACCCTGCGGCCTTGGCCGCGGCGGCGCTGGCGGCGCCCACCGCGAGCACCGGCAGGCCCAAGAGCTCGTCACGGCGCGGATGGAGGGCCATCGCCCGCGCTGCGTTGGCGCTGCTGATGAGAATGCCGGCAAACGGCGGCGCGCCGAGATCGGCATCGGCGATGATCTCGATGCGAATCAGCGGCGCAAGCATCACCGTGTGGCCGCGCGCGCGCAGGGCCGCGGCTGTGCGCTCGTTGTCGGGTTCCGGCCGGGTCAGCAACAGCCGCATGCTCATCTCACCGCAAAGAAATCCGGGCCGGCACGCGCCCGCAGCTCGGCGCCGGCGTCAGCGCCGAGCTGCGCGGCGTCGGTCGCCGAGCCGCTGCGCCTCGTCTCCAATGCCGCGCTGCCGTCCGGCTTGAGCACCATGCCGCGAAACTGCAGCGTCCCGTCCGAGACTGTCGCATGGCCGGCAATCGGCGTGCGACATGAGCCGTCGAGCACACCGAGGAACGCGCGCTCCGCCGCGAGCGCGGCGGCGGTGGCGGCATGGTCGATCGGCACCAACAGCGCGCGCGTTTTCTCGTCGTCGGTGCGCGTCTCAAGGCCGATCGCACCCTGTCCCACCGCCGGCACGAACTCGTCGACATCGAGCACCGCTGTTGCAACTTCGGCACGGCCGATACGGCGCAGCCCCGCCAGCGCGAGCACAATGGCGTCGACTTCGCCCGCATCCAGTTTGCGCAACCGCGTATCGATGTTGCCGCGCAGCGCCACGATCGCGAGATCGGGTCGCCGGCGCCGGATCAGCGCCTGCCGCCGAAGCGAGGCGGTACCGACGCGCGCACCGGCGGGCAGCGCGGCGAGCGCGGCGGCAGAGCGGCTGATGAAGACGTCGCGCGCATCCTCGCGCGGAAGGAACGCGGCCAACATCAGGCCTGCCGGCAGCACGGTCGGGATATCCTTGGCCGAGTGCACCGCCACATCGATGCTGCCGGCGAGCAGCGCCTCCTCGATTTCCTTGGTGAACAGACCCTTGCCGCCCGCTTCGGCGAGCGGGCGGTCCTGGATGCGGTCGCCGCTGGTACGGATCACATGCTGCTCGATCTGGGCCACGTCGACCCCGTGCGCGGCGGCGAGCGCCTCCCGCACGAGCTGTGCCTGCGCCAGCGCCAGCGGGCTGCCGCGGGTGCCAAGCCGCAGGATCGCGCCGGAGGATTGCGTCACGGGACCTCGCAATGCTAGCGGTTGCCCTCACTCAAGGGCTCCCATGGTTGTACTCGGAATCGAGACCACATGCGACGAAACCGCGGCAGCGGTGATCGCGCGCGGGGACGACGGCCGGGGCCAAATCCTGTCCAACGTGATTCTGTCGCAGGTGACCGAGCACGCAGCCTTCGGCGGCGTGGTGCCCGAGATCGCGGCACGGGCGCATGTGGAGGCGCTCGATCGCATCATCAGCCGTGCCATGGCGGAGGCAGGCCAGAGCTTCGACAGGATTGATGGCGTTGCGGCGGCGGCAGGGCCGGGCCTGATCGGCGGGGTGATCGTGGGACTTACCACGGCCAAGGCGATCGCGCTCGTCGGCGGCAAGCCGCTGATGGCGATCAACCATCTCGAAGCGCACGCGCTGACCGCGCGGCTCGTTGCCGCCACGCCGTTTCCCTATTGCCTTTTCCTTGCGTCCGGCGGCCATACGCAGATCGTGGCGGTGCGGGGGGTGGGGCAATATACGCTTCTCGGCACCACCATCGACGACGCCATCGGCGAGGCCTTCGACAAGACCGCCAAGCTCCTCGGCCTCGGCTATCCCGGCGGCCCTCTGGTGGAGAAGGAGGCGCAGCGCGGCAAGCCGGACCGCTTTGCGCTGCCGCGTCCGATGCACGGCCGGCCGGAACCCGACTTCTCGCTGTCGGGTCTGAAGACGGCGCTGCGACTGGAGGCGGAGAAGATCGCGCCGCTCGGCGACGAGGACGTGGCCGACCTGTGCGCCTCCTTCCAACAGGCCGTGGTCGAGGTCATTCATGACCGGTTGCGCGCCGGAATGAAGCAGTTCCGCGCGCGCCACGGCGCGCCGACGGCGCTGGTCGCGGCCGGCGGGGTGGCCGCCAACCAGGCGGTCCGCAAGGTCTTGCAGCGCGTAGCCTTCGAAAACGGGGTCAAGCTCGTGGTGCCACCGCCCGAACTGTGCACCGACAATGGCGCGATGATCGCCTGGGCCGGCGCCGAACGGCTTGCCCTCGGCCTCACCGACCCGCTCGATTTCGCCCCCCGCGCGCGCTGGCCGCTTGCGGAGGTCGCTGCGCGCCCGGCCGCGGCGTCCGCGCCGGCGCCGGGCGGCACGGCCTCCGCATGAGCATCGAGCGCATCGCGGTGATCGGCGGCGGCGCCTGGGGAACCGCGCTGGCGCAGACCTGCGCGCGGGCGGGCCGCAAGGTGACGCTCTGGGAGCACGATCCGGTTCATGCGCGCCATCTGGCGGAAGCCCGCGAGAGCCGGTTTCTGCCGGGCGTGCGGCTCGACGATGCGATCGCGGTCGCGGCCGACCTTGCCGATGCCGCACAGGCCCAGGCGATCCTGCTGGTCGTGCCGGCGCAGGCCATGCGCCAGGTCGCCCAGCGGCTTGCGCCTGCGATCGCCCCGGGCACACCGCTGATCGTTTGCGCCAAGGGCATCGAGCACGGCAGCCGCAAGTTCATGACCGAGGTGGTCGCCGAATGCGCTCCGGCGGCGATGCCCGCCATCCTGTCCGGGCCGAGCTTTGCCGCCGACGTCGCGCGCGGGCTGCCAACCGCGGTGACGCTGGCCGCGCATGCCGAACCGATCGCGGCGGCGCTTGCGCAGGCGCTGGCCTCGCGCAGCTTTCGCCCCTATCAGTCGACCGACGTGCGCGGGGTCGAGATCGGCGGCGCCGCCAAGAACGTGCTGGCCATCGCCGCCGGCATCGTCACCGGCCGCGGGCTCGGCGCGAGCGCGGCCGCCGCCCTGACCACGCGCGGCTTTGCCGAGCTCGTGCGTTTCGGGCGTGCCTACGGCGCGCGGCCGGAGACCCTGGCGGGCCTGTCCGGCCTCGGCGATCTGATCCTGACCTGTTCGAGCCCGCAGTCGCGCAACTTCACCTTCGGCATCAAGCTTGGCCGCGGGCATGCGCCCAAGGACATCCACGCCGCGACGGGCCTGGCCGAGGGCGCCTTCACCGCCCCGGTGCTGCTGGACATGGCGCGCGAGCGCGGCGTCGACATGCCGATCGCAGCCGCCGTGGCCGCGGTACTCGCCGAGCGCATGAGCGTGGACGAGGCCATCGAGTCGCTGCTGGCGCGGCCGCTGCGCGCCGAACACTGATGCGGCGCGCGGACACGAGCGAAACAGCACGGCCCGCCGAAACGGCGGGCCGTGGCCATCACTTGCGATAACCGACGGTCAGCCGCGGTCGAGGATCTCGGCGATCGCCTTGATCCGGTTGCGAACGTAGTTCGGCAAGCCGGAGCTGATCGAATTGCCGGTGTTGAACGAACTGTTGCCGAGCAGCACCTGCGAGGGTACGAGGTTTCGCAGCACCGGCACCGACTGGTACTTCTTCTTCTGCTCGAGCGTGCTCGAACTGACCGCGAGCGCGATCATCACGGTGGCGATCGAGCTGTTGGCGTCCGCCGGGTTGGGCTGGAACACCGCCAGCAGCTTGCCGAAGCGCATGACCTGATTGACATAGAACATGGTCTGCTCGAGCACGCCCGCCACCGGCGTGTTCACGCCGGTCAATTGCTTCAAGCCCTCCTCGTCCACGTCTGCGGCGCTCAGCAGTCGCAGCTCGCTCTCGAAGTCGATCGAGTCGGAGATGCGCTTGTCGCTGTCGCGCAGCTTGTTGGCGAGCGCCACCCCGATCGGCAGCTTGCCTTCGAGCTTGTAATGGGAGCGGATGCAGGCGGTGACGCCGGGCCCTTCGCACCAGGCGCGGTCCGGATGCTTGTTGTTGGCCGATTTCTCGTCCTTGAGGACTGACACCTCGGAGGGCTGGATGGCCTTGTGCTTGATCGCCGGATCGATGCTCTCGATGAACGGCAGCGTGGCGTAGGACTTGAGATCGATGGACGCCGCCGGACGCGACAGCTTGAAGCGCGCCTCGGTGATGTACATCTGCAATTCGTCCCGCACCTCCTTCTTCGAACCGTCGATGATCTTGTGGATCATGCCTTCCTTGAAGCTTGGGAACAGGCTGAGAAACCGCTGTTGCAGCGGCTTGGTGCGCGCCCATTCGTCGTAGCGGATGAAGGCGCCCGCGTCGGTCTTCTCGTCGGTGCGGTGATCATTGAAGAAGATCGTATTGGGCTTGAGCTGATCGACGGCCGATCCGGCGACCGAGGCCACCTTGACGATCTGAAAGTCCTTGGCGCTGGCCAAGGCAACCGTGGTCGCCAGCGCCAGCAGCATGGCGGCGGTGCTTCGCATCCACATGGCAGAGATCCCAACGTGCTGTGTCATGACTATGGTCCCATCAGACAGTGGCCGATTTGTGTACATCCCGGCGCGCTAAAGCCCGAACAGCTCCCGCAACGTGCGCGGCCGCCGCTCCGCCGCGACGTGGGCCGGCGGGGCCGGCGGCCGCAGGCGGTCCTCGCTTGCGGCCGGCGCGGCGCGCTCCTCGCTTCGTCCCGCCATGGGCCGGCGTCCGATCAGTGCATGCTGCGTATCGCGCGGCCGCTGCCGGGCATCGAGTCGGAAGTATTCGACAAACGCCCCGGCCTTGCTCGACGCAAGTCGCCGGCCACTGTTCAGATCGATCGGAAGCGCCTTGATCTGGCGGGCGATTTCGGCCGAGGGCGGCGGCAGCGGCGACTTCGGCACGTGAAAGGCCCAGGCCGCCTGCAGGATCGGCTCCACGATCGGCACGGCCACCTTTCCGCCGGTTGAGCCGCCGCCCAGCGTGCGGCGGCCGCCGGCATTGTCGTAGCCGACCCATACCGCGACCGTCACGTCGCTGCTGAAGCCGACGAACCAGGCATCGTTCTCGCTGTCGCTCGTGCCGGTCTTGCCGCCGACGTAGCCGGCGAGATGCCGCATCGAGGCGGCCGTGCCGCGCGCCACCACGCCTTCGAGAATGCTGCGCAGCTGGAAGAAGGCGACGCGGTCGCCGTCGGCCAGATAAACCGGCGGGCCCGGCCGATGGCGATAGACCGGCTGGCCATGCTGCTCGATCGCATCGATGGCATAGGGCGTCACGCGCAGGCCCTCGTTGGCGATTGCAGCATAAAAGGCGGCGAGGTTGATCATGCGCAGCGACTGGGCGCCGAGCACGAAGGGATAATTCTTCATGCACTCGCTGTAGATCCTGGCCGCCAGCGCAAGCTCGCAGACCTGCTGCAGGCTCTTGCTCGGATCCTTGTCGATTGCGCCGTCGAGCAGCCGTGCCGTCACCAGGTTCTTGGAGTTTTCCAGAGCACGGCGCAATGTGACGATGCCCCAGCTCGAGCTGTCGTAGTTCTTCGGCGACCAGTGATGGGTGGTGACGCCGGGAATCGGCGGCAGCGTCACGCCGGTGTCCTGCACCAGGGTGTTGGGCTGCAGGCCCCGGTGAAGCGCGGCGAGATAGGTAATCGGCTTGATCGATGAGCCGGGCTGGCGCAGCGCCTGCGCCGTGCGGTTGAGCTGGCTCAGCGGATAGGAGAAGCCGCCGACCATGGCCAGGATGCGGCCGGTCCGGTTCTCCAGCACGAGCGCGGCGCCCTGCACCTTCGGCCGCACGCGCAATTCCGCCTGCGCGTCACCGCGCCGCTTGCCCTCCTGCACGCGGACGAAGACGACGTCGTTGCGATGGAACGCGTGGGGATCGACGCCTTCGGGCAGAAGCAGCGGGACGATCCGGCCGTCCTGGAGGCCCACGCGAATCTGCGTCCTGCCCTCGTGCAGGCGCTTGTCGAGCACCACCGCGGTCGGCCAATGCACGTCATAGAGCGGCAGGCGCGCGCTCTGCAGGGCGATCTGCCAGACCGGCTTGACGATGCGCCCGCGCCGCAGCGCCCGCGTGCTCTGTTCGGTCGTGACCCGCATGACGACCTCGCCAAGGTTCATCTCGGGACCCTCGTATTTGACGCGGCGCGCGGACATCTCGTAGCGCGCGAGGCCCTCCTGCAGCGCCGCCTCCGCCGCGCGCTGCAGCTTGCTGTTGATGGTCGAGCGCACGGTGTAGGATTCAACCGTGAGCGACTGCATGCCGACCAGCGTCCTCGCCTCGCGCAGCAAATGGTCGACGAAGTAGAAACCGCTTTCGCGTCGCGGCCGCTCGTAGGGAACGATGCGCGGCGGCCCGACCAGCTTGGCCGCAGGCCCGTCGGGGTTGTCCTCCTGCATGCGCTTGATCACATAGGCGTAGCGCTCGCGCGCGCGGTCGGGAAAGCGGTCCGGGCTGAAATAGGCGGGCCCCTTCGCCATCGCCGCAAGCATCGCCCCCTCGGCCGCGGTGAGCGCGGAGGCCGGCTTCTTGAAGTAGCTGCGCGCGGCCATGTCGATGCCCCACGAGCCGCGGCCGAGATAGATCGAATTGAGATAGACCTCGAGAATCTCCGGCTTGGTCAACGCCTGGTCGATGCGCGAGGCCACGATCATTTCGCGAATCTTGCGCTCGTAGCTCACGTCGTCGCCGACCAGGAGGTTCTTGGCGACCTGCTGAGTGATGGTGGAGCCGCCCTGCGGCCGGCCGGGCTCGGCCAGGTTGGCGATGAAGGCGCGGATCAGGCCGCGCTCGTCAATGCCGCGGTGCTGATAGAAGCGCTTGTCCTCGGCAGCGATGAACGCCTGCTGCACGTGCTCGGGGATCTCGTGCAACGGCACCCACACGCGGCGATGATCGGATTCGAACAATTCGGCGAACTTCTCGCCCTTGATGTCGAGCACCGTGCTCGTGCCGGGCAGCTTGAGCCCCTTGAGCTTGGAATGGTCCGGCAGGTTTGCGGCGATCCTGTTGTAGAACTCGATGACCTGCCGCATGTCGAACGGCGAGTTCGCGATGTCCTCGTTGCCGCAGAACTGCTTGTAGGCGAGGTGGAGCTCCTCGAAGTTGAGCCCGCGAAAGGCCTTGATCTCGCCCGCGACCGTCTGCGGGTCTTCGAGCGCGGTCTCGATCAGCGCATCGAGATTGAGCTCCTCGATGTCGAACGCCTTGCGCATGTGCGCGCAGCCGTCCTTGAGCAGTTGGACCACCTGCGCTTGATCCTTGTCCGGATCGAACTCGGTTCTGACCGCGTCCGGGCGCGTCGTGACCTGCGCCAGCGCGAGCGCCGTGGCGAACATCTTGACGAGGATCAGGTTCATCGCGCGGGCTGACTGACGTTGCGGTTCGCTGCGAACGCCTCGATTTCTTAGTCATTTTCGCAGTCGCGCGCCAACGACGCGGCGCCGCGGTGACCGGATTGCTCGCATTAGTGTTAACCGTTCGCGCGCCGATTTCCGCGGCCACGCGCAGGTCGCAATGGCGCGACGTTAACCGGACCGTCGCCTCACCGGGCGGTCCCGCTCCTCGCCGCGCCGCGCGAGATTCGGATCGTCTGCGTGCGCGACACCGAAAGCGCACAAGTCCGAGGTCCCGCCGATTAATGTTACCGGCCGAAAGCGCAACGTTCACCATTCGCATCGGTCTATAGATCGACCCGGATAGGTCCGAGGGGGCGCGGCTTTCGCGAGACCAAAGAGGCGGGAATGAACAGGAGTGTGCGGCACGTCATTGCTGGCGCGACGCTCGCGGCAGTGTTCCTGCTCGATGCCACGCCGGCGTTCGCCCAGCTTCCTCCCTGGATGCAGTCGCAGCAGCGGCGCTACCACAACGCACCGCCGGCGTACCAGCGGCGTGCGCCGGTGCGGCCCGCCCCCCAGCGCGAGCCCGCCACGGCGCAGCAGCCGCGCCAGCAGGCAAAGCCAAGGCCCGAACCGCCGCCGAAGAACACGCCGGAACGGATCGCGTGCCTGAACAAGGACACGCCTGCCGCGGCGATGATCGAGGCCTGCACCGCCGTCATCGACGGTGGTCGCGAGCGGCCGAACGTGCTGTCGATCGCGCATGCGCATCGCGGCGAGGCCCATCGCGAGAAGGGCGAGATCGACAAGGCGATCCAGGACCTCGACGAGGCGGTCAATCTCGACGACAGGAACGCCGCCGCCCACTACAGCCGCGGCCTCGCGCTTCGCGCCAAAGGCAGGCTCGATGACGCGATTGCCGCCTTCAGCGAGGCGATCAAGGGCGAGCCGCGCAATGCCACCTGGTACCACAGCCGCAGCCATGCCTACTACGAGAAGCGCGACTACGCGCACGCGATCCAGGATCTGACCCAGGCCATCCGGCTCAATCCGCGCTACACGCTCGCCATCTACAACCGGGCCATGGCCTACCGCGCCAAGGGCGAGCCGGAGCGGGCCATCCCCGACTTCGACCTCGTCATCAAGATCAATCCCAACGACGCCTTCGCCTATCACAACCGCGGCCTCGCCTATCGCGACATCCGCGACTACGACCGTGCCATCCGCGATTTCGATCAGGCGACCAAGATCAATCCGAAGTTCACCGAGGCGTTCAACGATCGCGGGCTCGCCTACATCTCCAAAGGGGAAGCGGATCGCGGGATCGAGGACTTCGATCACGTCATCCTGCTCAATCCCAAGGACGCGCTCGCCTACAACAATCGCGGACTGGCCTATCGCAACAAGGGCGAGACCGATACCGCCATCAACAATTACGACCAGGCGATCCTGATCGACCCCAATTTCGCACTGGCCTATTACAACCGTGGCAACGCCTATTACGACAAGCGCGACCACGACCGCGCGATCGCCGACTACACCCAGGCGCTGAAGATCAATCCCGATTACGCGCTCGCCTATTACGACCGGGGCGTCGTGCACTATGACCGGCGCGACTTCGACCGCGCCGTCGCCGACCTGACCAAGGCGATCGAACTCGACCCCAAGGATGCGCTCGCCTACTACAACCGGGGCCTGACCTTCCGCGCCAAGGGGCAGACGGACCGGGCGCTCGCCGACTTTGACCAGGCGATCAAGCTCGACCCCAAGAACCCCCTGCCGTACTACAACCGCGGCCTGGTGTTCCGCGACAAGGGGGACCAGGAGCATGCGATCGCCGACTTCAGCCAGTCGATCCGCATGGACGCGCGCAATGCGCTTGCGTTCTACAACCGCGGTCTCGCCTATTGGGACCGCCGCGATTTCGACCGGGCGCTCGCCGACTACGAGCAGGCGATCCGCCTCAATCCGGGCTACGCGCCGGCCTATTACAACCGCGGCCTCGCCCATTTCGAGCGGCGCGATTACGACCGTGCCATCGCCGACCTGAACCAGGCGATCAACGGCCGGCCAAACTATCCGCTCGCCTTCAACATCCGCGGCCTGGCCTACATCGCCAAGGGCGAGATCGACCGCGCCATCCAGGACTTCGACCAGGCGATCCGGCTCGATCCGAAATTCGCCGCCGCCTACAACAACCGCGGCGAAGCCTATCAGGGCAAGCGCGACCTCGACCGCGCCATCGCCGACTTCGATCAGGCCATCAAGGCCAATCCGAATTTCGCCGCGGCCCACTTCAATCGCGGCATGGCCCACCGCGACAAGCGCGATTTCGAACGCGCTGTCGCCGACTTCTCACAGGCGATCAAGCTCGAGCCGAAGAACGCCGCCGCCTACAACAACCGCGGCAATGCGCGCTGGAACAAGGGCGACGCCGAGGGCGCCGTCGCCGACTTCGACGAGGCGATCAAACTCGATCCCAAGTTCGCCGCCGCCTACACCAACCGCGGATCCGCGCATTACGAGCGGCGCGACTATGCGCGCGCCATCGCCGACTTCGATCAGGCGCTGCGGCTCAATCCCAACAGCGCCAGCGCCTGGCACGACCGCGGCCTCGCCCATCGCGACAAGGGCGACGTGGCGCGCGCCCTGGCCGATTTCGACCAGGCGATCAAGCTTGACCCCAAGTTCGCCGCCGCCTATGCCAGCCGCGGCATCGCCCACAGCCACCGGCGCGACTTCAACCGCGCGCTGGCCGATCTCGACAACGCCATCAGGCTCGACGGCAAGTTTGCCGGCGCCTTCAACGATCGCGGCCTGGTGCAGGCCGCGCTCGGCCGCATCGACCGCGCGCTGGCCGATTTCACCCATGCCATCCGGCTCAATCCGAACTACGACGTCGCCTACAACAACCGCGGCATGACCTGGCGCGGCAAGGGCGACATCGATCGGGCGATCGAGGACTTCGACCTCGCGATCAAGGCCAATCCCAATTACGACGTCGCCTATTTCAACCGCGCGCTGGCCTGGCGCAGCAAGGGCGACCTCGACCGCGCCATCGCCGATCTCGATCGGGCGATCAAGGTCAACGCCAGGTATGACGCAGCCTACAACCATCGCGGTCTGGCCTGGCGCAGCAAGGGCGAGATCGACAAGGCCATTGCCGACTTCGACGCCGCGATCAAGCTCAATCCCAACGATGCCCAGAGCCATTACAACCGTGGCAGCGCGCTGGCCGAGAAGGGCGAGCACGAGCGCGCCGTCGCCGACTTCGATCGCTCGATCAAGCTCAATTCCGGCAACGCCGTGGCCTTTCACGATCGCGGCAGTGCGCTTGCAGCGATCGGCGAGCACGATCGCGCCATCCGCGATTTCGACCAGGCCATCAAGCTCAATCCCAATTACGCCACGGCCTACAACAACCGCGGTTCGGCCTATCGCGCCAAGGGCGCCTACGACCGGGCGATCGCCGATTTCGACAACGCCATCCGGCTCAATCCAGCCTTCGCGCTCGCCTTCCACAACCGCGGACTCTCCCACTACGACCGCCGCGACTACGATCGCGCCATCGCCGACTTGAGCCAGGCGGTCAAGCTCGATGCCAACAACGCCCGTGCCTTCCACGACCGCGCCATCGCCTATGGCGCAAAAGGCGACAACGAACGAGCGATCAAGGACCTCGAGCAGGTGATCCGGCTTGAGCCGGACAACGCCGTGGCCTACAACAACCGCGGCATCGCCTATCGCAACAAGGGCAGCTTCGACCAAGCCATTGCCGATTTCGATCAGGCGATCAAGCGCGACCCGAACTATGCGCTCGCGCACTACAACCGCGGCACCGCCTACCACGACAAGCTCGACTACGATCGAGCCATTCAGAGCTACGACCAGGCGATCAAGCTCAACCCGGCGTTCGCGCTTGCGCTGCACGATCGCGGCGTGGCGCATTACGACCGCCACGACTACGACCGCGCGATCGCCGACTTCGAGCAGCTGGTCAAGCTCAACGTGAGCTACGTGATTGCGCTCAACCCGAAGGAAAAGACCGCCGACCGGCTGCGCGGCTACGACCGCGGCGTGCCGGAGGCGAGCCCGGCGATCAAGCTCAATCCGAGCTTTGCGCTCGCGTTCAACGATCGCGGCCTTGCCTTCGGTGCCAAGGGGGACTTCGACCGCGCCATCGCCGACTACGATCAGTCGATCAAGATCAACCCGAACTACAGCGTCGCCTATTACAATCGCGGCAACGCCCACTATGGCAAGCGCGACCTGAACCGGGCGCTGGCCGATTTCGATCAGGCCATCAAGCTCGATCCGAACAGCGCGCTCGCCTACTACGACCGCGGCCTCACGCATTACGACCGCCAGGATTACGAGCGGGCCGTCGCCGATTTCGATCAGGCGATCAAGCTCGACCCCAAGGACGCCTTCGCCTACTACAACCGCGGCATCGCCCACTATGCCCGCAACGATTTCGACCGCGCCATCGCCGATTTCGATCAGGCCATCAAGCTGGACGGCAAGATCGCGCTCGCCTTCCACAATCGCGGCAACGCACATGCGCGCCGGCGCGACTATCCGCGCGCCATCGCCGATCTCAATCAGGCGATCAAGCTGAACGGCAAGGACGCGCTGGCGTTCAACGACCGCGGCCTCGCTTACGGCGCCATGGGCGAGCTCGACCACGCGATCAAGGATTTCGATCAGGCGATCACGCTCGATCCGAAGTATGCCCCCGCCTTCACCAACCGCGGCGTCGCCCACGCGGTGAAGGGCGATATCGATCGTGCCATCGCCGATTACGATCAGGCCATCAAGCTCAACCCGAACTACGCGTTCGCCTTCTACAACCGCGGCAACGCCTTCTATGACAAGCGCGACTACGATCGCGCGATCGAGAACTACGATCAGGCCATCAAGCTCAATGCCAACGACCCGGTGGTTTATCACAACCGCGGCAATGCCTACGCCAACAAGCGCGATCTCGATCGCGCCATTGCCGACCTCAACCAGGCCATCCGCATCAATCCGAATTACGCGCTGGCCTTCAACGACCGCGGTCTCGCCTACGGCGCCAAGGGCCAGATCGACCGCGCCGTCGCCGACTTCGATCAGGCGATCAAGCTCAACCCCAACAGTGCGCTCGCCTTCTACAATCGCGGACTGACGCTGCGCAATCGCGGCGACGTCGATCGCGCCATCGCCGATTTCGATCAGGCCATCAAGCTCAACGGCAACTATGTTGCCGCGCTTTACGCGCGCGGCAATGCGCATCTCGCCAAACGCAACTACGAGCGCGCCATTGCCGATCTTGACTTGACGATCAAACTCTATCCGACCTTCGCCGTGGCCCATTACGATCGCGGCGTGGCCTACGCCGCCAAGGGCGAGACCGACCGCGCCATCGCCGACTTCGACCAGGCGATCAAGCTCAATCCGAAGGATCCGCTCGCCTTCGCCAACCGCGGCCATGCCTGGCGCAGCAAGGGCGACCTCGCGCGCGCCATTGCCGACTTCGACCAGGCGATCAAGCTCGATCCGGCCTATGCCGTCGCCTACCACAACCGCGGCAACGCATACTACGAGAAGCGCGATCTCGACCGCGCCATCGCCGACTTCGACCAGGCGGTCAAGCTCGACCCGAAATTCGCCGCGGCCTATTTCAATCGCGGACTCGCGCGGCGCGACAAGGGCGAGTTCGATCACGCCGCCGCCGACTTCGGCCGCGTGATCCAGCTCGACGGCGGCAACGCGCCCGCCTATCTGAACCGCGGCCTCGCCCACCGCAGCCGCAACGACCTCGATCGCGCCATCGCCGATTTCGATCAGGCGATCAAGGTCGATCCGCAGCTCGTCGCCGCCTACAACGGCCGCGGCGTGACCTTCGGCATGAAGGGCGAGCATGACCGCGCCATCGCCGATTTCGATCAGGCGATCAAGCTCGATCCGAGCGACGCGCGGACCTTCCACAATCGCGGCTTTGCCTGGCGCAACAAGGGCGACCAAGAGCGGGCGATCGCCGACTTCGACCAGGCGCTCCGGCTCGATCCCGCCTACGCGGTCGCCTACTACAATCGCGGCAACGCCCAGTACACGAAGAAGGACTACGATCGCGCGATCGCCGACTTCGATCAGGCCATCAAGCTCAATCCCAAATTCGCCGCCGCATATAACAGCCGCGGCCTCGCCTACGACGACAAGCGTGACTACGATCGCGCGATCGCCGATTTCAATCAGGCGATTCAGCTCAATCCCGGCGACGCGCTCGTCTACAACAACCGAGGTTTCGCCTACCGCAACAAGGGCGACGTGGATCGCGCCATCGCCGACTATCAGCAGGCGATCAAGATCAATCCGAATTATGCGCTCGCGTTCTACAACCGCGGCATTGCCTACTACGACAAGCGCGAGTTCGACCGCGCCAGCACCGATCTCAATCGGGCCATCAAAATCAACCCGAACTACGCCGGCGCGTTCCAGGAGCGCGGCATCACCAGCCAGGATCAGTATCGCTATGATGCCGCCCTGCCCGCGGCCAGCGTCGCCATGCAGGTGCCTCCGGATTACGCGTTCGCCGCGCAAAACCGGGCGAGCCTCTACGAGAATCGGCGTGACGACGACCGCGTGATCCAGGAGGTGAACCGCACGATCAAGAACAACGCGGCGCCTGCAGTGGCCTTCTACAACCGCGCCAACGTCTTCTACGGGACGCGCGATTACGGCCGCGCGATCAAGCTCTACGACCAGGCGATCAAGCTGCAGCCGACCAATGTCGATGCGCTGAACTATCGCTGCGGCGCGCGCGCGATCGTGGGCGAGCTGAAGGCGGCCGTGGCCGACTGCAACGAGGCGCTGCGGTTGAAACCGAACAATGCCACCGCGCTCGATCACCGCGGGCTCGCGCATCTGAAACTTGGCCAGCCCGACCAGGCACTGGTCGACTACGACGAGGCGCTGAAGATCAACCCGAACGCGCCGGCGGCGCTCTACGGCCGCGGCCTTGCCCGGCTGATGAAGGGCGACATCGCCGCAAGCAACGCCGATTTCGAACTGGCCAAGCAGATCAAGCCGAGCATCGCCGAGGAATTCTCCAAGGTCGGCGTGCGCGCCGCCCCGCAGCGGAACAACTGACGCGAGGCCCCGCGCTCAGCGCATGGCGAATGCCAGCCCTGCGGCCTGCTCCGCCGCCGGGCAAGACTCGCCGCCGCCCTTCCGCTAACGTGACCGCCCGGCCGGCACCGGTCCGGCGGCAACGATCCAGGGAGGGAGGCCCTGCATGGACGACTTGCAGCGCGCGATCGGCGACCTCGTCATCGCAAACCGCATTCTGGCGCATGAAAACGTGGTCGATGCCTACGGCCACGTCAGCATCCGTCACCCGCTGCGGCCGGACCGCTATCTGCTGTCGCGCTCGCTCAGTCCCGAATTCGTGACGCGCGCCGACATCATCGAGTTCGCGCTTGACGGCACGCCTATCGGCGACGAGCGCCCGCCCTACCTCGAGCGTTTCATTCATGGCGCGATCTATGAGGCGCGGCCTGACGTACGGGCGGTGGTTCATTCCCACGCCGAAGATCTGCTGCCATTCAGCATCTCGCGCACGCCGCTGTGCTGCGTCGCCCATGTGGCGAGCGACATGGGCAACCACGTGCCGGTGTGGGACATCGCCGACCGGTTCGGCGACGAGACCAATCTCCTGGTGATCAACATGGCGCAGGGTCGCGACATGGCGCGCGCGCTCGGCGGCAACAGCGTGGTGCTGATGCGCGGGCACGGCTTTTCTGCCGCGGCCGACGGCCTGCTCAAGCTGGTGCGGCTGGCCGTGTACCTGCCGCGCAACGCCCGCATCCTGCTTGCCGCCATGCGCATGGGCGAGTTCAAGGCGTTGTCGGAGGGCGAGATCCGCACCCGCAACACGTTCCGCCCGGGCTCGCCGGAAATGCAGCGCGGCTGGGAATACTGGGCCCGCCGCGCCGGCTGCGGCGACATGCTGGCGGAAAGCCGGGGCGGCGTGTGAGCCATGGCCGCGCCGCGCCGCATCGACGTCCACTTCCACCTCATCCCGCAGTTCTACGTGGACGAGGTCTATGCCGCGGGCTCGGGTCCGGCGATCGGCCGCTATCCCGAATGGTCGCCCGAACTTGCGCTCGACGTCATGGATCGGTTCGGCATCGACACCGCGCTGTTGTCGCTGGCGCAGCCCGGCGTGCAGTTCTGCTCGCCCGAGCGCGCGAAATCGCTCGCCCGACGCTGCAACGAGTATTCCGCCGAGCTGGGCGCGCGCTGGCCCAAGCGCTTCGGCGCCTTCGGCACGGTGCCGATGGGGAGCATTGCCGACGCGATCGAGGAAATCGACTACGCCATCGACACGCTCAAGTTCGTCGGCGTGAGCCTGTTTGCGAGCTATGACGGCAAGTTCCTGGGCGATCCCCGCCTCGATCCGGTGATGGAGGCGCTCGATGCGCGCGCGGCCGTGGTGTTCGTGCATCCGAACGCCCATCCCGCCAACCGACTGATCGATCTGCCCTGGCCGGCCTTCATGATGGAGTACCTGTTCGACACCACGCGCGCGGTCGTCAATCTCGTGTTCGGCGGAGCGCTCGAGCGCTATCCGCGCGTGCGTTTCATCCTGCCGCACGCGGGCGGGCTCGTGCCCTATTTCTCCTGGCGGCTGTCGGTGTCGCCGATGATCGACAAGCGGCTCAGGCCGATGTCGCCAGAACACGTGTTCGCGCTGCTGCGTCGGTTCTGGTACGACAATGCGCTGTCTCCCGGCGCGCAGACCTGGGGCTGCCTCGCGCAGGTCGCCGCCCCCGAACGCATCGTGTTCGGCACCGACTGGCCGTTCGCCAACGTCGACGTCACCACGGCCGCGCTGCAGACCTATGAAGCGCTCGGGACGATCGCGCCGCCGCAGCGCGAGGCCATCGACCGGGGCAATGCGCTCCGGCTGTTTCCGCAGCTTTCGTGAGCGCGTCTGCTTCAACGCGCCCGCCCGGCCGCGTTTTCGCGCTCTCGCTCGCGCTCGTGGCCTTGATCACGCCGCTTGCGGTGCACCTGTTCATGCCGGTCATTCCCGAGGTCAAGGCCGCGCTCGATCTCAGCCATGCCGGCGCCCAGCTCACGTTCAGCGTGTCGCTGTTCGGCATGGCCTTCGCCACGCTGGTCTACGGCTCGCTGTCGGACCGCTACGGGCGACGGCCCGTGCTGCTGGCGGGGCTTGCATTGTTCCTGATCGGCAGCGCGATCTCGGCATTGGCGCCGACGGCGACCGCGCTGGTGCTCGGTCGCCTGGTTCAGGCGCTTGGCGCCGGCTGCGGCCTGCCGCTCGTGCGCGCGATCGCCCGCGACGCCTACCGCGCCGACCAGCTGGTCAAGGCGATCGCCTACCTGACCATGTTCGGCACGCTCGGCCCGATGCTGGCCCCCATCATCGGCGGCGCATTGATCGATACACTCGGCTGGCGCAGCACGTTCGCCTTCGCCGTGCTGGCTGGCGCTGCGATCGCCACCGTCGCCCATTTGCAGCTCTACGAGACGCATCCGGCCGCAGGCCGCACCGTCTCCGGCGGCGCGTTGGAGGGCTACATCGCGCTCGTTGCCCGCCTTCGCTTCAACGCCTTCGTCCTGCAGAGCGGATTGACCACCGGCGCCTTCATGGTGATGGCGACGGCCTCGGCTTCGCTCATGAGCGAACTGCTGAACCGGCCGGCGACCGAGTTCGGCCTCTATTTCACGATTTTTCCGCTCGGCTTTGCCACCGGAAGTCTGATCGCGACGCGCATCGGCCAGCGGCTCTCGACCGAGACCATGGTCTTGACCGGCTCCTTCCTGGCGCTTGCCGCCGTGTCCGGTCAGGCGCTCGTGCTGCTGCACGGCATCGTCGTGCCGCTGACGTTCTTCCTGCCGGGGTTCTTTCTCACTCTGGCGCAGGGCATCGCCATGCCCTACGGGCAGGCCGCGGCGATGGCGGAGATACCGCGCTTTGCCGGCACGGCCGCGGGGATCGGCGTGTTCATGCAGCACCTGTGTGCCGCGGTCTTCGCCCAACTCTACGGCTTCTTGGCCGACGGCACGCCGCGCCCGATGGTGGCCATCGCCGTCTTCTGCGGCGTGCTCGTCCTCGTCGCGGGCGCGATCCCTGCCGTGCTCAAGCGGCGCGGCGAAAGGCCGGCCGCGCCCGCCGGCCCTAACCCGTGATGCCGGCGCGGCGGATCACCTCGCCGAAGCGGGCGATCTGCGCGGCAATGAACTCGCGGTAGGCCTCCGGCGTTCCGAGCGGCATGGCGGCGCCCTGGTTGATGAACTGGTTGCGCGCCTCCGGCATCGAGAACACATGGTTTGCCTCGCGATTGAGCCAGGCGATCACCGGCCCCGGCGTGCCGGCGGGCGCGAGCAGACCGAACCAGGCGCCGATCTCGTCCGGAAAGCCCTGCTCGGCGAGCGTCGGCACCTCCGGCAGCACCGCCACGCGCTGCTTCGATGCACGCCCAGCGCCCGCACCGTGCCGGCCCGGATCGGCCCAAGCGCGAGCGAAACCACGTCGAACATCATGCTCACGTGGCCGGCAGCGAGATCTTTGGCCGCCGGCGCGGCACCGCGATAGGGCACGTGGGTGATGTCCACGCCCATCGCCAGCTTGAACAGTTCGCCGGCGATGTGGCCGGAGGCGCCGATGCCCTGCGAGGCATAGCTGAGCTTGCCGGGATTGGCCTTGGCATAGGCCACGAGTTCCTGCATGGATCTGGCCGGCACCGTCGGATGCACGATCAGGATGTTCGGCACCGTGACGAGAAGGATCACCGGCGCGAAATCCTTGAGCGGATCGAAGGGCAGCTTGGCGAGCTGTGGACGGATGGCCAAGAGGCCCTGGTTGCCCATCAGCAGCAGGTGGCCGTCGGGGGACGCGCGCGCCACGTCCGCCGCCGCGATTGTCCCGCCGCCGCCCGTTCGATTCTCGACGACGACCGTGGCCTTGCCCGATTCCGCAAGCTTCTGCGACAGAATGCGCGGCAGGATGTCGCCGATACCGCCCGGCTGCGCCGGCACGAGGATGCGGATCGGCCGATCCGGATAGCCCTGCCCGACTGCCGGCGCGCCGCCGAGCGCCACCGCGCCCGCCATCGCGATGGCCGCGGATAATCGAGTTGCTCGCAGCCCCACCTCGGCGTCCTCTCAATTGATGCGAATATTGGCGCGCCTGATGACGTCGCCGAATTTCTTGGTTTCCGCCTCGATGTGGGCGGCGAAGGCCTCGGGCGTGCCGAGCGGCAGCACCGCTCCCGAGGCGCGGAAGCGCTCGCGCGCATCCGGAGCCGACAGCGCCCTGTTGGCCTCGCGATTGATCCAGTCGATCGCCGCCTTGGGCGTCCCGGCCGGCGCCAGCAGGCCGAACCAGGCGGTCAGTTCGAGCGGCAGTCCCTGCTCGGCCAATGTGGGCACGTCCGGCAGCACCGCCACCCGCTCCTTGGTGGCAACGCCGATCGCGCGCACGCGCCCTTCCTTCACGGGCCCAATCGCAAGCGGCACGACGTCGAGCATCATGCTGACGTGGCCGGCAATCAGGTCCTGCGCGGCGGGGGCGGCGCCGCGATAGGGAATGTGCGTCATTTCGATCCCGGCGAGCAGTTTCATCAATTCGCCGCCGATGTGGCCGGTGGCTCCCACGCCTTGCGACGCGTAGCTCAGCTTGCCCGGGTTGGCCTTGGCGTAGGCGATCAGCTCCTGCACCGTCTTGGCCGGCACAGAGGGATGCACGGTCAGGATATTGGGCACCATGATCATGTTGATGATCGGCACCAGGTCCTTGGCCGGATCGTAGGGCAGCTTCTGCAGGTGCGGCAGTATCGCCAACGGACCGTGAAAGCCGGTCAGCAGCGTGTAGCCGTCGGGCGCCGCCTTGGCGACGGCATCAGTGCCAGGCACACCGCCACCGCCGGCGCGATTCTCGACGATGACGGTGTGCTTGCCGCCTTCACTGATTTTCTGCGCAACGACGCGCGACACGATGTCTGCCACGCCGCCCGGCGCGATCGGCACGATGATCTTGATCGGCTTCGACGGATAGTCCTGACCGTGGGCCGGCAGCGCCGCCGGCGCAAGCAGGGCGGCCGCGCCGATGAACAGGCCGATGACAAGGCGTGGCAGTAACATGGGGTCCCTCCGTTGCAGGCGTGTCATTCAAGTTTGATTCCGGCGCGGCGGATGACATTGCCGTAGCGTTCCGACTCGGCGGCCATGAAACGCGCAAAGGCGTCCTGCGCCAGCCGCGGCACGGCGGCGCCTTGGTTGAGGAAGCGGCCGTTGGCGTCGGGTTTCGAGAACACGGCATCGGCCTCACGGCTGAGCCAGGCGATCGCGGCGGGCGGCGAGCCGGCCGGCGCAAGGAAGCCGAACCAAGCGCCGACTTCCACCGGCGCGCCCTGCTCGGCCATGGTGGGCACATCGGGCAGAACCGAGACGCGCTCCTTGGTCGCCACGCCGAGCGCGCGCACGCGCCCCGCTTGGATCGGACCGAGCGCAAGCGACACCACGTCGAACATCATGTGCACGTGGCCGGCGGCGAGATCCTGCGCCGCGGGTGCTGCACCCTTGTAGGGCACATGCGTGATGTCGATGCCCGCGTGCAGCTTGAACAGTTCGGCGGCGATGTGGCCCGATGCGCCGACCCCTTGCGACGCATAGGTGAGCTTGCCCGGATTGGCCTTGGCGTAGGCGATCAGCTCCTTGACGGATTTCGCCGGGACCGACGGATGCACCACCAGGATGTTGGGCACGGTGACCAAAAGGATCACCGGGGCAAAGCTCTTGAAGGGGTCGTAGGGGATTTTCTGCAGATGCGGCAGCATGGCGAGCACGGCATGGTTGCCGACCAGAAACGTGTAGCCGTCGGGTGCGGCCTTGGCGACGGCATCGGTGCCGATCACACCCGCCGCCCCGGCGCGGTTCTCGACCACGATGGTCGCCGGGTTGCCGGCCTCGCCGAGCTTTTGCTGCAACAGCCGCGGCAGCATGTCGCCGATCCCGGCGGGGGCCGTCGGCACGACGAACTTGATCGGCTTCGACGGATAATCCTGAGCGTGCGCCGAAGCGGCCGCCACGGCGGCCATACCCGCCGCCAACAGCACCGCCAAGGGTCGCGTCTTCGCCCATGTCGCACTCATCTTGCTCCTCCCGCGTGTCTTGTTGTTCGGCAGACTATCGCGCGTTCGGGCCGCGGCGTCATCTCAATCTTTGCAGGAGGGTGCGCGTCGCGCCGGCAGGCAGGCTCGTCATTTCCCTGCCGCTTGGCGGCGAGGACCGGCGAAGCGTCCCCGCGCCCGTCGCCTCAACGCCGGTGCCACTCGAGGACATCGAGAGGCGACAAGGGCCGCGATCCTCCCGCTTCAGCGGTGCTGCGTGATGGTATCGACCAGCGCAAGCCGCCCCTTCTTGACCTCGGCGAGCGCCCGGCGCAGCGCCGGGCCAACGTCCTTCGGATTGTCAATCGGACCCTCGCCGTAGCAACCCATGGCGCGCGCCAACGCACCGAAATCGGGCTCCGGACCGAACAGGTCCATGCCGATGTGCGCCTTGCTCTCGTCGGTGCCGCGCAGCCGCGCCATGCGGATCTGGTGCTCCCAGTCGTTGTAATAGGCGCGGTTGTTGTGCATGACCACCAGCATCGGGATCTGATATTTTGCCGCGATCCAAAGCGCGCCGGCATCGAACATGAGGTCGCCGTCGGGCTGGATGTCGACCACGATCCGCTTCTTGTCGCGGTGGGCGAGCGCCACCCCGAGCGAGATGCCGATCTGGGTCGAGGTGCCAAGCTCGACGCCGGGATGCCGGTAGGGCCGGTCGAAATCCCACAGCTTGCGCACCTGGCGCTTGAGATCATTGGCGGTCAGCACCCAGTCCTCATCCTTGATCACCTCCCAGACTTCGAGCGCAAGGCGGCCAAAGGTGATCGGAGACGCGTCCCAGTCGCGGCGCGCCTCCTCCTGCCACTGCGCCCAGAGCTCGTCGTGGCGGCGGCCGATGTCCGCCTTGCGGTCGGCGATGCGCTTTTGCAGCTTGGGATCGTCGGCGATGCGCCGGCGACAGAGGCGCGTGAGTTCGGGAATGCCGATCGCGGTGTCGCCGAGTGCGCGCACCGAACAGGGCTGCATGCGGCAGTAGTCCATCGCCCATTTGCTGATGCCGAGTTCGGCAAAGCCGATCTCGACATAGTCGCAGGTCGGCGGCGGCAACGGCTCGCGGATGCGTCGGGCGTTGTTCAACTCGGTGAGCTGCTTCTCCCAGTCCTTGACGTCGAGGCCGACGATCAGGTCGGTGCGCTTGAGTTGCTCCTTGTCGAGGCTCAGGCACAGCGGATGCCTGTTGGGAAAGTTGAGCGCGTTGTTGACGTCCCAGACCGCCGCGCCGGTCAGTTCCGCCAGTTGCACGATGCTCTCGAAGCCACCCGCGCGGCGGCCGGCGTATTCCGGCAGCAGCAACGGCTGCTCGGCCTTGAGCAGCTTGTCGGCGATGGCCTCGATGGCATGGGGATCGGGCGCCATGGGTGAAGGCACTGCCGCGGCGCCGGCTGGCGGCAGCGGGACATCCCTGGTCTTCGGCGTCTCCTGCAAGGCGGCGTCGTAGCACATGTAGATCGGGCCCTTGGGCTCCGTCATCATGATCGAATAGGCGCGCGCGAAGCTTTCCGGCACGCCCTCGATCGAGGTCGGCTGATAGTCCCATTTGACGTAGTCGCGCACCGCGTTGCCCTGCACCAGCGCGGTGTGGGTCCAGTCGATGTGCGGACGACGCTTGCTTTCGTCCATCGGGCCGGTGGCACCGATGATGAAGATCGGCACGCGGTCGAGGAAGGCGTAGTAGATCGCCATGCAGGCGTGCAACAGGCCGACGAGATCGTGCAGGATCACCGCCATCGGCTGTCCGCTTGCCTTGGCGTAGCCGTGCGCGATCTGCACCGCGATCTCCTCGTGATTGCACAGCATCATCGGCGGCTGGTTGTCGCCGTAGTTGACGAGCGAATCGTGCAGACCCCGGAAGCTCGCGCCCGGATTGAGCGTGATGTAGGGGAAGCCGTAGCGCTTGATCAGGTCGACGATGACGTCGGACTGCCAGCCGCCGTAGTTCTTGATCTTGGCATCCATGGGAGGTTCCGACGGCGCAAGCTATTTCTGCGCGAGCAGCGCCGCCGCCCGCGTGGTGATTTCAACGGGCGTGGCATAGACCTCGCTCACGAGCTTCTCGACCCGGTCGCCGGCAACCGGCGTGATTTCCATCTGCGCCCTCTCGGCGGCGGCAAGGAATTCCTTGTCCCGCATGGTGTCCATGAACGCCGTTCGCAGCGCCTGCGCCCGCTCGGGCGGCAGGCCGGGCGGGGCGAGGAACGGCCGCCCCATCACCTGCCGGGCGAAGATCAGATGCAGAATCTTGCGCTGCTCGTCGGTCTTGGCGAGGTCGACCACCAGCGGCACGTCGGGCAGGTCGGCATGCTTCTCCAGCGCGAGCTGTACCAGCAGGTGAATCCGCTTTTCCTCGTACCATCGCTGATGCGTTGCCTTCACGCTCGACCACGACCAGCCGCAACGGCCCTGCACCTCGCCGCGCTCCATGGCCAGACTGATCTCGTTGCCGCCCGGATAGCCGGTGACGATCTTGAACCGCGTGCCGAGCACGCCGTTGGTGATCTTCGGGAACTGATCGGTGTCGGCGGAGGCGCCGGTGCCGCCGACCACCAGTTCCTTGCTCAAGAGGTCCTCGAATCGGGTGACCCCCGAAGTGTGCCAGGACACGCAGACGCTGACCTCGTTGTTGGCGCTGCCGAGCCAGGTGTACTTCGTGCCGTCGAACTGCGCGCGCTTGTTGCCGAGGACCGGATCGAACCCGGTGCCGCGGCCGATCATGCCGAAGGCGCTGCCGTCCTTGGGCGCGACGTTGTAGAGCCAGTTGGCGAGCAGGAGGCTGCCGGCGCCCGCCATGTTCTTCGGCACCACGGTCGGATTGCCGGGAATGTGCCGGCCCATGAAGCGCGCGAGCAGGCGCGCATAGAGATCGTAGGCGCCGCCCGGGCTGTAGCCGATGTAGAGATCGACGGTCTTGCCCTTGTAGAAGTCGGCGACGTTCTGCGCCTGCGCCGCGGGCGCCGCGAGCGCCCACAACGCCGCGGCCAGCATCATCGTTGTCCGACGCACATGATCCTCCCTTGGAACGGCGCCGCATTGCGGGCGGCTGCACCTGCTCGCGCATTATCCCCGCCGCCCGATTGATTTGACAAGGACGCGCGATATGGTGCGGCAGGACGCGGCCATCGGTTGAACGGGGCTGCTTTGCCGCCGGGAGCAGAAGAAATGACAGGGATTCTCGAAAATGTTCCAGGGCCGGGGCACAACCAGCCGCCCGAGGAGGGCGCGGAGAAGGAAAACCAGCACTGGGAGCGCTGGGCCAAGAAGCGCACCTTCGTGCGGGCGCTGGAGGGCACCTACAGCCACCTCTACAAGTCGCTGATCGAGCAGCCGCGGGTGTTCTCGTCGAAAGACGTGCCGTGGAAGGGCGGACCCGGCCACTACGGCAAGAGCGTGATCTCGCCGCAGGCGGTCAACATCACCCAGTCGATCGAGTCGCACATCGAGGCCTATGCGCCGGGCGCCTGCGGGCAGAAGCACGGTCACCTCAACAGCGCGGTGTTCTACGTGCTCAAGGGCCGCGGCCATGACGTGCACGACGGCCGTCATATTCCGTGGAAGGCGGGCGACGTCATGATCGTCGAGAACGGCTGCGTGCATCAGCACTTCAACGACGACCCCAACGAGGAGGCGATCCTGCTCGTGTTCAAGGCCAAGCCGCTGTTTCTGTTCATGCACCTTCTGTTCCAGAAGATCGTGGAATGGCCGTCGAAAATTCCGCCCAAGGGCGCCGAGAACTACAAGCCGCCGACCGAAATCTAGCCCGCCGCCTGGCATTGGCGCTCCGAGGAGTCGACCGAATGACACTCTTCACCGATCGCGAACCGGCGCTCTCCGGCTCGAAGACCTGCACCTTCCGCGCCGATGACGCGCGCGCCTCGCAGGAATTCCGCAAGGCCTACGAGTCGAAGCTCAACGTCGTCGCCGCCGAGGACATGCCCTGGGAACATTGTCCCGACGGGCTGATCAAGCATCTCGTGCATCACAGGATGGACACGCGCGAGATGTGCGTCGAAGCCTACATGCAGTTTCTCAAGCCGGGCGAAAAGTCGGGCCGCCACCGCCACATGTGGGAGGAGATCATCTTCGTGGTCGAGGGCTCGGGCTACGACCTGCACTGGGATCTGAAGTTCGACTGCCTCGACGCCTTCCACTGGGAATGGGCCAAGGACCCGAAGGCCTACGGCTGGAAGAAGGGCGACTACATCTATGTGCCGCCGTTCACCGAGCACCAGCATGTGGCGAGCGACCACGAGGAATGCCGGCTGATCGTGATGTCGAACCGGATCGTCAAGGAAATGGGCTTCGACTGGTTCGACCAGATCGAGAACGCGCCGAGCTACGAGGCGATGGTGAAGAACGGCGGTCGCTGACCTCGTGTCCCGGATGCGGCGCAGCGCGACGCGAAGCGGGACGGTGCGCCGCTGATTTGCGACCGTTCCTGAGTCGGAGTTCGTAAAGGGCCCGGGTTTGCAGCGCACCACTTCGTGCCGTGATGCGGCCGGGACACGGCCGGCGTTCGGCGGTGAAATCGAAAAGACTGCCTAGGCCCGGCTGCTCGCCTTCTTTGTCCCTGCCAGCATCAGCACCGCCTCGACCATGGCCGCCGGATCGGCGACGCCTTGGCCGGCGATGTCGTGGCCGGTGCCGTGCGCGACCGAGGCGAACAGGATCGGTGTGCCGATGGTGAGCGCGGCCGCGGCGTTGCGCGCCATGAGCTTGGCGGCGATGTGGCCCTGGTCGTGCAGCATGACGACAAAGGCATCGTAGCCCGGCATGGCAAACATGGTGTCGGCGCCGAACGGGCCTTCCACCGTCACACCCTGGCCGGCAACCGCCTCGATCGCCGGCTTGATGACCTCGATCTCCTCGTGCCCGAACAGGCCGCCCTCGCCGGCGTGCGGATTAAGCCCGCTCACGGCGATGCGCGGGGCGGTCACGCCGAGTCGCTTCAGCGCCGTATGCGTGGCGCGGATCGCGCCAGCCACCCGCTCGCACGTGATCAATGCAAGCGCATCGCGCACGCTCTTATGCAGCGCGACATGCGCGATCTTGGTCGCTCCGAAGCAGAGCATGAGATAGACGTCGTCGGCATTCATACCGGTCTCGCGCGCGACGAACGTGGGATGACCGTCGTAGGCGATCCCGGCCTGCGCAATCGAGGTCTCGTTCTGCGGTGCCGCCGCCACGGCGTCCACCTCGCCCGCCGTCGCCGCCCTGATCGCTGCGGCGCAGAAGGCAATCGAGGCGCGGCCGGCGATCGGACCGGTGACGCCGAAGCCGAGACTCGCCGCTTCGGGCTGCGGACAGGCCAGCACGTTGACGGTATTTGCTGTGGCAGCAGCCTCGGCGGCGCGCGCGATGGCGTTGATCCGGGCCGCAATCCCGCAGGCCGCGGCATGCCGCGCGATCACGCCCGCGTCGCCCACCAGGATCGGCACGCAGGCCGCGCGCACCTTCGGATCAAGCGCGGCCTTGAGGCAAATCTCCGGCCCGATCCCGGCGGGATCGCCGACGGCAAGCGCGATCGTGCTGTTCCAAGTCACAACGACTGCTCAGAAGGCCCGAATGTTTTCCGCAAGAATTCAAGTGTCGCCTGATCTCGCAATCGACACACAATGTTTTGATTTGCGAAGGCCCCCGGAAACGTCTTCGCCTCATCCAATGGAAAGGTCCTTATCCATTCAACTGGAACTATGTATTCGGCCAGTTCTTGGTTGTTTGCATCATGGCCGAGGTTTCGCTGCGAAAGCGGATGGTCGAGAAGCCGCTTTCCGTCAATCTCGTAGTCCTTTGCAAGAATCGACCCCCCCCTGGACTATACCAAAGCCCACGTAGCCAGCTTGCTTTTGATAAGCATAGACTCTGTCGCCAGCGGACAACTGATAGAGTTGCCTTGAATAATTCCGACCGCCTCCAGCTGCCAAGAAGCCGTAGCGCCGCATGTCTTCCCAAGACCTATTTGGACCGTCACCGACATTTGCATACCAATCGCCGGACCAAGGAGCCTTCGTGCGCGTCTCTGTTCGCTCCGCGACCTGTTCCTGGTCCATGAGCCAGTCGGCGGCGAGGTAGCGGCGCTGGCCATCGGAATAGACTTTGAAGAAGGCCGTATTAATCGCAATGCCGTGGATCTCTGACAGGTATTCGATGATGCGCTTGGACCGGCGATCAAGCGTGCTCGCAACGATAAGCATGCCGTGGCTGACATTCAAAGTCTCAGGAAGCGATTTCCCAAACGCCTGTCTGAATCGTTCTGGCAAAGACGGCAGGCCCTTCACTGTCGCGTATTGATCCGCGATCTTATGAACATCCGCGGTGTTCTGTTTCGCAATCCAACCACCGTATTCTAAGACCTGCGCAACGACTTCACGCGGCGTTTGGTCCCGTTTTAATTCGATTATTTGAACTGAACCGTCAGCTTTTAGTCCGAGCAAATCGATTCGCCCAAACCCTCCCGTGTCTACTTGACGACCGATTATCATTAAATCGGGATCGAGCATTGCTGGATCGTTCTCGATCCAGTCTTCCAGGTTTCGTTCCGCATCAAGGCTTGCCTCCGCCATGAGTTCCAGCTTTTGACCATCTATCCTCCAAATCGTCGTCATATTTCTTAATCCTTTAACGGGGTCACATCCACGGCATGAGCGAGGCGTGGATCACGTCGGGCACGCCCTCGCCGCCAACGGATTTGATGGCGAGGTCCACGTCCTTCAGGCCGAACCGGTGCGTGGTGATGAGTTCGAGGGGGAAGCGCTTGGAGGCGATCTGCTGCAGGGCCAGTTCGCAGGCGCGATAGCTGTGGCCGCGCGCGCTCTTCATGGTGATGAACTTGACGCAGAATTTCTCCAGTGGAAAGTTCGGGAACTCGCGCATTTCGCCCTGCGCCACGATCACTCCGCCCTTGCGCTTGAGCGCCTCGATGCCGAGCAGGATCGGGATGGTGCCGGCGCCGGCCGTGCAGTCGAGCGAAACGTCCACGCCCTTGCCGCCGGTGATCTCCATGATGCGCCCGAGCGGGTCCTCCTTGCTCACGTCGATGACGTGGTCGGCGCCGAGCTTCTTCGCCACCTCCAGGCGGGCGCGATCCTTCGACGTCCCGGTGACGATGATGAGCGCGGCGCCGGCCTGCTTGCAGATCACTGTCTGGGACAGGCCCTGCTGGCCCGGCCCCTGGATCAGCACGGTGGAATCGTAGCCGACCCCGCCGTCGAACAGCGACCACTCGACCCCGTTCGCCATCGGCGTCACCAGGCCGGCGAGTTCCGGCGTCACCCCCTTGGGGACGTGATGGATCACTGCGTTCCAGGGCAGGTAGACGTATTGGGCAAAGCCGCCCCACAGGTGCGGCGGCTTCTCCGCCGAGGTGTAGCCGTAGCGGATCGCGTCGGGATTGGTGCGCCAGTTGGTGTTCTCGCAATGCCGGTACTGGCCGGAATGGCACCATTCGCACTTGCCGCAGGAGACATAGTGCTCGACGAAGACGAGGTCGCCCTCCTTGAACCCCTTGCGGGCGGTGAACTCGCGCCCGGCCCTGGCGATCACGCCGATGTTCTCGTGCCCCATGATCACCGGGGCGTTGGACGGCGGGTGCTTGTAGAGCTTGACGTCGGTGCCGCAGATGCCGCCGACCTCCATTTTCATCAGCGCCGCGTCGGGCGGAATGTCCGGCATGGGAAATTCGCGGATTTCGGTCCGGCTCGGGCCGACACGCACGGCCGCCAGCACTGTCTCTGCCACTGCATCGTCCTTTCGTCGCAAGTGCCCCCGGACGAGGGCCGTCCCGCAGCGCGTCGCTCCGGGATTCTCTCCGAAAGGACGGCTGGTCCACCGCCCTTGGTAAGAGCTTGGTCGGCCGGGTCAAGCCCGGCCGGCGCGGCGAGAACGCCGCCCGGCAGATCAGCCCTCGGCCAGGTCGCCGAGCAGGCTTGCGGCCACCGACAGCTTGGAGAGCGTCAACCCGCTGTTGGCGATTTGCTGGATCGAGGCGCGGATGCGCTCGACCTCGGCCTTGCGCGGAGCGACCCAGCGTTCCACCGCCGCCGGCCCGGATTCGCCGGTGGCGACCATCGCCGCGGTCATCCGGCGTTCGGCATCGCCGATGGCGTCGAGCGCCCGGTCGAGCGCCAGCCGGTCGAAGTAATCGGATACGACGATGCCGCGTGCGGCCGCCACCACCCGGTCGAGCCGGAAGAAGGCTTCCGCGGCAAAGTAGGTTGCCGCGATTGCCGCGATCGGCCGCGGGACCCGGTCGGCGATATGCACGAGGTCGGGCGCCACCGCCGCAACCGGCAGGTCGGCAATGCGCTGCGCCAGCGCCTCCGGCACCCCGGCCGCCGCTAGATCGCGCATCCGTGCCTCGCGCGCGGCCGCCGCTTCCGGCGGCAGCACGCCGTCGAGCGTGCCGGCGAGCGCCGCGATGCCGGCGCGGTAATGCTCCACCGCGCCCGCGAGGCCCGCCGACAGGTCGGCGTTGCGCAGGAACCAGACCAGGCGGTCAAGCAGGAGGTCCTGCACCGCGGCATAGAGCGAAAGCTGCACGGCGCCCTTGATCCTGCCGTCGAGCGCGTTGATCTCGGCATTGAGCGCGGGCATGTCGTAGCTGTCGCGCACGGCGGCAAATGCTGCGGCAATTTCGGCCGCCGATGCGCCGGTCTGGTCGGCGATGCGCACGACGAGCGTCGGCCCGCCGCGGTTGATCATGGAATTGGCGAGCTGAGTGGCAATGATCTCGCGCCGCAGCCGGTGCTTCTCCAGCGCCTCGGGAAATCTCTCCGCGATCACGCTTGGGAAATAGCGGGCGAGCTCGCGCCCGAGATAGGGATCGTCGGGGACGCCGGAATCGAGCAGCTCGGAATGCAGCGAGAGCTTGGCATAGGCGAGCAGGACCGACAGCTCCGGCCGCGTCAGCGGCTGCGAGCGGCGCAGGCGCTCGCCGATCTCCATGTCGTCGGGCAGGAATTCGACCTTGCGATCGAGCTCGCCGCGCATTTCCAGTGTCTGCATCAGGCGCTGCTGGAAGCCCAGATCCTCGAGTCCGCGCCGTTCGGCGAGCGACAGCGCGAGCGTCTGCAGATAATTGTTGCGCAGCACCAGCGCCGCCACCTCGTCCGTCATTTCGGCCAGCAGCGTGTTGCGCGCCGCCTTGGTGAGCCGCCCCTCGCGCATGGGCAGGCTGAGCGCAATCTTGATGTTGACTTCGACGTCGGACGTATTCACGCCGGCGGAGTTGTCGATCGCGTCGGTGTTGAGCCGCGCGCCCTTGCGGGCCGCCTCGATCCGCCCGCGCTGGGTCATGCCGAGGTTGGCGCCCTCGCCGATCACCCTTGCGCGCACCTCGGCGCCGGTGATGCGGATCGGATCGTTGGCGCGGTCGCCCACGGCATCGTCGGTCTCGGTCGAGGCGCGCACGTAGGTGCCGATGCCGCCAAAGTACAAGAGGTCGACGGGCGCCTTGAGGATCGCGTTCATCACCTCCTGCGGCGTGGCGCGCGGCTTGGCGAAGCCGAGCGCGGCCCGCGCCTCGTTCGACAGCACGATCTCCTTCATGGTGCGGGAGAACACACCGCCGCCTTTCGAAATCAGCCCCCTGTCGTAGTCCTGCCAGCTCGATCGCGGCAGATCGAACAACCGCTTGCGCTCGGCGAAGCTCCTCGTCGGGTCCGGATCGGGATCGATGAAGATATCGCGGTGATCGAAGGCGGCGACGAGCTTGATGGTCGTTTCCCGCAGCATGCCGTTGCCGAACACATCGCCGGACATGTCGCCGACGCCGACGACGGTGAACGGCGTGGTGGTGATGTCGACGTCAAGCTCGCGGAAATGCCGCCGCACCGCCTCCCAGGCGCCGCGCGCCGTGATCCCCATGGCCTTGTGGTCGTAGCCGGCCGATCCGCCCGAGGCGAAAGCATCGCCGAGCCAGAAGCCTCGTTCCTCGGAAATCGCGTTGGCGATGTCGGAGAAGGTCGCGGTGCCCTTGTCGGCGGCGACCACGAGGTAGGGATCGTCGCCGTCGTGGCGCACCACGTCCACGGGCGGCACCACGCCGCGGGCATCGAGATTGTCGGTGAGGTCGAGCAGCGTTGCGATGAACAGCTTGTAGGCGGCGGTGCCTTCCGCCTGGATCGCCTCGCGCGAGCCGCCGGCCGGAAGCTGCTTGGGCACGAAGCCGCCCTTGGCCCCGACCGGTACGATCACCGCGTTCTTGACCTGCTGCGCCTTGACCAGGCCGAGAATCTCGGTGCGAAAATCCTGCGGCCGATCCGACCAGCGGATGCCGCCGCGCGCGACCTTGCCGAAGCGCATGTGAACGCCCTCGACGCGCGGCGAATAGACGAAGATTTCGTAAAGCGGCTTTGGCAGCGGCAGGCCGTCGAGCTTGCCGCTCTCGAACTTGATGGCGATCAACGGCTTCGGCTGGCCCGACTTGTCGAGCTGGAAATAGTTGGTGCGGACCGCGGCCTGCACCGCATTGACGAAGTGGCGCAGGATGCGATCCTCGTCGAGGCTCTCGACCGTGCCAAGCCCCTGCTCGATGTCGGCGAGGATTGCGGCCTCGCGCGCGGCGCGGTCGCTCTCCGCCGCGCGCGGGTCGAAACGCGCGTGGAACAGCGCGACGATCTTGGCGGCGAGTGCGGCGTGCTTGCGCAGCGTCGTCCACATGTAGTCCTGCGAATACGGCACCCGGATCTGGCGCAGGAAACGCGAGATCGTCCGCACCAGCGCCACGTCGCGCCAGGCGAGACCGCCCGCCAATACGAGCGCATTGAAGCCGTCGTTCTCGGCCACCCCGCGCATCACCACGATGAAGCAGGCCTGCAGCGCCTGCCGCATCGCGTCGAGATCGCCGCCGCCCTCGGCGCGTTCGAGCATCATGTCGTGGAACCAGGCGCCGGCCTCGCCCAACGCCTCGGAAGCGACCTCGTAGGTGCGCTCGTCCACGACCTTGAAGCCCATGTTTTCCAGCACCGGCACCCGCTCCGACAGCGGGATCGGGCGGCCGCGGCTGAACACCTTGAGACCGACGCAGGGCTTGCCGTCCTCGGCGCGCGGATAGAACTCGACGCTCAGCGGGCGCTCCGGCGAAAGGCTCTCGATCGCGCGGATATCGGCCACCGCCTGCGCCGGCTCGTAGACCTCCCGATAGCCCTCGTTGAAGGCGTCGCGATAGCGCGCAAACAGCGCCCGCGCGCGCGCGGGTTCGTGCACCTGGGCGAGCGCCTCGCCGAGGGCATCGGTCCAGGTGCGGATGATGGCGGCGACCCGGCTCTCCAACGTCGCCCGATCCGGATTGGGCGTCGGTCCGACGTTGCGCCCGATGATGAAATGCACGCGGGTGAGCGGGCCGTCGGGAAAGTACGGGTAGAAGGCACTGACGTGACCTTCGAACACCTCGGCCAGATACTCGCCGATGGCAACGCGAACCTCGCTGTCGTAGCGCTCGCGCGGCACGTAGACCAGGACTGAGACGAATCGGTCGAAGCGGTCGCGGCGGGCGAGCACGCGCAGGCGCGGCCGCTCTTCGAGCTGCTGGATGATCAGCGCGAATTCGAACAGCGTATCCTCGTCGATCTGGAACAGTTCGTCGCGCGGATAGGTCTCCAGCACGTTGGCCAGCGCCTTGCCGGAATGGCCCTCCGGATCGAAGCCTGCGCGCGTCAGCACCGCGTCCACCTTGCGGCGCAGATAGGGGATGGTGCGGGCAGAGCGGGTGTAGACGGTCGACGTGAACAGGCCGACGATGCGGAACTCGCCGGTGGCGCGGCCGTCGGCGTCGAAGCGCTTGATGCCGATGTAGTCGAGATAGACGCGGCGGTGGACGCGCGATTTCACATTGGCCTTGGTGACGATCAGCGTCTTCGGCTCGTCGAAGAAGGCCTGCAGCTCGGGCGTGATGCTGACCACCTGACCGCCGCGCTTGAACACCGGCACGTCGTGGCCGCGCAGAATGCCGAGCCCCGTTTCCAGCATCGGCTTGAGATCGCGCTCGGCACCGATCAGGGCGTAATCGCGCACGCCGAGCAGGGTGAAGTTGTTGGCGATCAGCCATTCCAGGAACTGGATCGCCTCGGCGATGTCGCCGACCGGCAGCGGCGGCGGATTGTCCTTCAGCTCGCCGATCACCTGCTGGATGCGGCCGACCATCGGCTTCCAATCGTGGACGCAGACGCGCACGTCGATCAGCACGTCCTCCAGTGCGCGCACCAAGGCGGCGCGCCGCTCCGCATCCTCGATGCGTTCGATGTGGATGTGGATGAAACTCTCGCGCCACTCGCCGCCGCGTCCGCGCGTTGGCGCCGGCGGTCGCGCGAGCATTCCGCTGTTGCGATCGCGCTCGACGGCAAGGATCGGATGCGCCAACAATCGCACCTCAAGCCCGCGCTCGTTCAGTTCCCCCATCACCGAATCGACGAGGAACGGCATGTCGTCGTTGACGATCTCGATCACCGAGATGGCGTTCAGCCGTCCGCCGATAGAAAGCTGCGGCGACTCACAGCGAATCTTCGGTGCGCCGGGTTTGCGCACGGCGAGGAACGACCACGCCTCGCGTGCCAGTGCCGCAAGCTCCTCCGCGGAATAGACGACGACATCCTCGGGCGCGGCGCGCGCGAACAGGAGCGAGGCGAACCCCGCCGCCGTGCCGCACGCGCCGTCCAGGAGCCGGTCCGCCGCCTCGATCCGCGCGCCGGCGGAGCGCTCGTTCTCGGCCCGGACAGCGTCCGGCTCGGGCTTGTGGCTCATGCGAGAATCATTCATGGCGCCCTCGGCCACCTTAGACCATGCGGCGGCACAATTGAATCGGCGTTCGGCCGGCCCCGGCTGAAAACGACGCGGGAGCCCAAGCCGCGACCGCCCCCGGCCCCGGTTTCGCTTTCGCCGGAAACGGCGCTAGGCTCGAAGCCAGAGCCAGCAGGAGTGCAGGACGTGCGCAAGCGTCAGGGAAAACCAAGCAACATCAAGCTCAAGACTTCGAAAGCCAAGACCGCGCCGGCCCGGTCCAGCATGGCGGCGGCCGATGACGTCGCCGTTACCGCGCTTTCGCTCGGCCGCGGTCGGTTGTCGCCGGCGATGCAGGCCTATTTCGACAAGTGCCGCGATAAGCTCGGTTTCGTCCCGAACGTGCTCCTGGCCTACGCTTTCGACAACGCCAAGCTCGAGGCCTTCGTGGCCATGTACAACGACCTGATGCTGGCTCCCTCGGGCCTGTCCAAGCTCGAACGCGAGATGATCGCGGTCGCGGTGTCCTCGGCCAACCGCTGCTATTATTGTCTCGTTGCGCACGGCGCCGCGGTGCGGATGCTGTCGGGCGACCCCGTGCTCGGGGAGCTGATGGTGATGAACTATCGCGCCGCGCGCCTAAGCAAGCGCCAGCGCGCCATGCTCGACTTCGCCGTCAAGCTCACCGAGCGGCCATGGACGATCGAGGAGGACGATCGTGCCGCGCTGCGCCGTGTCGGCTTCACCGACCGCGACATCTGGGACATCGCGGCGGTGGCTGGCTTCTTCAACATGAGCAATCGCATCGCCAGCGCCACCGACATGCGGCCCAACAGCGTCTATCACGCGCAGGCGCGCTAGCGGGTCCTCGATCCGCGAGCGGATGCGATGGCCGCTTGGCCACCAGCGCAGTTCCGCCGCACAGTCCTCACCCTGCCTCTCCTTGCTGGAATTCCAACCCGGGCTTTGCGCATGACGGTAAAAGCACAGCGAAGCGATCCTCCCCGCGCCGAGGACCTGGTCGCGGAAGACATGCTGGTGACTTCCGAGCCCGGCATCGACATCTACGTGCGCAACAAGCACCCGGCGGGGATGACCGCCTTTTCGCCCGCGCGCACGCTCCTGTTCGTGCACGGCTCGACCTATCCCGCGCACACGACCTTCGACCTGCCGCTTGGTGGGGAATCGTGGATGGACTGGCTCGCCCGCCGCGGCATCGACGCATGGTGCCTCGATGTGCGCGGCTATGGCCGTTCGACGCGCCCGCAGGAGATGGAGGCGCCGCCGCAGGCCAACCCGCCGATCGTTCGCACCGCCACCGCGGTCAAGGACGTGGAGGCGGTGCTGCGCTTCATCCTTGAGCGGCGCGGGCTCGACCGCATCAACCTGCTGGGCTGGTCCTGGGGCTGCACGCTGATGGCGACGACCGCCATTCGCAATCCCGAGAGCGTAGCACGGCTGATGCTCTACGCCCCTCCGTTCATCCGCACCACGCCGTCGCTCCTGCAGGTCGGTCCGGGCCCGCTCGGCGCCTATCGCACGGTCACGCCCGAACAGGCACGCGCGCTGGCTCGCCGGCGTGCCCGCCCACAAGCAGGCGGAGCAGATCCCGCCCGGCTGGTTCGAGCAATGGGTTGCGGCCACCTGGGCCACCGACCCGATCGGATGGAAAAACAATCCGCCCACGCTGCGCGCGCCGAACGGCACGGTCGCCGACACCCAGGAGGTCTGGTCCCAGGGTCAGATGATGTACGACCCGGCCGGGATTGCGGCACCGACGCTGATCGTGCTCGGCGAGTGGGACCGAGACACCCCGCCCTATATGGCGCAGGCGCTGTTTCCCCTGCTCGTCAATTCGCCCGACCGCCGCCTTGTCATGCTGCCCGAGGCGACCCACACCGCCATGCTGGAGAAGAACCGGCTGATGCTGTTTCGCACCGTGCAGTCGTTCCTCGCCGAGGGCCTGGAGGAAGAGCGTTCGCGCAAGATCAGCCGTACTTCAGGAACAGCCGTCCATAGGCCGGCTTGAGCTTCTGCGCAGCGGCCTTGATGGCCGCGGCGTCACCGCTGCGGACGGCGCCGAGGAACCCCGCCACCGCCTGCTCAAGCGTCGCCAGCAACTCCTCGAAGGTGCGATCCGAACCGGTCTCCGCCGGCCGATGCCGGCGCAGGGACGAAGCGAGGTAGCCGAGCACGGCGGCCTGCTCGCGCAACGCCCCGACAGAAGCGGCGTCCAGCGCTCCGCTCGCCGCTTCGACAGCGTGCTCCATCGCTTCGTGAAAGGCGTCCATCCGGTCCGAGAACGTGATTTGTCCGTTGCGGTCGCGCAAGGCACCGAGAACCCGACGGATTTCCTCCAAGGTGTCGTGGGCGCGCGCAAGCTCGCCCGCGGCAGTCTGCGCGCGGGCTTCCGCAGCAATGCGGGTGATCCGATCAAGGCTCGCCCGCAACTGCGGATCCTCGGACAAGTGCGGCGGCGGCTGCTCACCCCAGCGCGCGGACAACACCTGCCATTTGTGCGCGAAGGCCTCCAGCGCGGCCGCGGTGGCCGCCGCGTTCTTGCGGTTGCTCTCGAACAACGCCGTGCGGTAGTCGGCGTAAGCCGCGCGCAGCGCGTGTTCGAAATCGGCGATCGGCCCGGCTGCGACGGCTGTCGCCAACAGCAGAAGGACAGAGAAAGCGCAAGGCAGAAGGCGGGCGGAGAGCGCGGTCATCGTGTTCATCCATGCGTCGAGGAGCGCACTGTTGCTTTCTCGATCGCGCGCGGCTTTGATCCACGTCAATGGTGCGACTTCGCATTCTCGCCCTTGCGGTTTTGTTGCTGGTTCAGTCTGCGCCAGCGCCGGCGCAGCGCGGGCTCGCCGGCGACGGGCTTGCCCCGGTTCAGGCGGTCATCGCCCGCCACGGCATGGTGGTGGCGCAGGAGGCGCGCGCGGCGCGCATCGGCGCCGACGTGCTGCGGCGCGGGGGCAATGCGGTCGATGCCGCGGTGGCGGTCGGCTTTGCGCTCGCCGTCACCTATCCGCGCGCCGGCAACATCGGCGGCGGCGGGTTCATGCTGATCCATCTGGCCGCGCCGAAGGCGCAGATCGCCATCGATTACCGTGAAACCGCGCCGGGCGCGACCGCCCGCGACACCTATCTCGACGAGCGCGGCGAAGCCGATCCGGCAAAGTCGCGGGACGGCGGCCTTGCCGTCGGCGTGCCGGGCACGGTCGCGGGACTTGCGCTGGCGCATCGCCGCTACGGCTCGGGCCGGTTCACGCTTGCAGAGCTGATTGCGCCGGCGGTCGCGCTCGCCCGCGACGGCATCCCGATCGAGGACGACGTCGCCGATTCGCTTCCGCTTGCGCAGGCACGGCTTGCGCGCTGGCCGTCCTCCGCCAAAATTTTTCTGCGGCCCGACGGCGGCGTGCTCAAGCCGGGCGACCGGCTGCTGCAGCCCGATCTCGCGGCGACGCTTGCGGCGATCGCCCGCGAGGGCCCGCCCGCCTTCTACCAGGGAGTCATCGCCGAGCGGATCGTCGCGGCCGTGCAGGCGGCGGGCGGACGAATGACCTTGCAGGACCTCGCGAACTATCGCGCGCTCGAGCGCATGCCGGTGCGCGGACGCTACCGCGGCTATGACATCGTTTCGATGCCGCCGCCGTCTTCCGGCGGCGTGCTGCTTGTGCAGATGCTCAACGTTCTGGAGGGATTCTCGTTGCGCGCCGGCGAGCCGGCATCGCTGCATCTGCTGATCGAGACGATGAAGCGCGCCTACGTCGACCGCGCGCGGCATTTCGGCGATCCGGATTGGACCGAAGTGCCGGTCGCGCGCCTGACGTCGAAGCGCTATGCGGCCGATCTGCGCCAAGCGATCGACCGGGCGCGGGCGCGACCGGCGCAGGCGATCGCGCCGGATCGGCCGGCGCCCGCGGAAAGCGACAACACCACGCACTATTCGATCGTCGATCGCTTCGGCAATGCCGTGGCGAACACCTACACGCTCAATTTCAGCTACGGCACGGGCCTGGTGGCGGAGGGCACCGGTGTCCTGCTCAACAACGAGATGGATGATTTCGCCGCCAGGCCGGAAGCCCCCAATGCCTATGGTCTGGTCGGCCTCAATGAGGCCAACGCGCCGGGCCCGCACAAGCGGCCGCTGTCGTCGATGACGCCGACCATCGTGCTCAACAACGGACGGCCCTATCTCGTCATCGGCGCGCCCGGCGGCAGCCGCATCATCACCGCGGTGCTGCAGGTGCTCCTCAACGTGATCGACCACGGCATGGGCATCGCCGCCGCCACCGCCGCTCCGCGCCTTCACCATCAATGGCAGCCGGACGAAGTCGCCGTCGAGCCCGGGCTGCCAGCCGCCACCATCCGGGCGCTCGAAGCGCGTGGCCACAAGGTGGTGCCGGCGCGCCGCGGCACCATGGTCAATTCCATTCTGGTGCGGCCGAACGGGCTTGTCGGCGCCGCTGACACGCGCACGCGAGGGGCGCTCGCCATCGGCCATTGAGACCGCCGCGCCGAGGCGGAGGCACCGCGGGCGGTCGGCGTCAGGATCGCCGCCGTGACACCCGGCGCGGGTCCGCCGGGATCAGCGTTCTTCGGCCGTCCGCAGCAGCAGCAGCGGCGCTCGCAGCCGCATGCGCAAGCGGCGCAGGGCGGCCGTGTCTTCCAACATCGGGCTTTCGATCGGCGCGAGCAGCAGGCGCGCAGCCTCAAGCTCGGCGGAGCTGCCGACCGCCTCTTCCTTCAGGTGCGCGACGCGCGCACCGAGCGCATCGGCGAGCGTCTCAGCCAGACGCTTGAGGTCGTCCGCCGTCACGCCGGGCCGCTCCACCACGATCAGCGGTCCCTGGCGACGCAGCGGCCCTTGGCGGACCAGCAGGACGCCGCCGCGACGCGGCGCAAGCTCGCGCGCCTTGGCGATGGTTTCATCGAGCGGCGTGGCGAGCTGATCAAGGCCGATCACCAGGATGTCCTCGAGCGAACTGGCCTCGCGCAGGACTCGCCCCGCCTCCCCGCGCAGCGATTCGAACGACCATGCCAGACGGGCGCGTTCGGCCGCCTGCGCCAGGAGCTGCCGGCAGGACTCGGCTTCGCGGCGGAGCGCGGCTTCGAAACGCGCCGGGTCCGGCGTCAGCGTGCCTCCGGAAAAGCCCACCAGCGCCGGGAACGGCAGCGCGCTCGCCGCAAGCATCGCATCTTCGGCCACAAACAGCGCCGCAAGCTCCGACTGCAGCGCGGCCGCAAGCTCGAGCGAGACCGGCAGGCCGGTCTCGATGTCGCGCCGGGTCGATGCACGCAAGAGCAGCCGGCGTCGTTTGCCCGCAGACTCAGGAGGAGGAGGCGTTGTCATTGGTCTTCTCCGCGGTTCGCTCCACACCGAAGCGGCGACGCATGTGCGCATATTCCCGCAGCTTGGCTTCGACGAGGCCGTTGACGCTCTCGGGCGGGAAGCGTCCTTCGGCATCGCGCGCCCCGGCGGGACGGCCGGTCAGGATTTCGATCCCTTGATCAATGGTCGCGATCGGAATCACCGAAAAGCGGCCCGCGGCGCAGGCCTCCACCACGTCCTCGCGCAGCATCAGGTGCTTGACGTTCGCCATCGGGATCAGCACGCCCTGCTCGCCGGTGAGTCCGCGCGCCGCACAGACGTCGAAGAATCCTTCGATCTTGTCGTTGACGCCACCGATCGCCTGCACCTGACCGAACTGATTGACCGATCCGGTGACCGCGAACGATTGCCGGATCGGCACCTCCGACAGCGCCGACAGCAGCGCATAAAGCTCGGCCGAGGAGGCGCTGTCGCCGTCGATTCCGCCGTAGGACTGTTCGAACACCAGGCTCGCCTGCAGCGAGATCGGCACGTCGAGCGCATAGCGCGCCGACAGGAAGCCGGACAGGATCAGCACGCCCTTGGAATGCAGCGGCCCGCCAAGCTCGACTTCGCGCTCGATGTCGATCAGACGGCCCGAGCCGAGCCGCGTGCGCGCCGTGATCCGCGTTGGCCGCCCGAACGAATAGCCCGCGAGCTGGACCACGGACAGACCGTTGACCTGGCCCACCGCCGCGCCCGCGGTATCGATCAGCACGATGTTGCGCTTGATCGCTTCCTGGGTGCGGTCGCGCAGACGCGCGGAGCGGCGGCGGCGCTCGTCCACCGCACGCTTGATGTCGCGGCCGCCGATCCGCTCACGACCGGCCTCGGCGGCCCAATGATCGGCCTCGCGCAGGATGTCGGCCACCGTCCCGACCTGCAGCGACAGCTTCTCGGCATCCTCCGCCAGACGCGCGGTTTCGTCGATCATACCGGCGAGCGCATCGCGGTCGAGCGGCTTGAGCTTCTCGCGTTCAGCGAGATCGGAAATGAGCCGTGCATAGAGCGTGACGTTGTCGTCGGTGCGATCGAAGTCGTCGTCGAAGTCGACCTCGACCTTGAAGAGTTCCGCGAAGTCCGGGTCGAGCGCCATCAGCAGGTAATAGAGCCAGCGATCGCCGATCAGCACGATCTTGACGTCGAGCGGAATCGGATCGGGCTCGAGCGAAATGGTCGAGATCAGGCTGAATTGCTCGGCGAGCGAGGTGATCGAGATGGTCTTGCTCTTCAAGGCGCGTTTGAGCGCGCTCCAGGCGAACGGCTGAGACAGGACCTCGCGCGCGTCGAGCACGAGATAGCCGCCGTTCGCCCGGTGCAATGCGCCGGGGCGGATCAGGGTGAAATCGGTGATCAGGGCGCCCATCTGCGAGATATGCTCGATGCGGCCGATCAATTGCTGGTACATCGGGTTCGGTTCGATCACGACCGGCGCGCCGTCGCCGTCGGCATGGCCGCCGACCATGACGTTGACCTTGTAGCGCCGCAGCCGCGGATTGGCGGGCATCATCGAGCTCGCGACCGGCAGCGGCGCATTGGCGGCGGCTTCGGCCGTTTCCAGGAACACCTCGACGTTGGCCACGAGGTCCTGCGTCACGTCGTCGAGAAAGGATTGCACTGCGGGAATGGCGGCAAAGGCGGTGCGCACGTCGCGGATTTCCATTTCGACCGCGCCGCTCGCCAGTTCCTTGTTGAGCTCGCGGATGCGATCGCGGCGTGCCTTCTCCAGTGCCGGCATGCGGGTGATAATGTCGCGCAGTTCCTCCTGCAACGCGCGGATATCCGCTTGAATCCGCTCCCGCTCCCGCTCCGGCAGCGCTTCAAAATCCTCCGGCTTGATCACCTGACCCTGCTGCATGGGGGCGAAGGCGAACCCGACCGGGGTGCGCATGATGGCGATGGACTTGGCGCGCGCCTTCTCGTTGATGGCGGAGAACGCTTTCTCCTGCGCCTCCTCGAAGTCCTGGTCGATGGCGCTGCGGCGCGCCTTGTAGTCGTCGGACTCGAACAGCGCGGGAAGCGCCACGCCGAGATCGGCAATCAGTTCGTCCATCGCGTCGCGAAAGCGGACGGCCCACCCCGGCGGCAGTCGCAGCGCCTTGGGCTTGTCCGGCGCCTTGAAGTTGTTGACATAGACCCAGTCGTCGGGCGCGGGTTCCTTCTTGGCGCGCTCGGTCAGATAGGCAAGGATCGAGGTGTGCCTGCCGGTACCGGGAAGCCCCATGGCGTAGAGGTTGAAGCCGGATTTGCGGATGGCACTGCCAAAACGAATGGCTTCGGTCGCGCGCGGCTGGCCGACGAGGCCGATCGGCAGCGGCTCAAAGGCGATGTCGGCGGGAAGGCTTTGCGGATCGGTCACGCGCCGCAGCACCGCCGGTGCGAGCGGTTTTGCCGCTTCCGTCGCGACGCTGCGGTCGCGCGACTGCATGGTATCGGTCATCGCTTTTCCTCAGTCCTTTCCATCAACCGTTGCCGCATGAGACCGCATGACCGGTCCGCCCGCCGCGACGAGATCGGCGCATGTTGGCGCAGCCCAGACCGGATCGATTGATTTCGGTCAATTTGGGTTCCAGCGCCTGCGATCGATGCCATCGGAGATCTGAGCCCGGCCCGGTCGTTTCATTGACTGGCGCCGCCGATTTCGCCGACAATCCGCAACGAACGCAACGGGAATCAGAGCAAAGATCGGCGGGGGCAGCATGCGTCTCGGCGGGATATCCGCGGCATCACCGGCGTCGGCGCGCCCAACCCTGTGGCACCGCACGGCCATGCGCGCCGCCGCCGCGTTCCCCCTGCTCATGATGGTCCATTCCGCCGACGCCGCCGAGCGCCAGTGGTGGCACAGCATGATCGGCCTCACGCCCGCCATTGCGTCCGCGCTCAATTACGGCGCGGGGGTCCGCGTCGGCGTGCTCGATGGCCTCGTGCGCTACGATCACCCCGACCTGATCGGGCTCGTGGATCGCCGCTGGCGGATTCCCGGCGCGAGCTACAGTTTTTTCGACGATCACGCGACGCACCTTGCCGGCATCATCGGCGCGCGGCTCGACAATTCCGGTACCGTCGGGATTGCGCCCATGGTGCGCATCAGCAACGTGGCGCTGTTCGACGACAACGGCTGGGCGACCAACGCCAGCACGCAATATGGGCTCGATCGCGTCTATCGCGACGGCGCTTCGATCGCCAACCTGAGCTACGGGCCGATCGATCCCGGCCGCCTCGCCTTCAACGACGACCTGCTCGCGATCTCGGCCCATGCCAACAAGCTCCTGGTCACGCAGGCGGCCGGCAACGACGGGGTCGCGCTGCGCAGCATCACCTGGAACACGGCGCTGAACCCGCTGCACAACCTGATCATCGTCGGCGCGGTCGATCGCAACAAAACGCTGGCATGGTTCTCGAACCGTCCGGGCTACGGCTGCTTCAAGCGCGTGGGCGTCTCCTGCGCGGCGGGGCGCAAGCAGGACCTGTTCATGTACCGCTTCCTGGTGGCGCCGGGCCAGGACATCCGCTCGACCGTGGCCTCCGGGGGTTACGCCACCTATTCCGGTACATCGATGGCGGCCCCCATGGTGGCCGCTGCCGCAGCGCTGTTGCAATCGCGCTGGGCGTTCCTCAAGAGGGACCCCAAGCGCACCGCCGATATCCTGCTCACGACGGCACAGGACCTCGGCGCGCGGGGCGTCGATCCGGTCTATGGGCGCGGTCTCCTGCGCATCGACCGCGCGATGCAGGCGCAAGGCACGCTTCTGGTCGCCACCGGCCGGCATGTCGACGACGCCGGCGCGGCGAGCACGGCAAGCGCGATGCGTCTGTCGCCGGCCTTCGGCAGCGGCGCAGCGCTTGCGAATGCCATGCGGGGCGTGGTCGCATTCGACGCCTTCCAACGCGATTTTGCCATCGATCCGCGCGCCTTGGTGCAGGCGCCGGCCTCGCAGAGGCTGCCGCTCGGACCCGCAATCGGCATATTTGCGCGCGACCGCTCGCTGGTGAACGCGACGCTCGGAGAGGCATTCTCGTTCAGCGGCAGCTTCCCGCGCCCGCCGGGCGCGTCGAGCGATGATCCGTCGGCCATGGCCGCAGGCGCCGTCCCGGCCGCGCTGGCGCAGCTTCGCCGCGACGACGACGCGGTCTGGCGTACGAGCGGCCGGATCGGCGCCCTGGAGTACAGTTTCGGCCAGCGGACCGACCTTGCACGCACCATGTTACCGGCCTCCCCGTCGTCGCCATTCATGGCCGATCCGGAGCACGCCGCGCTGCCGTTCCTGGCGCTCGGCGAGCAGCGCATGCACGGTACATTGCGCCACCATGTGTCGGACGCTTTCGGCATCGGCTTCGGGTTTGCCGAAACCCTTGCCCCCTTGACCGCAATGCCCGGCAGGACGAGCACGCCGCCGCCCGGCAGCGGACACGCCTATGTGGCAAGTCTCGATGTCAAGGCGAACGAACGTGTCAGTGTGCAGCTCACCCAAACCTACCTCGGCGAGCGCGGCATGACGCTGGGCGGCACGTCCGGCGGCGCCTTCGATCTCGGCCGCCGCAGTACGACGCTCGCCACCGGGGTGTCGGCAACGCTGGGACTTTCCGCCGATTTCAACCTGCGCTTCCACTATGCCTACGGGCTCACGAGCGCTTCGGAGCGCAGCGACAGCCTGTTCCGCGAGGTCGGCACACTGCAGAGCCAGGCTTACGGCATCTCCTTCGCAAAAACCGGGTTGTTGACGGCCAACGACCAGGTCGGCTTTGCCGTGCATCGCCCGCTGCGGATCTTCGACGGTTCGGCCCGCCTGGACGTCCCGATCGGACGGACGGTGGCCGGTCAGGTGAAGTACCGGCACGAAACGTTGTCGCTCGCACCCGACGGACAACAGACCGATTTCGAGCTCGGCTACCGCAGCCGGCTCGGGTCTTCCATTTCGTTCGGTCTCAACGTGTTCTACCAGCACGACCTGAACCACACGCCGGGGGCGCAAAACCTGGGCGGGCTCGTGCGCGCAAGCGCCGCGTTCTGACGGCGGCGCCGCAGGCCTTGGCGACGGTCTTGCCGACGCGGGCGACCGCGTGACATTGGCGGAGACGGCTGTTCGACCCCCGACCCCCGCCGCCGTTGCCGCGCCTGGCCAGGCTTCGGCAACGACGCTGCCGGCGGAACCGTGATTGAACGTTGGCTGCGATCCCTCGCCGCCCTGCCCGGCAGGACCCAACGGCATTTTCTGTGGAGAAAGAAGGGAAAAAGAGAGAATGGAGCGGGCGAAGGGATTCGAACCCTCGACCCCGACCTTGGCAAGGTCGTGCTCTACCCCTGAGCTACACCCGCATCCA
>Ga0073934_10000984_pt1 | contig 73516 bp, 57 predicted proteins | sample LarsenN4metaG_FD_76834 | JGI IMG/M metagenome (GOLD analysis project Ga0073934, IMG submission 76834) | Hot spring sediment bacterial and archeal communities from British Columbia, Canada, to study Microbial Dark Matter (Phase II) - Larsen... ...
CGGAAGTCAACAAGACCTTCCAGGACGTTGACACGGGCCTCAAGAAGCGCACCGTCTAAGCCTCGCAAGGCGCGGGCGGCCCAGCGGGTCGCTCGCCGAGCAAAGGCTTCGCCGCCCGGTTCCCCTCGGAGCCGGGCGGCACCATTTTGGCGAGCACGACGGCACGTGTCGTCCTTGCCTAGAGAATGCCATAGCGGCGAAACACGTCCGCCAGCTTATCGCCTCGCTCCAGGTCCGCGAGCGTGGACTTCTCGCCCTGCACCTTCTCCCGGGCGCGTTCCAGAACCTCCGCTTCCACCGACCGCGGGATGACGATGACGCCGTCCGCGTCACCGAACACAAGGTCGCCGGGGGCGACCGGAACTCCAGCGCATTCGATCGGGACATCCAGCGCCATGATGCGTCCGCGTCCCTTCGAGTCGAGCGGCGCAATGCCGCCGTGGAATACGGGAAAGCCCATTCGGCGGATCGCGCGGACATCGCGGGTGCAACCGTCCATCAGGGCGCCGGCGGCCCCGCGAGCGCGCGCGGCCGTCGACAGCAACTCTCCCCAGGGCGCGATGCGCGCGGGATTGGAGCACGCGAAAACGGGAATTTCATCGCGCCGGAGACTGTCGATCAACGCGATCTCGAGTTCATAGGGATTGCTGCCGGGATCGTGGTGATAAACTTCCATGAATGCGGCGGTGCGCGCGCGACCGCACATGACGAGAGTGTCGTCGAGCGGACGGATCCACGACGGCAACGCCTGCTTCCTCACGCCGATGCTATCGAGGCAATCGGAGAGAACGGACGTGAAGAGTGAAGCGCGGATTTCGGCGAGGTCTGTCTCGTTCGCCATGTCGGCCTCGCTGACTTGAGCTCCCTGACGCGATCGACAACCGACGGTTCGCACCTTGTCTGGCGCCAGCATCGATGCGGATCGGGACTGGAGCAGTTCCGCCCGATCTGGTCAAACGGGTCATCAGCGCCCCCCCGCGGCGGCCCGGGTAAACGTTTCGGCGTAATCGATGAGCCGATCCGCCGCCGCTGCCGCCCGTTCCGGATCACCGGCGGCGATGGCGCGTGCCTGTTCGGCATGCAGCCTGGCGCAGAGCGGCAGATCGGCCGCGGCCCGATAGTGCAGATACCAGAACCGCCGGGAGTGGCCGTTGATCAGTCGCATGGCGCCGGCCGCATAGTCGTTGTGTCCCGCCGCGATCAGCAGGGCATTGAGCTCCCGATCAAGGCGCATGAAGGCGAGATCGTCCGAATTACGCGCTGCGCCATCCATGCCCCGGGCGATCGCCTGGAATCTCTCGCGCTGCCCTGCCGTCGCCCGCACCGCGCCGACCCGGCTGAGGAGCCGCTCGAGCTCGCGTCGCACCTCGAGAACCAGCAATTGACGGCTCGGATCGCACTCGGCAACGCGAATGCCGCGCCGCGGAAGAATCTTCACGAGGCCTTCCCGCGCAAGCCGTTGCAAGGCCTCCCTGATCGGGGTTCGGCCGAGCCCCACGGCCTCGACCAGCGCATACTCGGACACAAGTTCGCCGGGCGCGAGCTTCAAGGTGACGATTCGTTCTTCAAGCGCGACGTAGGCGTGCTCTGTGAGCGATGCCTCGCCCGGGCCCCCTGCTCGGGCGCGGCTCAAGGCTCCCCGTCCACGCTTACTCTGGGATGTCACAAGTGCCGTCCTACGACCTCTGCCGTCTCCTGCGACCCAACGACCGGAATGATCTCGAAATCCGCGAGATCGCCCCAGGACAGGACCCAGTCCTGCAACAGGCGTGCGTCGCTGCACTCCATGAGCTGAAAGCACCGGTCGAAATTCGTCTCGACCCAGCTGCCGACATAGGTCAGCCCATCCGGCGCCATGCGACCCTTCTCGCGGAAGCGCCGGTAGACAGCCTTTGCGTCGCGATCCCTGAAGTGCTCGATGATCATGAAAAGCATCTGCATCCTGCCCTTGCCGCCAGCCCCGAAGGAACGCGCGCCGGCCAAGGCGCCGAGCCGGCTCGCCCATGCCCCTGACGGCCCGCGGCATCGGATCGGGTGACAGCGCGCCGGTCGCATGTCTCGACTGATATATCTGCGCCATGCTAAGTGCGGATCGACGACCGTCAAGCTTGCTGTGCCCCCGTCCGGCAACGCTGGCGAAGCAGACCCCGCGAGGCAAGCGACGTGGCATACTTCTCGGCTGTGAGCTGGCTGGCCTTCGCCCAGTTCTTTCTGCTGGTGCTGCTCATCGCCCTGTTCGGGCTGGCCCTCAGCGGACACTTGCCGCTGCAAGCCCGGGACGCCCCGGACACTTCGTTCGTCGACCGCCTGACCATCGTGGCGACGGTCGCGATCGTTGCTCTGGCGGCGGTGAGGACCATCGGCCTCGGTCTCGGCGCCTTGCCCGGACCGATTGCCATCATAGGGGCAGGCGGAGCGCTCCTCCTGGCGCCACTGCTCTTGCGAGCGTTGCCGGATAGTTTCGTCGACGGGCGGCGAGGTCTCATCGTGCTCGCCGCTCTGACGGCTTCGCTCGCCTATCTGCCCGGCGGCACAGCGGGCTAGGCGATGCCGCGCAGGCGCTCGTAGCTGCGCAGCCCTTGCAGTTGCGCGTCCGTCTCCGGCACGCGCCGGCCGCGAGCACGGGAAATCCGGTCACACGCGGCATCCGCCCCGAGGCCATGCTCGATCAGCAGCGCGGCGACAATGAGCGGCGACCGCCCGAGACCGGCAAAGCAGTGGACGGCGACGTTCCTACCCTTCGACAGCCGCAATCCGAGCTCGCGCGTCAGGGAAGCGACGGGCTCGACCGCATCGGGCACGCCGTGATCGCAAATCGGCAGCGACAGGAACTCGAGGCCGGCGCCAACGCACAACGCCTCCTCGTCGCGAAGCAGGACGTCTTGCGCCTCGCCGGCCTCAAGCAAGCTGACGACGACGTCGACCGCCAATGCCTTGAGCTCCGCAAACGCAGAGGGGTGCGGATACGGCATGACACCGATCCGCCCTGGCGGCCAATCGCGGTCATCATCCTGCAAGCCGCCCGGCCTTGCGTCTTCAAAGCCGGCTCCCGGCCTGAGCCGCACGCTCCACGCAAGGTCCCCCGTCTCGATCCACGAGACTCGAAGCGGCCATTGTCGCATCAACGCATCATGCCTCGCGTCACGACCCCCAGGGTGGCGGCATCGCCTTGCCGGGATCGCCTGGAGGAGGAAGCGCCGGCCCGGCGCCAGCCTCGCCGGGTGCCCAGCGCCCCCGAGATGGCAGGCCGGACTTGGACGGCTATTCCGCCGCCTTGAGAGCGGGGGAATACTTCTTCGCTGGCGGCCAGGACTTGGGCGTGACCCGCGCATACTGCGGCATCATGGGCGGTTCCACTCCAAGCCGCCAGGCGGCGTGCACGCCCCACCGCGGATCGTCGAGCGCCGCGCGCGCGATCGCAATCATGTCGGCTTGCTCCGCGGCAAGGATGGCCTCGGCCTGGTCGGCTTCGGTGATAAGCCCGACAGCCATCACCGGCAGACCCGTCGCTTTCTTGATCGCGGCCGCAAACGGCACCTGGTAGCCGGGCTTCAGCTCGATCTTCTGGTTGTGCGCATTGCCGCCGGACGAGACGTCGATGAAATCGCAACCGATCGCCTTCAGCGCCTGCGCCAGATAGATCGAGTCGTCCAGTGTGATGCCGCCCTCGACCCACTCCACCGCCGAAATGCGCACACCGAGCGGCTTGGCGGACGGCCACGCCTCCCGCATGACCGCGAAGACCTCGAGAAGCAGGCGACAGCGGTTTTCCCGGCTGCCGCCATACTGGTCGTCGCGCGTATTCGAAAGAGGCGACAGAAACTGATTGAGCAGATAGCCATGCGCCCCGTGAATCTCGACGAGATCGAAACCGACGCGCGCGGCCCGTATCGTCGCCTGGAAGAATGCGTCCTTGAGCCGCTCGATGTCGTCGATCGTCATGGCCTTGGGAACGTGCCAGCCCGGAGCGAACGGAATGGCCGAAGCCGACTTGGTCTGCCATGCTCCGGTCTTGAGCGCATTGCCGCCCTCCCATGGCCGCTGAGCCGACGCCTTGCGTCCGGCATGCCCGAGCTGAATCCCGATCTTCGCCGTGCCAACCTTGCGCAGCGCATCGAGCACACGTTTCATGGCGGCCTCGTTGTCGTCGCTGGCAAGCGCCGTGCAGGCGTGCGTGATGCGCCCCTCCAGCTCGACCCCTGTCGCCTCTACGATCACGAGCGCCGCCCCTGAATTGGCCAAACCGCCGAGATGCTGCAGGTGCCAGTCGGTCATGTTGCCGTTCTCGGCCGAGTACTGGCACATCGGCGCGATCACGAGACGATTGTGGAGGTCCAGATTGCGCAGCTTGATCGGCGAGAAAAGGCGGCTCGTGGGCGACGTGCTCATCGATGGGCTCTCCGGGAACTGGACCGTGGGCTGGAACGGCTGCGGGACACACGCCGTTGCCGCATTCCTTAGCACGGCGACGGCTGGTACCCGCAAGACCGCGCCGCCGCGGCCAATCGGCCGCAAGCTTGTGGCTCGAGGCGCACGGCTTGAGGCGGACCGGCTCGGGGCTCGCCGGTTTGCAAGATGGCACCGGCACTCCTCGCCCCCAAAGCGGACAGCCCTCATCCGTCCGGCGACGTCGTCCGTTTGCCCGAGACGCAAGACTAGGCAAGGAGATCCTGAAACTCGGGATGCCTCCGGATATAGGCTGCGATGAACGGGCATCGCGCGACGACCTTCCGGCCTTCGCCTCTCACGGCCTCGAGCGTCGCTCTGACCAGCGCCGAGCCGATGCCGCGCCCCTCGAATTCGGGGGGCACCTCGGCATGATCGAGGAAGATCGCAGTCTCGCCGCGGCGGTAGCTCACGAATGCGATGCCACCGTCCAGAGCCATCTCGAATCGGTTTCGTTCACGATTGTCGCGCACTGGAGGCATTTCGCTTCGTCATCCGCTCACCGGTTGAGGAGTGCGCTTGCCCATCGCAGGTTGCCGATTGACCGAAGCGCGACTGCCGGGCTGTGACTATGCTGCCGCTTGTCACGCGGCGGGATCCCACTCAAGCATGGCACCCATGCATCCCAGAGATTTGCCACGCCTTGCGCTGCCGCTCGACCGGCTGAAGCCCGAATACGATGCCGTGGTCATTGGCTCGGGATACGGCGGCGGCATCGCGGCCTCGCGCTTGTCACGCATGGGGCTCAGCGTCGCGGTCTTGGAGCGCGGTCGCGAGTACCTGACGGGAGAGTTCCCGAGCAGGTTTCCCGAACTGCGCAACGCATTCCAGGTCTCAGCCGCAAATTGGCGCACGGGCTCCCCGACTGCGCTTTTCGACGTTCGTCTCGGCGAGGATATGCATGTTCTGCTCGGTTGCGGCCTCGGCGGGGGCTCGCTCGTCAACGCCGGCGTGGCGCTGCGCCCCGACGCGCGTGTGTTCGAGGACCCGGCCTGGCCAGCTCCGATCCGCGAAGATGGCCTTCTCGACGAGGCGTTTCGTCGTGCGCGCCGCTGGCTGCGGCCCGCCAGCGACCCGCGCGCCGGCGAGATGGCCAAATTCAGAGCCTTGGCGACGGCGAGCCGTGTTCTCGGTGTGACGCCCCGCGCTCCCGAAGTCGTCGTGTCGTTCAGTCCCGAGTTGAACCCCGCGGGCATCGAGCAGCCCGCCTGCACGCGCTGCGGCGATTGCTGCGCCGGCTGCAATGTGGGCGCCAAGAACACGGTTCCCCTCACGTATCTGCCGGACGCCCGCGCACACGGCGCCGAGATCTTCACCGAACTGCAGGTCAGTCACGTGACGCAACGCCCCGAAGGCGATTGGATTGTCGTCGCATCCCCGATCGCCGGCAAGCCTTGCCGCAGCGTCGAGATTGCCGCGCGCATCGTCGTCCTGGCGGCAGGCAGCCTCGGCACGACCGAGATCCTGCTGCGCTCCCGGTCTCGCGGACTTCCGGTGTCGGATCGTCTCGGCGAGCGCTTCTCGGCGAACGGCGACATCATCGCATTCGGCTACGGCGCGAAATCGCCGGTGAATGCCGTCGGTGTCGGTCATCCGGCGAAGGTCGAAGGGCTGGAGATCGGTGCGACCGTGAGCGGCCAGATCGAAGTGGAAGATGCGGACGATCTGGCGCAGGAGATCGTGATCCAGGAGGGGGCGCTCCCATCCGCGCTCGCGCCCATGCTGCCGGTGCTGTTCATCCCGAATGGCCGGCTGCTTGGTGCGCTTCAGAGCCTTGTCAGCGGCGTCTACCGGGGACCGTTCGCCGGCCTTCAGACCTTCTTCGCCGTCTCCCATGACAGCGCCGAAGGACGGCTCGTGCTGGAGGAGGACCGCCTCGCGCTGCGCTGGCCGGGCGCCCGGGATGCGCCGGTCTATGCGCGCCTCGATTCTGCCCTTGCCGCCCTCGTTCGCGAAGCAGGCGGCAGCTATGTCAAGAACCCTCTCGCGGGCAGCGTGATGGGGCACCAGCCGGCGACGGCGCATCCCCTCGGGGGCTGCGCGATGGCTGACGATCCGCGCGCCGGCGTCGTCGATCACCGGGGTCGCGTCTTCCGTGCCACGCCGCGGGCCGATGGCGCGGCGACCTTGCGAGGCCTCTACGTCGTCGACGGCTCGGTGATCCCGCGTTCCCTGGGCGTCAATCCCCTGTTGACCATCGCGGCCTTGTCCGAGCGCGCCATGATGTATCTGCAGCGTGAGCTGAACTCGCCCTCGGACGCTTGAACCCGAAACCGTTTCCTTTCCTCCGAAGCGCGAACAACAAATTGATTTTGAGATCGTTTCCGGGCCATGCGGCCGCTGCAGGGCAGCCCATTCGCAGGACGCATACCATAACCTTGACTATTGTAAGCGAGATGATGGTAACCTGAGCAACCAAGCGCTCTCCGGGCATGGGCAAGGACGTCGCCGAGCCCGCCCGATACCGGCTATGAGGCGGCAGCCGGCGGAGGCGCGGCCCCGATTTTTTAAGTGTAAACACAATGACGGACGGAACGAACGGTCACGGCACCAGCGGCAATGGCGCCTCGTCGGCGGACGAGTCGCTCCATTTCGGGTGGCTGGCCACAGACGTCGCACGCCTCATGCGGACCGTGTTCGACCGGCGGGTCCGGACTCTGGGCCTGACGCGCCCGCAATGGCTTGCGCTCGTCCGGCTGAGCCGACGGCCCGGCGCCAGTCAGTCGGAGCTCGCCGACATGATGGAAATCGAAAAAGCGCCGGCCGGCCGCATCGTCGACCGCATGGAGGAAAAGGGCTGGGTGGAGCGCCGGCCCGACCCTGCGGACCGGCGGGTCAATCGCATCTATCTCACGGACCGCGGCCAGCGGGTCTTCGCGGCCATTCTTCCGATCTCGATCGACACGGTGCACGACGCGCTGTCGAACCTTTCACAGTCGGATCGCACCCGTCTTGTTGCATTGCTGAGCAACGTCAAATCGACGCTTCAGGCCCTTGCCGAGAGCGATCCTGCACCCGACATCGACTGGGCGGACGAGGACAGCGAAAACTCTGATCGGGCCAGTCCGGACAGCCAAGCCATCTGAGACATCCCATGCGCCTCCTGCGACCCATACTTCTCATTGCCGTGCCGGCACTCGCCGTCCTCGGCGCATTCATGTGGTGGCTCTACGGCGGACGCTACATCTCGACCGAGAATGCCTACGTGAAGGCTGACATCGTGCAGGTGTCGGCAGACGTCCCCGGCCGCATCGTCGAGATCGCGGTGCGCGACCATGGCCATGTGAAGCCCGGTGACCTGTTGTTGCGGATCGAGGACGAACCTTACCGGATCGCGCTCGACAAAGCGCAGGCCGAGCTCGACCAGACGCGCGCGCTCGTCGAAAGCCTGCGCGCGCAGTACGCCGAGGCACAGGCCGAACTGAAGGAAGCCCAAAGCCGTATTGGCTCGATCGAGGCGGAGCGCGACCGCCAGCGCCAGCTCTCGGAACGAGGCGTCGGCCGCGCTTTCCGCATCGAAGAGGCGGAAAGCAACGCCAACGCGGCCCGCGAACGAATCGGAGTGATCGAGCAGAAAATTCAACGCACCATGGCCGCGCTTGGCGGCGACCCGGCGATCGAGACCGACAAGCATCCGGCGGTTCGCGAGAAGCTCGCTGTTGTGGAACGAGCCAAGTGGGACCTGGAACGCACCGTGGTGAGGGCCGCGGTGGGCGGTACCGCGGTCAACGTGAAGCTTCTGCCCGGTGAGCAGGTCCGCGCGGCGGTGCCCCTTTTCGCCATTGTGAGCGACAACCGTCCCTGGGTTGAGGCGAACTTCAAGGAAACCGAGCTCACGCATGTGCGTGCCGGGCAATCCGCCACGGTGGTGCTCGATATCTACCCGGATGTGACCTGGGAAGCTGAGGTCGAGAGCATCAGTCCGGCCACCGGCGCCGAGTTTGCGCTGCTGCCGCCCCAGAATGCGTCCGGCAACTGGGTGAAGGTGGTCCAGCGGCTGCCGGTGAAGCTGCGGCTCTCCCCGCGCGGCGATGACCTGCCGCTGCGGGCCGGCATGACGGCGACCGTGAAGGTCGACACGAAACGCGAGCGCAAGCTCAGTCAGATCTTCAGCTTTCGCAGCATCGCGGCTCCCGCGGCAAAGTAGTCGGACCGCGCCGCAGCTTTGTGCCCGCCCTCTTGAACAGGCGTGCCGACACGCTATGAGCGGGGAATGAGCCGCGAGCTTCTGCGCCTGGAAGACATCGACCTGAGCTTTGGCGGCACGCCGCTGCTGGCCCGTTCCCTCATCAGCGTCGTCGAGGGGGACCGCCTGTGCCTTGTCGGGCGCAACGGGTCGGGCAAGTCGACGCTCTTGCGGATCGCTGCCGGCGAAATGACGCCCGACCGCGGCACGCGCTTCGTTCACCCTGGCGTTCGCATCGCCTATCTGCCTCAGGAGGCCGTCCTCGACGGCTTCGCGACGGCGCTGGACTACGTCCGGGCCGGGCTGGGACCGGCCGACGATGCCGACCACGCCCGGTCTCTCCTCGGCCAACTGTCCATCGACCCAGACGCATCGCCCTCGGACCTTTCAGGCGGCGAAGCCCGCCGCGTCGCCATTGCCCGCGCGCTCGCCGGCCGCCCGGACCTTCTCCTGCTCGATGAGCCGACGAACCACCTCGACCTGCCGGCGATCGAATGGCTGGAGACCGAGCTCGCCCGCAATCCCGCCGCTATCGTCATGATCAGCCATGACCGGCGCTTTCTCGAGCGATTGTCGCGCGCAACCGTCTGGCTCGATCGCGGCCGCACGCTGCGCCTGGACAAGGGATTCGCGGCCTTCGAAGCTTGGCGCGATGAGCGGATTGAGAACGAGCAGATCGAGCAGCACAAGCTTGATCGACGCATCGTGCGCGAGGAGCACTGGCTGCACGGCGGCGTCACGGCGCGCCGAAAGCGCAATGTCAACCGCCTCGCCCGTCTGGTCGAGCTGAGAAAGACGAAGCGCGACCTGCGCCGCCTTCAGGGCAACGTCCGCCTGCAGGCGATCGAGGCAGAGCGCTCCGGCAAGCTCGTCGTTGAAGCGGCGGGCCTCGCGAAGTCGCTCGGCGGATCGCCAATCGTGCGTGACCTGAGCCTGCGGATCGGCCGCGGTGACCGGCTTGGCATCGTCGGACCCAACGGGGCGGGCAAGACCACCCTGCTTGGCCTGCTCACGGGCTCAGTTCGTCCCGACGCAGGCTCGGTCAGGCTCGGCGCCGGCCTCGAGATGGTGACGCTCGATCAGCGCCGTGAATCGTTGAACCCCGCCTGGACCGTTGCCGAGGCATTGACGGACGGTCGCGGCGATCAGGTGATCATCAACGGACGCGCCCGCCACGTCGCAAGCTACATGAAGGATTTCCTGTTTACGTCCGAGCAGATCCGCACGCCGCTCGCCGCACTCTCCGGAGGCGAGCGGGGTCGTCTGATGCTCGCCCGGGCGCTGGCCAAGCCCTCGAACGTTCTGGTGCTCGACGAGCCGACCAACGATCTCGACCTCGAGACATTGGACCTTCTGCAGGAGCTGCTTCATGAATACCGGGGCACCATTCTCCTCGCCAGCCACGATCGGGACTTTCTCGACCGCGTCGTGACATCTGTGCTCGCCTCGGAGGGCGACGGGCGATGGACGGAATACGCCGGCGGTTATTCGGACATGCTCCTCCAGCGCGGCGAACGCGCCTTGCCCCGTCAGTCCCCGCGCACCGGTCGGGCGCAGCCGCCCGCTGTCACGGCACGGCCGCAAGCCGTTCCGCCGCCGCCTCGCGGTCCAGCCCTGAAACGAAAATTGTCCTTCAAGGACAAGCACGCGCTCGAAATCTTGCCTCGGACGATGGCGGCGCTCGAGGCGGAGATTGCCGCTTTGACGAAAAAGCTTGCCGATCCACGCCTGTTCAGTGCCGATCCGGCGGCCTTTGAGGCCGACGCCCGGCGTCTGGCCGCCGCCCAGTCCGAATTGGCGGAGGCCGAAGAGCGCTGGCTCGAGCTGGAGCTGATCCGATCGGAAATCGAGACCTGACCGCCGACTCGTGCGGCGCGCCGATGGTGCCGCAAGCAGGACTCGAACCTGCGACCCCCGCATTACGAATGCGGTGCTCTACCGGCTGAGCTATTGCGGCAATGCCGATATTCCAGTCACAAAGGGTCGGACCGACCGGCGATCGTCCGTTCCGAACGGCCAGAGGGATACTCGCAATCGTCCCTCGACGCAAGCATGACGGCTCGTCGACCGCGGCCGGCGCTGAGCCCAAAAGATTCAGATGGAGGCGGCCGCGCCGCAGTTGTTAGCATGCCAAGGCGAGTTTTGGAGGCGCCGGAATGCGGGTGGGAATCGAGGTAGGCGGCACGTTCACGGACCTTGTGGCAATCGGCCCCTCGGGCATCACCGTCACCAAGGTTCCAAGCACACCCAAAGCACCCGACGAGGGGGCCTGGAACGCGCTCGTGGCGAGTGGGATACCGCTCGCCGCGATCAAGGATCTGGCCCATGGCTCGACCGTCGCAACCAACGCGGTGCTCGAGCGCAAGGGCTACCCGACGGCCTTCATCACCACCGCCGGCTTTCGCGACATCCTCGCCCTTCAGCGCCACGGCCGCAGCTCAATTTACGACCTAGAGTACCAGAAGCCCAAGCCGCCGGTCGAACGCGCGGACAGCTTCGAGGTCAGTGAACGCATCCTGGCGGATGGCTCAGTCGCAAAACCGCTCGATCTGCAGGGCTTTGTCCGCGACATCATCCCGAGGATCGCAGCGGGCGGCTATCAGGCGGCTGCGATCTGTCTCTTGAACGCCTACGTCAACCCCGCGCACGAAGAAGCCTTGCGCGATGCGCTTCGCGCACATCTGCCGGACTGCCACGTCACCATCTCTTCGGACATCACCCGCGAGTTCCGTGAGTTCGAACGGGCCTCCACCACCACGCTATCGGCCTATGTCCAGCCGGTCGTCGATCGCTACATTGCCCGCTTCTCCGATCGCCTGCGCCGCAACGGCTTTTCCGGGCGCTTCTCGGTCATGCAGTCGAACGGCGGACGGCTGCCAGCCGAGGCCATGAAGGCGAACGCCATCAACGCGCTGCTCTCGGGCCCCGCCGCGGGTGTGATGGGTGCCGCGCGGCAGGCGTCGCGCTCGGGCTTTCGCAATCTCATCACCCTGGACATCGGCGGCACGTCGACAGACGTCTGTGTGGTCATCGACGGTGAGCCCCAGCTCACCCAGGAATTCCAGATCGATGGCCTGCCCATCCGCATCCCGGTGCTCGACATTCATACGATCGGCGCCGGCGGCGGCTCCATCGTGTGGATCGACGACGGCGGGATGCTGCGCGTCGGACCGCGCTCTGCCGGCGCCGATCCCGGCCCCGCCTGCTACGGCCGCGGCGGCAAGGAACCGACGCTGACCGATGCTCACGTCATTCGCCAGACCGTGCGCCCGGAGGCGTTTCTGGGCGGCCGGATGAAGATCGAGCCGGGCGCCTCGGCCCAGGTTTTCGGCCCGCTCGCACAACGGCTCGGACTATCCCTCGAGGCGGCGGCCGACGCTGCGGTCCAGCTCGCCAACGCCAATATCGTGCGCGCCATCCAGCTCATCTCGACCGAGCGCGGCCATGACCCGCGCGACTATGTTCTCGTCGCCTACGGCGGCGCCGGTCCGCTGCACGCTGCCCATATCGCCCGCGAGCTCGCCATCCCGACCGTCGTGATCCCGCCGAGCGCCGGCATCATCTCGGCTTATGGGCTCATTGCCAGCGACTTCCTCCAGTTCGACAGCGTCACGCGCCGCAGAGTGGTCGACTCCGAGGCGCCGTCCTTCCTTCGCGGCGTTTTCGCCGAGATGAAGGAGCGCGCCCGTGCACGGGCGGCCGCGACCGGGCTCGATGGGCGAATCGAGATGACGTTTACAGCGGATATGCGTTTTGTCGGTCAGGCTTTCGAGGTGCCGGTGACGTTTTCCGAGAAGGAGCTCGGAACGCTCACGCAGGACCGGATTCGCCGGCGGTTCGGCGATGCCCACCAGCGCGTCTATTTCTTCGGTGGCGACGCGGCAAAGCCGATCGAGTTTGTATCGTTCCGCGTGCGCGTGACGGCGCGCCCCGGAAAGGCGCCGCACCTCGAAGAGAGCGCGGCCGCGACCATCGCTGAGGGCCCGATCCGCCTGTTCGACGACCGCAGATGGCGGAACGGTCGGCTGCAAAGCCGCGCCGCCATGCGCCGCGACGAGCGCATCACCGGTCCCGCCCTGCTTGAAGATCCCACGTCGACGCTGATCGTACCTGCTGGCTGGACGGCAATGCGCGATGCAGCGGACAATACGATTTTGACGTTCACGGGCTGATGGGCTTCCTTCGATGGCCGGCTGGAGCAGTCCCCCCCGACCTTTTCCAACGAGTCCGGGAGCCGTTGCGGAGCGAGACTTCAGGACGGCAAGCTGCCGGGAGGAATGAGATGCAAGACCGGGTGTCGAAAGCGAAAGCCGCGAGAAAAAGAAGCGAGGCGAGCCCTCGCGCTCCATCGGCGGCGACCGTGCTCGATCCTGTCGATTACGCCGTCATCAGTCAGGCGCTGATGGCCGCCGCCCGCGAAATGGGCACGAAGCTCGTCCGCTCCTCCTACTCGAACGTGGTTCGCGAGGCGCAGGACGCCTCTGCCGCCCTCTTCGACGCCGAGGGCAACGTCATCGCCCAGGCCGAGCTCATTCCGATGCAGCTCGGCCCGATGTCCGAGATCTTTCGCGCCTGCGCCGCCGTTCACCCGGTATCGACCTTGAAGCCCGGCGACTTCTACATCAACAACGATCCTTATGGCGGCGGCCAGCACCTGCAGGACGTGTTCATCTACTCGCCGATCTTCGTCGACGGCGAGATCATCGCCTTCGCCGGCACGACGGCGCATCATCTCGATCTGGGTGGTGGCAATCCCGGCCTTACCCCCGATGCCGCCGACGTTCACGCCGAAGGCATCATTTTCCCGCCCTCCGTCTATTCCTTCGATCGCGACTGGAACGGCGGGCCGCTCGAGCGCCTCGTCGCCGCCAATGTGCGCGTCCCGGATCAGACCATCGGCGACTTCTACGCTCAGTTCGCCGCCAACGCGATCGGTGATGCGCGCATTCGCCAACTGTGCGCCAAGTACGGGTCTTACAAGGTGAAATCCGCCATGCGCGAGCTGCTCGACTATACCGAGCGTCGCTTCCGCGCCGCGCTCAAGGACATCCCTGACGGCGTCTACCATGGCGAGGATGCGGTGGATGACGACGGCCTCGGCGACACGCCGCTCACCGTGAAGGCCACCGTCACCGTCAAGGGCTCCGCGATCAGCGTCGATTTCACAGGCACGTGCCCGCAAGTCACACGAAATCTGAATTGCCCGTGGGCATCGACGATTTCGGCATCCCTCTCGGCGATCAAGGCGGTTCTGACGAGCCCGGATATCCCATTCAATGAGGGCTTCAAGCGCCCGATCAAAGTCACCGCACCCAAGGGATGCCTCGTCAACCCGAATTATCCGGCGCCCGTCCGAGCGCGCATGCTGTCCGCCTATCGCTGCTTCAACGCCGTCATGAAGGCGCTGGCCCAGGTGGTGCCCGACAAGGTAATTGCAGGCGGCAACGACTCGACGGACGTCACCGCCATCTCGCATCTGCCGGAGGGTGGCGGCCGCTATCGCGTCTACCTTGAGATCTATGGCGGCGGCTACGGCGCCTCGCCGCGTGTCGATGGCTGCGATGCCGTCGACAGTCCGCTTTCCAACTGCACCAACACGCCCGTCGAGGCCTGCGACATGGACTTCGACTATTTCCGGATCATCGCCTACGAGCTCATTCCGGATAGCTGCGGTCATGGCCGGCGACGAGGCGGACTCGGCCTCAAGCGGTCGTTCGAAATCCTGAAGGATGGCGTCAACTTCGCCTGCTACTCCGACCGCATGAGGCTTGCTCCTTATGGCCTCTTCGGCGGCACCGACGGCCAGCGCGCGCGCATCGAAGTCCATCGCAACGGCAGAACGATACGGCTGAAGAGCAAGGACCGCATCGACCTGCGGAAGGGCGATATTCTCACGCTTTGGACTGCGGGCGGCGCCGGGTACGGCAATCCGGCGGACCGCGAACCGGAGCGCATTGACCGTGATCTGCGCAACGGCGTCATTACGCCGCAGTGTGCCCGTCGGCACTATCGGCCCAGCCAGCTCAAGGCAGGATCGTAAGCCATCCCCATTGGCTCCGCGGCGGGCGGCCGGCGCGTTGGGACGAAAGGAGTCGCGGGATGGCTCGCAAAGGTCAGCTTCGCCTCGGCGCGTTCATGCGCCCGGTCAGCATCCACACCGCCGCCTGGCGCTATCCGGGGGGAACGCCGGATGCGAACTTCAACCTCTCGGCACTCACGCGCTACATCCGCAAGCTCGAGTCCGGGAAGTTCGACGCCTTCTTCATGGCCGACCACCTGGCGGTGCTCAACATGCCCATGGAGGCGTTGAAGCGCAGCGCCACGGTGACGTCCTTCGATCCGCTCACGCTGCTACCGGCGCTCGCCATGGTGACCGAGCGGATCGGCCTCATTGCCACGGCCTCCACGACGTTCGAGACGCCCTATCTCATCGCGCGCCGGTTCGCTTCCCTCGACCACATCTCCAAGGGGCGCGCGGGATGGAACATCGTCACCACATCGAATCCCGACGCCGCGTTGAACTTCGGACTGGATCAGCACATGGAGCACGCCACCCGTTACCGGCGCGCACGCGAGTTTTTCGACGTCGTGACGGGTCTGTGGGACAGCTGGGCCGACGACGCCTTCATCCGGGATGTCGAAAGCGGCATCTACTTCGATCCCGATCGGATGCACACCCTCAATCACAGAGGCGAGTTTTTCAAGGTCCGCGGCCCCCTCAACATCGCCCGACCCGTCCAGGGCTGGCCCGTCATCGTCCAGGCCGGCGCCTCCGATGCCGGCAGGCAACTGGCGGCCGAGACGGCCGAGGTCGTTTTCGCGGCCGGTGGCCCGTTGCCGGAAGGCCAGAAATTCTATGCCGACATCAAGCAGCGAATGGACGCGTTGGGCCGCCCCCGTGAGCACCTGAAAATTCTGCCAGGGGCCTTCGTTGTGCTGGGACGCACGCTCGATGAGGCGCGCGAGAAACGCGCCCGCCTCGACAGCCTCGTCCACTACGAGAGCGGGATTGCCGCACTCTCGATTGCGCTCGGCACGGATGCTTCGAAATTCGATCCCGACGCCCCCTTGCCCGAGATCCCCGAAACAAACCAGAGCAAGAGCGGACGCGAACGGGTCTTGGCGCTGGCGAGGCGCGAAGGCTTGAACGTTCGCCAACTCGCCGGCCGCCTCGGCGGCTATGGAGGTCTCGGAATGGTCGGCACCCCCAAAATGGTTGCAGATCAGATGCAGGAATGGTTCGAGAGCGAAGCCTGCGACGGCTTCAACGTGATGTTTCCTTATCTGCCCGGCGGCCTCGACGAGTTCGTCGATGGCGTGATTCCCGAGCTGCAGCGACGCGGCCTGTTTCGCCGGGAGTACGAAGGCGCAACGCTGCGCGATCATCTCGGCTTGCCCCGGCCGGCGAACCGCTTCTTTCCGCATTCGCGGCAGGCGTGAGCCTCAGGGGCGCGGCGACGCCGCCCGTCTCAGCCGATCATTGATGGCAGCTCCGAGACCGACATTCGGGACCGGCATGACGGCGATCGCAGCAACGCCGGTACGGTCGAGATCGCGGAGCGCGGCAAAAAGATTTGCAGCCGCCTCGACAAGATCGCCGCTCGGACTGAGATTGATCATCGGCCCCGTGTGGGAGGGGACGTCGGCGCCGAAAGCGAGTAGCGCCTCGTCCGCATCCGCGTGACGGACGTTGAGCCTCACCCGCGCGCGCGGCGCGTAGTGACTGGCAAGCTGGCCCGGCGACGACGGCCGCTGCCCGGCGTCCGAACTCGCTGCGAGCTGCACGCCCAGGATGTCGGCCAGCGCCTCGGCCGTCACGGCTCCCGGTCGCAGCAGCAGCGCCCGCTCGCCGCTGGCGTCGACCACCGTTGACTCGACGCCGTGCCGGCTCGGTCCGTCGTCGAGCACAAGCGCGACCTCGCTGCCGAGATCATCCATCACATGCGCCGCCGTCGTGGCGCTGACATGACCCGACTTGTTCGCTGACGGCGCGACGATCGGCCGCCCCGCGGCCGCAATGAGCGCACGCGCCACCGGATGAGCGGGCACGCGGATCGCCACAGTCTCAAGGCCTGCCGTCGCCAGCTCCGAGACGGGGCAGTCGGGCCGTCGCGGAACCACGAGGGTCAGCGGACCCGGCCAGAAGGCCTCCGCAAGCCGCCGCGCAAGCCGATTGAACACCCCGACCCGCTCGGCCGCCGCTCTGTCCTCCACATGCACGATCAGCGGATTGAAGCGCGGCCGGCCCTTCGCCGCAAAAAGACGCGCGACCGCCCTTCCATCGGTCGCATCGGCCCCGAGCCCGTAGACGGTCTCGGTTGGAAATGCGACCAGCCTGCCGCTGCGAAGGAGCTTCGCAGCCTCAGCAATGGTTTCCGGGGTCGCCCGCACGATCAGCATCGGTTGCTGTATCCGGATTGAGGTGCCTTTATCTGAGATGCCGGTTCGGCCTATGGTGCCCGCCACACGCTGACACGCCCTTCGACGCACACGCACGGGGTTTCGATGACCTATCAGGCTCCAGTAGACGACATCATGTTCGCGCTCAAGACGGCCGCCGACCTGCCCGGCTTGATCCAAGAGGGCATCGTCTCCGTGGACGAGGAAACGATCCGCGCCGTCATCACGGAGGCCGGCAAGTTTGCCGCCGAAGTCCTGGCGCCGCTGGCCCGCACCGGCGATCAAGTCGGCTCCAGGCTGGTCGACGGCGTTGTCGAGACCCCTCCCGGCTGGCGCGAAGCCTACAACGCCTTCACCGAAGGCGGCTGGGCGTCGCTGGCCGCGCCGGAGGATCTCGGCGGACAGGGCCTGCCCGAGATCGTCTCCATGGCCGCCTGCGAGATCTGGAACTCGGCCAATCTGGCGTTCGGCCTTTGCCCGCTTCTCACTCAGGGCGCCATCGACGCCGTCTCGGCCCACGGCAGCGAGGAGCTGAAGCGCCTCTATCTGCCCAAGATGGCAACGGGCCAGTGGACAGGCACGATGAATCTGACCGAGCCGCATGCCGGCTCGGACCTCGGCTTTCTGCGCACCAAGGCCGTTCCGCAAGGTGACGGCACTTACCGCATCACGGGGACGAAGATCTTCATCACCTATGGAGATCACGAGCTCACCGAGAACATCATCCATCTCGTTCTGGCTCGCCTGCCCGATGCGCCGCCAGGGACGCGCGGCATTTCGCTGTTCCTCGTTCCGAAGGTTCTGGTCAACAAGGACGGCTCGCTCGGAGAACGCAACGACGTCGTCTGCGCGAGCCTCGAACACAAGCTCGGCATCCACGCTTCGCCGACCTGCGTCATGAAATATGGCGAGCGGGGCGAGGGCGCGGTCGGCTACCTCGTCGGCCAGGAGAACCGCGGCCTCAACACCATGTTCATCATGATGAACGCCGCGCGCCTTGCCGTCGGCGTGCAAGGCGTCGCGATCGCCGAGCGCGCGACCCAGCAGGCGCTCGCCTATGCCAGGGAGCGCAAGCAGGGGCGTTCCCCGCGGGGCAAATCCGGGGAGATGAGCCCCATCATCGAGCACGCCGACATCCGGCGCAACCTGATGACCATGCGATCCCTGACGCAGGCCGCGCGCGCCATCTGCCTCGTCACGGCACGCGAACTCGACATTGCGCATCGGGCGAATGACCCGGTCGTGCGCAAGGCCGCAGCCAATCGCGCGGCATTGCTCACGCCCGTTGCAAAGGCGTTTTCCACGGACATCGGCTGCGAGGTCGCCTCGCTCGGGGTGCAGATCCACGGCGGCATGGGCTTCATCGAGGAAACGGGCGCTGCTCAGCATTATCGCGACGCCCGCATCCTGCCGATTTATGAAGGCACCAACGGCATCCAGGCGATCGACCTCGTGACGCGCAAGGTGCCGCTTGAAGGAGGTAGCACCGTCGAGGCCTACCTTGCCGAGCTCCAGCGAACGGCCGAAGACGTGCGCGCATCGAACCGGCCTGAGTTCGGCGCCATGGGCGAACGGCTCGCCGAGGCGGTGGCCGCGCTCGCCGAGGCAACCCGCTGGCTCGGCGCGGCTTTGCAGGCGAATCATGAGGCGGCGCTCGCCGGCGCCCAGCCCTATCTGCGCTTGTTCGGGCTCGCCGCCGGCGGGACCTATCTCGCGCGCGGAGCCCTGGCGATTGCGCGCTCGGGAGGTGCCCTGTCCGCCGCCGATACGGCGCGGATCGCGCTCGCCCGCTACTTCGCCGAGAACCATGCGGTTCTCGCCCCGGGCCTCAAAGCCTCGGTCGTCGCGGGCACGGCTTCGACCCTCGCCCTCGAGCCGGAGGTCCTGGCCGGCTGAGCCGTGCGCCTGACGCCTGCCCTGCCCCCGCGAGACCCGCCAGGATCGCGTCGCAGGCGCCGTCACATGAGACCGAATGCGAGCATGTTGCGAGAACCCAGCGCCACATTGGAGAGGCCACGATGATCCCTGAAGTCCAGATCACCCGCGAAGGCGCGGTGCAGCTCATCCGCATCCATCGGCCGGACAAGAAGAACGCCCTGACCCGCGCCATGTACGATGCCATGACCGCGGCGCTGAAAGACGGCGATGCCGATGCCGACATCGCCGCACACATGATTACCGGAACCGCCGGAGTCTTCTCCGCCGGCAACGACATCTCGGAGTTCGCAAGCCGCGCCACGGATCTCAACCGCGCGGGCGGCGCGTCGAGCCTCATCGGGACGCTTCCGCTCGTCCAGAAGCCCATCGTCGCCGCCGTCGACGGCCTCGCCATCGGCGTCGGCGTCACAATGCTGTTTCATTGCGATCTCGTCTATGCGAGCCCGCAGGCGAGCTTTCGCACCCCGTTTCTCGACCTCGGTCTCGTCATGGAGGCAGCCTCGAGCCTCACCGCCCCGCGCGTGATGGGCTACCAGCGCGCCTTCGAGCTGCTCTGCCTGGGCGAGCCTTATTCGGCGGAGGACGCTTTTCGCGCCGGCTTCGTCAACAGGATCGTCCCGGCGGCGTCGCTCGAAGCCGAGGCGATGAAGGCGGCCCAGCGGCTCGCGGCCAAACCCCCGGCGGCGCTCGCGGCCGCCCGCAGACTGCTCAAGGGCGCAACCCCCGAGGAGGCCGTCAAACGCATCGACGAGGAGCGCGTCGTCTTCGCCGAGCTGATGGGCTCGCCGGAGGCCAAGGAGGCTTTCGCGGCATTCCTCGAGAAGCGAAAGCCCGACTTCGCCAAACTGCGCCGCAAGGGCTGACCGGACCGTACCGGCACGAAGAGTCGCTGGCCCCACTGCCGGGACGTTCGCGGACCGGACGGGGACCGAGCCCTTCCCCGTCACACGCCCCGCCCGCAACCGCCCGACGCCGATCGCACGAAGACAATGAAGCCGTGCCGCGGCGCCAGCCGATGGCGCGCCAGCGGACTGCCCGCTAGTTCGCGCCCTCGAGCAGCCGTCGCGCGATGACCTGCGCCTGGATTTCGCCGGCGCCTTCGAAAATGTTGAGGATGCGCGCATCCTGCAACACGCGGCTGATCGGATACTCGAGGGCGAAGCCGTTGCCGCCATGCACCTGCAGCGCGTTGTCGGCCGCCGCCCAGGCGACCCGCGCGGCCAAGAGCTTCGCCATCCCGGCCTCGAGATCGCACCGCCGGCCCTGATCCTTCTCGCGCGCCGCAAAGTAGGTGAGCTGTCTCCCGATCATCGTTTCGACGGCCATCATCACGATCTTGTTCGCAACCCGCGGGAAGGCATAGATCGCCTTGCCGAACTGCTGCCGGTCGAGCGCATAGGCAAGCGCCAGATCCATCGCCGATTGCGCCACGCCCACGGCCCGGGCGGCCGTCTGAATGCGGGCGGACTCGAAGGTCGCCATCAGCTGCTTGAAGCCTTGCCCCTCGACGCCCCCGAGGAGCTGGCTTGCCGGCACCTCGAAGCCGTCGAACGAAATGTCGAACTCCTTCATGCCGCGATAGCCGAGCACCTCAATCTCGCCGCCCGTCATGCCCGGCGCCGGAAACGGATTGGCATCGTCGCCGCGTGGCTTCTCGGCGAGAAGCATCGAAAGGCCCTTGTAGCCCGGTTCGCGAGGGTTGGTGCGCACGAGAAGCGTCATCAGGTCGGTGCGCGCCGCATGCGTGATCCATGTCTTCTGGCCATAGACCTTGTAGACATCCCCGACGAGCTCGGCTCGGGTCCTGAGCGATGCCAGGTCCGAACCCGTATTGGGCTCCGTGAAGACGGCTGTTGGCAGCAGTGCGCCTGTCGCGATGGCGCGCAGATATCGGTCTTTCTGGCTCTGCGTTCCGTTCTGCAGGATGAGCTCGCCGGCGATCTCCGAGCGGGTTCCGAGCGAGCCGACGCCGATGTATCCGCGCGACAGTTCCTCCGAGACGACGCACATCGCCTCCTTGCCCAGGCCGAGGCCTCCGTAGGCTTCCGGGATCGTCAGCCCGAAGACGCCCATCTCCCCCATCTGCCTGATGACGTCGAGCGGAATGTAGTGGTTCTTCGTGTGCCAGTCATGGGCATGCGGCAACACCTGCTCGACAACGAACTTGCGCATCTCCTCGCGCATGGCCGCGTGGGTCTCGTCGAGCCCGGTCTCGCCGAAGGTTGTTCCACCCTGCATCTGCCGGATGAGCTCGCTGAGGCGGGCTTTCGCCGGCTCCGCCGTTCCACGGCCGATGAGTTGCGCGACAGCATCCGACGCCGAGAACCGCGCCACGGCGTCTGCCGCCACCCCGAGTTGCTGCAGCCGGACGAACTCGCCCTGACTCATCGGAATGCCGCCCGCGATCTGCGCAAGGTACTCACCGAAAGCGATGTCGAGGATGAGCAGCTCCATCTCGCCGAGCTTGCCCATGCCGTCGATGCGACGGGCCCATCCGAGCATCTGCCGCAGAGCCTCGACATAGGTTGCAACCCACGCCAAGCCGTGCAGCGAATGCTGCGCCAGATCCGGGTTATCCCCTGCCTCCGCCTGTTTCCGTCTGACGCCCGCCTTCGCTGATGCGAGCACCGCTTCCGAGGCGGCGAGCGCACGGGCATGGACATCGAGCAAGTCGGATGCTGCGTCCCGCACGGTGCCCGGCGACAGCGTTTGGTTCACGACACGTCTCCATTCTCGCAGCCGGATAGACATCCTCCGGCAAGAGCGTGTGGTAGTTGAGGAAACTGTTTCGGGCAATCCGGAGGGCGTGCCAAGCTCACGGCACACATGCGCCAAGGCGCAGCCGACTGACATCGCTCACAGCACCGGCGCAGGCGCGGATCATCATCGGCGGGCGCCGGTACCTCTCAGGGACATTGCTCATGCGCATGGCCACCGGCGGCCCCAATGTGGTCGGATGAGAGGGCACGACCACCCCGCGCTGAGATCGCGGCCACCCGCCCAGGTGACCGGCGAACTCGCTCGCCCGCACCCGCCGGAGAGCCGACGCCGACCGCGCTGAAAGCAACATGCGTCCGCAATGCGAAGCCGACAAAAACGCCCGCGCCCGACCTGATAGCGGATTGGCCCTCTGACCGCGGCCGCAGGCAACGCCGCCGCCCGATCGTCCGAGTGCTTCCACCCCCTGCGGCCAGACATCGCGCAACGGCACGCGAAAGCGCGCTCGCCCCACAACCGGCCCGGACGCCTTCGTCGGCGCTTGTCGGCAAACTCAAGATGGATTAGCAATCTATAGTCATGATTCATGATGAAAAGTTGATCATCCAGCCATGATTACCGCCGCTCAGATGCGTGCCGCACGGGCGCTGCTCGGGATCGATCAGCGGCAGCTTGCCGAGAAGGCCGGGCTGTCGCTGCCGACGATCCAGCGGATGGAGGCAAGCGCCGACGTGGTGCGCGGAAACGTCGAATCCCTCACCAAGCTCGTCGCTGCGCTCACTGCGCTCGGGATTGAGCTGATCGGGGAAGGTGCGCCGAGTTATGGCAAGGGGCGGGGGGTTCGTCTGCTCAGCTGATCATCGGCCAACAAGGATACCGAGGTCGCCGACGGGCGACGTCACTCGCGAGTTGAGGGAGCCAGGACGGACATGGAGGTGTCGCTCGCGGCCATCGGACTGCTGCTTGGATGCGCGGTCCTTGCGGTGACGTTGCAGTCCCGCGCCGCGGCCACGCGCCTGGTCTATTGCATCTGCCTTGCCGCCTGCCTTGCCATGCTTGCGGCCTCGGCGCGCCACCTGCTGAGCGGGGCCGAGGCCCGGGCCATCCATTTGCCGATCGGCCTGCCTTGGATCGGCGCGCGCCTCAGAATTGACGAGCTCTCCGCCTTCTTCCAGATCGTGATCAATCTCGGCGCGGCCGCCGCGAGCCTTTACGCGATCGGCTACGGCCGGCATGAGGAGGCCCCCGAACGGGTGCTTCCCTTCTACCCGGCGTTCCTCGCAGGCATGAATGTCGTCCTTCTCGCCGACGACGCCTTCACATTCCTCGTTTCTTGGGAGTTCATGTCGCTGTCCTCGTGGGCACTGGTCGTCTCGAGTCATCGGGAAAGCGAGAACCGGCAGGCGGGCTACATCTATATCCTGATGGCGAGCTTCGGCACGCTCTCTCTGCTCCTCGCCCTCGGCCTGCTGGCGGGCCCGACAGGAAGCTACGGCTTCGCGGAGATGCGGTCCAATCCTCCCTCGCCTGGGACCGCTGCGCTCGTCCTCGCTCTGGTTCTCGCTGGCGCGGGCTCGAAGGCTGGACTTGTGCCGTTGCACATCTGGCTGCCGCTCGCCCACCCCGCTGCGCCGAGTCACGTGTCGGCGCTGATGAGCGGCGTAATGACCAAGGTCGCCGTCTACGGGTTCGTGCGGGTGATGCTCGATCTCATCGGCCCGCCGGCCTGGTGGTGGAGCCTCCCGGTTCTCGCCCTCGCAAGCGCATCCGCCGTGCTCGGCGTGCTATTCGCCCTGATGCAACGGGACCTGAAGCGCCTGCTCGCCTTCAGCACGATCGAGAACATCGGCATCATCTTCATCGGCATCGCCCTTGCACTGGCATTCAAGGCGAGCGACATGCCGGCCGCATCGGCACTGGCGCTGACCGCGGCGCTGCTGCACGTCCTCAATCACTCGCTCTTCAAGAGCCTGCTCTTCTTTGTCGCGGGCGCGATCCTTTCGGCCACGGGCGAGCGCGACATCGAAAAGCTCGGCGGCCTGGTGCACGCAATGCCGCACACGACGGTGGCCTGCCTCGGTGGTTGCCTCGCGATTTCCGCCTTGCCTCCGCTCAACGGCTTCGTCTCCGAGTGGCTTCTGTTTCAAGCGATCCTGCTGAGCCCCGAGCTGCCGCAGTGGGGACTGAAGCTTATGATTCCCGCCGCGGGCGCCATGCTTGCCCTCGGGGCCGCGCTTTCGGCCACCTGCTTCGTCAGGGCCTTCGGGATCTCGTTCCTCGGCCGCCCGAGATCGCCCGTCTCCGCCAGCGCCCATGACGTCGATGCTTACTCGCGGACAGGAATGTTCGTGCTTCTGGCTGCATGCGTTGCGGTGGGACTTCTGCCGGGATTCGCGATCGATGGCATGGCTGGAGCGGTCGACCGCCTCGTCGGAACGCGCATGCCAGTACAGGCTTCGATTCCCTGGCTGTCGATTGTACCGATCAGCGAGAGCCGGAGCTCCTACAACGGTTTGCTCGTGTTTTTCTTCATTACTGTGTCGACCATCGTCGCGGTGAAGGCAATTCATCGGTTTGCCTCGAACGCGCTGCGGCGCGGACCGGCCTGGGACTGCGGCTACCCAGCCCAGAACCCGCAGACCCAATACACCGGAGACAGCTTCGCTCAGCCCGTCCGGCGCGTCTTCGCCGATGTTCTGCGTGCACGAGAAACCGTGGAGATGCCAACTCCCGGCGATCCGCGGCCGGCGCGCCTGTCTGTCGCCATCCGAGATCTGCTTTGGGAACTTCTCTATGCTCCGATCAGCGGCTGGATCTCGTCTAGCGCCGCATTGCTCAATCACCTCCAGTTTCTCACCATCCGTCGCTACCTGAGCCTCGTCTTTGGCGCCCTGGTCCTGCTCCTCCTGATGGTGGCGATATGGCCTTGATGATCGATCTCTTCGTGCAAGGCGTGCAGATGCTGCTGGTGCTCGCACTGGCGCCGCTGCTTCTCGGCTATACGCGCAAGGTCAAGGCGCGCCTGCTGCTTCGCAAGGGGCCGCCCGTGCTGCAGCCCTACCGGGATTTGCTGCGCCTGAGCCGCAAGGAGGTCGTGCTCGCGGAAAATGCGTCGTGGATCTTCCGCAGCGGCCCTTACATGATCTTCGCCGCGACCTGGGTCGCGGCCGCGCTCGTTCCGACCTTCGCTGCGGGTCTCCAGTTCAGCTGGACAGCCGATCTGATCGCGATCACGGCCCTGCTCGGCAGCGCGCGGCTCTTCCTGGCGCTCGTCGGCATGGACGTCGGAACGAGCTTCGGCGGAATCGGCGCGAGCCGGGAGATGATGTTCGCCTCCGTCGCCGAGCCGGCGATGATCATGATCGTGTTTACGATCGCACTCGTGGCTGGCTCGACACAGCTGTCGCACATCGCGACCTTCATGACATCCCACGTCGGGCTTCGCGTCTCGCTCGGCCTCGCGCTGTTCGCGCTGATCATCGTGGCTTTGGCCGAGAACGCCCGGATCCCGGTCGACAACCCGGCGACCCATCTTGAGCTCACCATGGTGCACGAGGCCATGGTCCTTGAGTACTCCGGCCGGCACCTTGCCGTGATCGAGATGGCGGCGGCGCTCAAGCTGCTGCTCTACATCTCGCTCATCGGTTGCATTTTCGCACCCTGGGGAATTGCCCCCGTTGGTGCCGGGCTGACCGACTATGCCGTAGGCATCATTACTTACATTGCCAAACTCGCCGTCGGCGGCTTCCTTCTCGTCCTCTTCGAAACCTCCATAGCGAAGATGCGCGTTTTTCGCGTGCCCGAGTTCCTGGGAGCCGCGCTCATGCTCGGTCTTCTTGGAACCCTCCTGCTCTTTGTGTCGCGGAGCTTCTGATGGAGCGCATTTTCCTCGATGTCGCGCACATGCTGGCCGGCGGACTGGTGCTGGTGAGCTTCATGCTGCTCTATCAGGACCGCATGTTCGGCCTGCTCAACGTCTTTGCGCTGCACGCTGTTGTGCTGTCGCTCTCGGTCGGCTGGCAGGCACACATTCAGGGGGCTCCGCATCTCTACGCTACGGCACTCATCGCTCTCGTGCTAAAGGCGTTGATTATTCCGGTCGCCCTGCACCGTGTCGTCATCAAGCTTGGCATTCACCGAACGATCGAGACCGTCGGAGGCATCGGGCCGACGATGCTCGCCGGAATAGGCCTCGTCGCCCTCTCGATGGTCGTGATGCTGCGTGCGACGGCTGCCGCAGATCCGCTGGCGCGGGAGGATCTGGCGTTCGCTCTCGCCGTGGTGCTGCTCGGCCTCCTGATGATGGTCACCCGCCGGAACGCGGTCAGCCAGATCGTGGGTTTCATGTCGCTTGAGAACGGGCTCATCCTCGCCGCGACGGGCGCCAAGGGGATGCCGCTGGTGGTCGAGATCAGCGTCGCCTTTTCGGTGCTGGTGGCCTTCATCGTGATAGGCGTTTTCTTGTTCCGCATCCGCGAGCGGTTTGACACGGTCGACGTGCAGGCGCTCGACGACTTTCGGGGAGAGCGTCGATGATCTTCGAATGGCTTGCCCATCTGCCGGTTGCGCCGGTCACCGCGGTTCTGGCAATTCCGGCCGCCGCCACGATCGTGCTCGCCGTGCTGCCCTGGTACCGCCCCACGGCCTATCTCAACGTCGTTGCAACGCTCGCGACCTTTCTCGCGGCGCTCACCCTTCTCGCCGTACGGCCCGAGCCCGGCACCTATCTCTTTGTCGACGATCTCAACATCGTCTTCGTCGTTCTTGGCACCTTCGTCGGTTTCACGACCAGCGCATTCAGCGCAAGCTATATCGCCCATGAGCTCGAGATCGGCCGCCTCACGCCGGCGTACCTGCGGTTCTATCACGCCATGTATCAGGCGCTGATGTTCGGGATGAACCTGGCCCTGCTCGCAAACAATATCGGCCTGATGTGGGTCGCGATCGAGCTGGCGACGCTCTCGACGGTGGTCATGGTCGGCATCTACCGGACACACGAAGCGCTCGAGGCGGCCTGGAAGTATTTCATCCTCGGCAGTGTCGGCATCGCGCTGGCGCTCTTTGGAACCATCCTCGTCTACATGGCGGCGCGGCCGGTCATCGGCGAGGGCCATGATGCGATGGTTTGGACGGAGCTCTCGACAAAGGCCGCCGCGCTCAACCCGGAACTGCTCAACGTGGCGTTCATCTTCCTCATTCTCGGCTACGGCACGAAGGTTGGCTTGGCGCCGCTGCATGCCTGGCTGCCTGACGCGCACGCCGAGGGGCCGACGCCGATTTCGGCCGTCTTGTCGGGATTGCTTCTGAACGTCGCCCTCTATGCGGTGCTGCGCTTCAAGATAATTCTCGCGGCCAATCCGTCCGCAATCAATCCGGGGCCGCTGATGGCGAGCCTCGGACTCCTGTCGTTGATCTTCGCCGGCTTCATGCTCTACCGCCGCCGGGACATCAAGCGCATGTTCGCCTACTCCTCCATCGAGCACATGGGACTGATCGCATTTGCCTTCGGCATGGGTGGGCCGCTCGCCAACTTCGCCGGCCTCCTGCACATGATGATGCACAGCCTCACGAAATCGGCGATCTTCTTCGCGGTCGGCCACATCTCCCAGGTCAAGGGAACGCAGAAGATTGCCGAGATTCGCGGCTTGACGGAGAGCCACCCTGTGCTCGGATGGGGCCTCGTCCTTGGCGTCGTTGCGATCGCTGGCCTGCCCCCGCTCGGCATATTCATGAGCGAGTTCCTGATCGTCACTTCGACCTTCGCACGTGAGCCTCTGCTCGCAATTCCCCTCGTGCTCGGGCTTCTGATCGCCTTCGGTGCGCTGATGCTGCGCGTATCGGAGATCGCCTTTGGTGAACCCGTGGGCAGCATGGCACGCGTTGAAGCCTCTTATGTTCCGATGTTCTCCCATCTGGCCTTGGTGGCGCTTGCCGGCATCTATCTGCCAAGCCCTTTGGTCGCCTGGTTCCAGAATGTGGCACGGCTGCTCGGTTGAAGGAGCCGGCACATGAGCATCACTTCAGAACTCCTGGTCGGCGCTACGAGGGTTTCCCACCAGCGTCCCTGGCCTCGCGCCGTCGTCGGCAGAACGGCTTGGCTGCAGGCCGCCCGCGCCCTCGGCGCGGGCCGGGCAACCATGCTCGGGCTTTGGAGCGACGGCGCTGCCGTTCATCTCTGTCTCGGCGAGGAACCGATTCTTGCGCCCGTCGTCCTGAGCTTTGTCTGCGCAGGCGGTCGCTTTCCGTCGGTCGCCCGCCACCACGCCCCTGCCGGTCGCCTGGAACGAGCGATCACGGACCTTCACGGGCTCATCGCTGAGGATGCTCCGGACACCCGCCCATGGCTCGATCATGGCCGCTGGGGACTGAGCCAGCCGCTCGCTGGCGGGACTGCGGCGCCGCGCGACGGCATTTCCTACGACTTTCTGCCGGCAGAGGGCCCGCCGCTGCATCAGATTCCGGTCGGCCCCGTGCATGCCGGCATCATCGAGCCGGGCCACTTCCGATTCTCCGCCAATGGCGAGACGGTGGTCCGTCTCGAAGAGCGACTGGGCTATGTGCACAAGGGAATCGAGTCGCTGATGCGGGGGGCTGACCTGGAACGGGCCGCGCGCATTGCCGGTCGGGTATCCGGCGACAGCACGGTCGCCTACGCCATCGCATTCGCGCATGCCGTCGAGAACGCGCTCGCGGCGACGGTGCCCGAACGCGCGCAGTTGCTCAGGGTCTTGATGGCCGAGCTCGAGCGGCTGGCCAATCACTTCGGCGACATCGGCGCGATCTGCAACGATGCGTCGTTCTCGCTCATGCACGCACACTGCGGCGCGCTGCGTGAGCGCGTTCTGCGGTGCGCGCACCAGTGCTTCGGCCATCGCCTCATGATGGATTGCGTCCGCCCAGGCGGCGTCGTGCGCGACCTCGATGGCAGCGGCCGCAATGCCATCAGCGATCTTGTCGCAGGGATCCGCCGCGACTTCCCGGAGCTGGTTGATCTCTACGACAACACCGCGTCCCTGCAAGACCGCACCGTGACGACAGGCATTCTGAAACCCGCTCTCGCCCTCCAGTTCGGTGCAAGCGGCTTCGTCGGTCGCGCCTCGGGACGCCAGTGCGACGCCCGGCGCTGGCCGGGGTATCCGCCATACGGGAAGCTCGCCTTCAAATCCCCGGTGCGCACGGAAGGCGATGTGGATGCGCGCGTCTGGATACGGATCGAGGAGGTGGCCGAGAGCCTTTCGCTCATCGAACAGTGCCTTGCCGCATTGTCCGCCGGCCCCATCTCGACAAGCCTGCCGATCGGCGACGCCGCCGTCGCCCAGCGGGAAGGCATCGCATTGGTCGAGAGTTTCCGAGGAGACATCCTGGCTTGGGTGCGTTTTGCCGACAACGGCAGGATCGCCCATTGCTACGTTCGCGATCCGTCCTGGTTTCAGTGGCCGCTGCTCGAGGCGGCGATCGAGGGCAACATCGTTGCGGACTTCCCCCTGTGCAACAAGTCGTTCAACTGCTCCTATTCAGGACATGACCTGTAGGGCCTCATGCGCAAGCTCCTGTTCAAGAATCTCATTACCGCGCCCTTGACCGAGCCTCGCCCGAAGGACGACGACGCGCTGCTCGCCGAACTTGCGGGCCGTCTTGCAGCCGTCTCGCGCCGCTCGCTTGGCCGCAGCCTCTCGATCCGTCAGGTGGACGCCGGCTCATGCAACGGCTGCGAGCTCGAGATCCATGCGCTCAACAATGTCTATTACGATCTCGAGCGGTTCGGTCTCAGGTTTGTCGCCTCCCCGCGCCACGCCGACGTTCTGCTCGTCACGGGACCGGTTACCCACAACATGCGCGAGGCGCTCGAGCGCACCTGGCGGGCGACGCCCGACCCCAAGTGGGTCGTCGCGGTCGGCGACTGCGGTTTCGACGGCGGCGTCTTCGCTGGCAGTTATGCCTGCGTTGGAGGCGTGTCCTCTGTGGTTCCCGTCGACCTGCACATCCGGGGCTGCCCGCCAACCCCGACGGCCCTGCTGCAGGGCCTCATCGCTCTCGTCGAAAAGACGGCGACCGGCTGAGACAGACCCCGCGCAAGGGACGGCCTCGCGCCCGCGCGGCGGGTGACCTCTCCTCCCGCAGCGCGATAGCCCCGCTGCTCCGCCCCCGCGGCAGGAACAGGGTTTTGCGCCCCCAAAGGCGCCCGCTCCGCTCACTGTGGCCCCAAGGGTCTCCGGCTGTGGCGAGGACGACAGCGGCGACCGGCGCCCCGTCCGGAAAATGGCTCTCTCCATGCAGCCCCCGGGAGGTGACGGTTCCGCTAAATCCGTTAGCATTCCAAATGTCCTCGGCGCAGGACTCCGCTGAGACAGTGCGCGATTGCCAACGGGAGGGATGGCCCATGCATATCCACCGCGTCGAGGATGACCGGCTTCTGCGCGGTCAGGGCCGCTTCACTGACGACTTGGCCGTTCCCGGCGCATTATGGGCAGCCTTTCTGCGATCGCCTCATGCCCATGCGCGCATTGTCCGTGTCGATCGCGGGCAGGCGATGGCGATCCCCGGAGCCCGCCTCGTGCTCGACGGCGCCGACGCATTGCGCAACGGTCTGCGTGCGATTCCGGTTGCCCGTCGCCTGACCGATGCCGACGGCCGGCCGCCGCGCGATGCCCCCTGGCACCCGCTCGCCGTCGAACGTGTGCGGCACGTTGGGGAATGCGTCGCGGTTTGTGTGGCCGATACGCGCGAGGCCGCCGACGCGATGGCCCTTGCGCTTGATGTGGAATTCGAGCCGCTGCCCGCCGTGACGGACGTGCGCGATGCGCTGGCACCGGATGCTCCGAGGCTGTGGGACTCAGCGCCCGGCAACGTCGGATTCCGCTGGACCCTCGGGGATGAAGCCGCGACTGCCGCCGCCATGGCCGCTGCCGCGCACGTCGTCGCGGCGGAGGTCACCAGCCAGCGGATCGTGGTCTGTCCGCTCGAGCCGCGCGCCGCCGTCGCGCGCTTTGACGCGGCGAGCGGCACCTACCATCTGCACGCCGGCAACCAGGGCATGGTCATCCTGCGCGATCAACTGGCGCACATCCTGGGCGTGGATAACGATGACGTCGTGGTGACCTCCTTCGATGTCGGCGGCGGCTTCGGCATCAAGAACGGCAGTTACCCGGAGTATCCGGCGCTCTTGCTCGCAGCGCGCCTGACGGGCCGACCGGTGCGCTGGACCGCCACGCGATCGGAAGCCTTCGTCTCGGATGCGCAGGCCCGCGACAGCATCATGAAAGGTCGCCTCGCGCTCGATGCCCAGGGACGTTTCATCGCCCTGGAGGTGAAGGCAGCGGCAGCCCTTGGCGCCTACGTCCACCCCGTCGGCTACTTCATCGCCTGCGCCAACTTCTCGCGCTGTCTGCCCGGGCCCTACCGCATTCCGGCGCTTCACTCCGAGGTTACGTGCGTAATGACCAACACGGTGCCAACCGCGCCCTACCGCGGAGCCGGCCGGCCCGAGGCCGCCTACATCATGGAAAGCCTCGTCGAGGCGGCGGCCCGGCACATCCGGATCGACCCGATCGAGCTGCGCCGCAGAAACATCGTCTCGACTGCCGAGATCCCCTATCGCACCGCTGCCGGAACAACCTATGATTCGGGCGACTTCCCGCGCATCCTCGACCGCGCCCTCGAAGCGTCTCGCTGGTCGTCGATCGGTGCGCGCAAATCGGCAGCGCGCGCCCGCGGCCGCTATCGCGGCATCGGTCTCGGCATCTTCGTCGAGATTTCGGGCGGCATCCCGAACGAGCGCGCCAAGATGAGCCTCAGAAGCGACGGAACCATCGAGGTGCGCACCGCCCTCGGCTCCACCGGCCAAGGGCATGAGACCACTTTCGCGATTCTCGCCGCTGAGCAGCTTGCGATTCCCCCGTCCCGCGTCGTGGTCGCAAGCGGCGACAGCCGCGGCTTCGTGGATGGCGGCGGCGCCTCCGCCTCGCGATCGACTCAGATGGCCGGACTCGCCATTCGCGCGACGGCGCTGCAGCTCATCGAGAAGGCGCGCCAGATGGCGGCAGCCCGCCTCGGAGCCGAACTGTCCGCCGTCGTCTATCAGGACGGTCGGTTCGTTGTGCCCGGCACCAATCTTGCTCTGGACCTCGCCGAGATCGTGCGGACGGGAGATCCGCCGCTCTTGGCCGAGGCGCGGATCGAGGCGGAAAACACCTTTCCGAACGGCTGCCACGTGGCGGAGGTCGAAGTCGATCCCGACACCGGCAAGATCGAGCTTGTGGCCTACACGGCCGTCGACGATTGCGGTCGGGTCATCGCGCACGAGTTCGCCGAGGGGCAGGTGCATGGCGCACTGGCGCAAGGCATCGGTCAGGCCCTGTTCGAACATGGGCATTATGATCGCGCCACCGGGCAGCTGCTATCCGGCTCCTTCATGGATTACGCGTTGCCGCGCGCGGCGGACGTTCCGTCCTTCACGTCGCTCCTGCAGCCATCGCCCGCGAAGTCGAATCCGCTCGGCGTGAAAGGGATCGGAGAGAGCGGGACGGTTGGCGCACTGCCTGCGGTCGCGAACGCGATTGCGGATGCGCTCGCCCCCTTAGGCGTGATCTCGGTCGCCCTCCCGGCGACGCCGGAGCGCGTCTGGCGGGCCATATCGTCCCGCAAGTCGGCCGGTTGAACCAGCCGGATACTCGCTGGCGCGGCGCGCCTGCTTGCGCTCGCGCAGCCCGACGGTCGACCCGTCCACTCTCGACATTCGCCGTGCTCAGGAGCAGACGCCGACAGTCCCCTTGCCGTTTTGCGGCGCTCAGGGCGCGAGTGTGCCCAATGATGGCTAGTCTTCTTGCCGTCGCCTGCGCAACATCCCGGCCATCGGCTGGGCCGAACCGCGTCGACCGCCGTCAATCGCCCATCAGAGAAAGGGCGAGCCTTGCCTCAAGCAGCGCCCGCAAGGCAGCACTTCTTGTATTTCTTGCCGCTGCCGCACGGACACGGTTCGTTGCGACCGACCTTGACGACCCGGATCGGCTCGGATTGGTGATGATGGTGGTGGTGATGGTCGTGACCGCACCCGCACGCCTCGCCATGCTCATGTCCGTGATCGCGTGCGGCCCCTGCGCCGGGCACATCTGCTGTCGATTTCGGAGGAGACGTTTGAGACATGCGGTCCTGTCCTGAAGAAGGTGCAGATGGCGTGGTTCGCGGTTCTCAGATCGGGAATGAGGCCCTCTCGAACGTCCGGTCGCAACCGCGGCCGGACTTCGACTGCAACCCATATCCTGGCTGTGCGGAAAAGAAAATCCTTGGTTGCAGCCGCCACCGTTCCGCCGTAACGCCTTAGCCATGAGCGAGACCGCTTTCCGATGTTTGCCGACCGCCTCTGGCGCCGGGGGCCGCCTCGGCGCGAGATTCGACGCGACTCCGCCGGGTCACCGGGCGGTTCGCGCAACCGTCACGAGGCGGAGCGCACCGACCCGCGCCCACCGAGGCAAGCCTGGAGCGCCCGGCACCACGTCCGGAAAACTCGCGGCAATTGACCCGCCTTCCCCGTGGCGTCTCGGGCCCGATCTTCAGAGACCAAGCGATGAATGAAACCGTACTGATAATCGACTTCGGCTCCCAGGTCACCCAACTGATTGCGCGCCGCGTGCGTGAGGCCGGCGTCTATTCGGAGATCGTTCCCTACCAGCGCGCCGATAGCGCGATCGATCGGTTGCAGCCCAAAGCGATCATCCTTTCGGGAGGCCCCGCAAGCGTCTATTGGAGCGAAGCGCCGACGGCCCCCCAGCGCATCTTCTCGCTCGGCATCCCCGTGCTTGGCATCTGCTACGGCAACCAGGTCATGGTGAAGCAGCTCGGTGGCCAGGTCGAAGGCGGCCACCATGCCGAGTTTGGCCGGGCAGAGATCGAAATCGTCGAAGATTGCGCCCTTTTCCAGGGTGTCTGGAAGAAAGGCGAGCGGGACGAAGTCTGGATGAGCCATGGCGACAAGATTACCGCGATCCCCAATGGCTTCCGGGTTGTTGCCCGATCGGAGAACGCACCGTTCGCCACGATCGCCGACGAGACCCGGCGGCTTTACGGGGTGCTGTTCCACCCGGAAGTCGTGCACACGCCGCGCGGTGCCGCATTGCTCGCCAACTTCGTGCACAACGTCGCCGGTCTCAAGGCCGGCTGGACGATGGCGCATTTCCGCACCACGTCCATCGCGCGCATTAAGTCGGAGGTCGGGAGCGGCCGGGTCATTTGTGGGCTCTCGGGCGGCGTCGACTCGGCGGTCGCCGCCAGGCTCATCCACGAGGCGATCGGCGACCAGCTCACGTGCATTTTCGTGGACCATGGTCTGATGCGCCATAAGGAAGCGGAGGAAGTGGTCTCGCTCTTCCGCGGCCATTTCAACATCCCGCTGGTTCACGTGGACGCCAGTGAACGGTTCCTATCGGCCCTCGCCGGGGTCACCGACCCGGAGCAGAAGCGCAAGATCATCGGGGCACTCTTTATCGACGTCTTCGAGGCTGAAGCTCGCAAGCTTGCAGCCGGCGGAGACCCGCCCGGGTTCCTGGCACAAGGAACGCTCTATCCCGACGTGATTGAGAGCGTATCGTTCACGGGCGGCCCCTCGGTGACGATCAAATCGCATCACAACGTCGGCGGTCTTCCCGAGAAGATGCGCATGCGATTGGTCGAGCCCCTGCGCGAGCTGTTCAAGGACGAGGTGCGCCTGCTCGGACGCGAGCTCGGGCTGCCGGAACGCTTCGTTGGGCGCCATCCGTTCCCGGGCCCAGGTCTTGCGATCCGCATCCCGGGCGAGATCACACCGGAGAAACTTGCGATCCTGCGCAAGGCCGATGCCATCTATCTGGACGAAATTCGCGCCGCCGGTCTCTATGACGCCATCTGGCAGGCCTTCGCAGTGCTACTGCCCGTGCGGACCGTCGGCGTCATGGGCGACGCGCGCACCTATGATTACGTCTGCGCGCTGCGCGCCGTCACATCGACGGACGGCATGACGGCCGACTACTTCCCCTTTCCGCACGACTTCCTCGGCCGCGTGGCGACGCGCATCATCAATGAGGTCAAGGGCATCAACCGGGTGACCTACGACATCACGTCGAAGCCCCCCGGCACGATCGAGTGGGAGTGAAGGCAGCGCCAGTGCCAGTCGGTGCGACGCGACCGGTTCGCAGGAACTCCCGGCTCTTTGCGCTGCTCAATCCCTCGAATGGCCGCCCCGGCGCATCGCTGCCGCTTACCCAGCGTCCCGGCCTGAGCAAACCATGATCCCAATGAACGCCCGCCGCGTCGCTCGCCGGCATGGGATCGGCGCGACCGGGCTCCGGGCGCCGATCCCAAGCGTCGCCAAGGGCCGGTCTCGACGAAGCGACGACGAAAAGCAGGCTGATCGAAGGAAATCGCACCATGCTCGGGGAAGCTGGCCAACGCATTTTTGTTCACTGTGGGTTCCTGCCCTGGTCCGGTCAATGCCAGAGCTCGCAGCGACGGGCCTGCCGCTCGCCGGTTGCGACGGACGGAGCCGCCCTTTCCGGCTAAGCTAAATTCAGCCTGCCTTCCTGACGATCGCGAGCCATTCATCCTCGCTGAGCACCGGGACACCCAGCTCCTGCGCCTTGGTCAGCTTCGAGCCCGCATCGGCACCCGCGATGACGAAGTCGGTGTTCTTCGACACCGAGCCTGCGACCTTTGCGCCGAGCCGTTCTGCCTGCGCCTTCGCCTCGTTGCGGCCCATCCCTGAGAGCGTTCCCGTGAACACCACCGTCTTGCCCGAGATTGCACTGTCGACCGGCGCCTGCACTTCGTAGGGCAGAATCTCGATCTCTTGCAGAAGAGCATCAACCGCATCGCGGTTGTGCGGCTCCTTGAAGAAGTCGGCGAGCGCCTCGGCAACGACTTCGCCGACGCCGCTGAGCGAGGCGACCTCGACAAATCCGTCGCCGGGAAGCCCCTTGGCGGCCGCGCGAGCGGCGGCAAGCAGCGCGGCCGGATCATTGTCGAAGGCCGCGGCGATGGCAGGCGCGGCACGCCCTGGCACCAGGTCCAATTCGACCAGCCGGTCGGCAAGCGAACCTGCGGCCGCGGATCGCTCCAAAAGCCCGGCGCCGCGCCTCGCGATCGCCTCAACGGCTGATCTGGCCGTTTTCTCTCCGACACCCGGAATGGCGCGGAACCGGCGCCACGCCTCCGACGGCTGCCCCTCAGCAGCCCGCTCCGCGGCCTTCCGGAAGCGAGTCCATGTCCTGAACGCCTTCGCAAGGTCCCGCGCGGTCGTCTCGCCGATATGCCGGATGCCGAGCGCGAAGATGAACCGATCGAGCGGCACCTTGCGTCGCGCGTTGATGGCGGCAAACAGATTCTCGACCGACTTGCGGCCGAAACCTTTTCGTTGTGCGAGCGGCGAACCGGCGGCCCGGTCCCGCGCTTCGAGGGTGAATATGTCAGCCGGCGACCGGATCAGGCCCTCGCCAAAGAACAACTCGATCCGCTCGTCGCCGAGCCCCTCGATGTCGAGCGCGTTCCGCGACACGAAATGCTTCAGCCGCTCCTTGGCCTGCGCCGGACAGACAAGCCCTCCGGTGCACCGTCTGACGGCATCGACCTCCCCGGTCAGCGGATCTGTCTCCTGCAGGGCGAGGCTTCCGCACGAAGGACAGGCGTGCGGGAAATGAAAGGGCCGGGCTCCCTTGGGTCGACGCTCGGGAACGATGCCGACGATTTGCGGAATGACGTCTCCGGCGCGCTGCACGATGACGGTGTCCCCGACCCTGACATCGCGGCGGCGAATCTCGTCTTCGTTGTGCAGGGTGGCATTCGAAACGATCACGCCGCCGACGGCGACCGGCTCGAGCTTCGCGACGGGCGTCAGCGCCCCGGTGCGCCCCACCTGGATGTCGATTGCAAGCAGCTTCGTTGTCGCCTGCTCCGCCGGGAACTTGTGCGCGATCGCCCAGCGCGGACTTCGCGACACGAAGCCCAGCCTCTCCTGCAGATCGAGCCGATCCACCTTGTAGACCACGCCGTCGATTTCGTAGGCGAGCGTGGGCCGCATCTCGCCGATCTTTCTCCAATAGGCGACGAGCGCCTCGGGCGTCGCGCATACCTCCATAAGCGGATTGATCGGCAGGCCCCATCCCCCGAACGCCCGGATGACACCGGCCTGCGTCGACGCGGGCAGGCTCGAAGCCTCCCCCCAGGTGTAGGCGAAGAAGCGCAATGGCCGGCGCGCGGTGATCGAGGCATCCAGCTGGCGAAGCGATCCCGCAGCCGCATTGCGGGGATTGGCGAACGTCTTTTCTCCTGCCGCCTCCTGCTGCCGGTTGAGCATACGAAAGTCTTCGCGACCCATATAGACTTCACCGCGAATCTCGATGCTCTCCGGCACGTCCCGTCCCCGCAGGCGATGCGGAATCTCGCCGATGGTGAGCACATTGGCGGTGACATTCTCGCCCTCGGTCCCGTCTCCCCTGGTGGCCGCCTCGACGAGCCTGCCGCTCTCGTATCGGATCGAGACCGAGAGACCGTCGATCTTGGGCTCGGCCGTAAAATCGAGCGACGCCCCGGCAGGCAGCGACAGGAAGCGCCGAACGCGCGCGACGAAATCCCGGACATCCTCGTCTGAGAAGGCATTCCCGAGCGACAGCATCGGAACGCGGTGGCGCACCTTGCCGAACCTCTCGACAGGTGCCGCACCAATCCTTCGCGAAGGGCTGTCGTCGCGCACGAGGTCGGGAAATCGCTGCTCGATTTCGCTGTTGCGCTGCCTGAGGCTGTCGTACTCCGCATCCGAGATCGTCGGCGCGTCCTGCTGATAGTAGCGCGCATCATGCGCGGCGATCTCGGCTGCGAGCCGCGCAAGTTCGCTGGCGGCCTCATCCCTGGTGAGGTCCGAGACGGCCTTCTCGGCGGCGCGCGCGCCGCGGGCGGAACTTGATCGCTTCATGGCCCGATTTGTGCCCGAGCGCAGGCCCCGAACGCAACCCCGTCTCCGGGGACTGCCGAGCCGCCCGGCCGCCTCCTCCGGCAAATCCCCGTGGTTCCCGGTCGCCATACCGCGGCCATGCGCGGGTTGGCTTCAGTCGGCGCTGCTGAACCCCAGGGGCTTGCCAGTCCTGTTCGTACTGGCGGTCGGCACATCCTGAGAGGGAGCGCGCGGCGGCTGCGGCTCGGCTGGCTGCGGCGCCATTGTCGGCTCGGACGGCGGCGGCTTGGCGGCAGGACCCGGCGCGATCTTCCTCCACTGCTGGGCAATCCAGCTGCCCGAACTGGCGGCGGGTCTCAGCCCGTCTTTCTGGAGCAGCGCATAGGCATCCTTGTACCAACGCGAATCCGGGAAATTGTGCCCCAGCACGGCCGCCATGGCCTGCGCCTCAGGAACGACGCCGAGCGACAGGTAGGAGGCGGTCAGCCGATAGAGCGCCTCCTCCACATGCTGCGTCGTCTGATAGTCGCTCACCACGACCTTGAACCGGTTGATGGCCGCGACGTGGTTCCCCTTCTTGAGGTAATAGCGGCCCACGTGCATCTCGGAGGCGGCAATCGAATCCTCGGCGATCCGAATCCGATTCTCGGCCTGACGCGCGTAGGGACTGTCAGGGTAGCGCGACACGAGAATCTTGAGCTCGGCGAGCGCCCGCCGGGCCGCGGTCTGATCGTGCGCGGGGTCTTTGATCTCGTCGAAATAGGACGATGCAATCACGTGATGCGCGAGCGCTGCGTCCTTGGTTCCCGGATGCAACGTGGTGTAGCGGCGAGCCGCCGCGATCGCCTCCGGATACTTGCCGGCTTTGTAGTACGCGTAGCCCGCCATCACCATGGCGCGCCGTGCTTCAGGCGCATAGGGGTGGTCGCGATCGAGGTCCTCGAACTTTTTCGCGGCATCCTCGAAGCGCCCCCGCGAGAGCAGGGAATCGGCGTCGGCATACATCTTACCCGGCGGATCGGGATTGAGCGCCTTGGCGGCGTCATTGGATGTCGAGCACGCGACAAGCGCGTGGCCCACAACAAGCAGGTTGACCAATAAAACCAGACATCTCACTGCGCCGGCGCAGTATCGTCGAAGCATCAACCTCATTCCTCGCTACCGCTCGGCACCCGCTTTCACCAAGCGCCTGTCCGTCCCCCGGGAACGCCCTCGCAACCCCGCTTCAACGCTCTCTCGATGCGCCCGATTCGGCCGTTCCCGTCCCGGCTTCTAGCACACCACCGGCGCGAACCGTACGGCATAGCCTGAACCCGTCCCCGGTATGAACAGCCCGCCGCCCCGGCGTGCCGAACGTGGTTCGGGGCCCCGCATCGCTTCGCCACTATGGCCCAAAGAAGGGCAGCAATCTGGCGGACTGGTGATGCCGGAGCCCCGAGCTCTCACGCCAAGCCGAGCGACGGCCTAAGGTCGCTCGAAGGCGTAGCTTGCCATCGGCATCCCGAAGGACACCTCGACCGGCACACCGTCGCGCACCCGCGGGGCCTCGACGTACGTCCAGTTGTCGTTGCTTGCGAACAATGCCTGCAGAACTCGAGCATTCAGGCGGTGACCGCCACGGACGGATCGGTATGCTCCAAGCAGCGGCGCGCCCGCCAGCGCCAAATCTCCGACGGCATCCAGCATCTTGTGCCGCACGAACTCCTGGGGGTAGCGCAGGCCTTCGGGGTTCATGACGCGATCGTCCCCGATGGCAACGGTATTGTCGAGCGATGCGCCCAGAGCCAGACCCGACTTCCAAAGCATCTCCACATCACGCATGAAGCCGAAGGTACGGGCGCGGGAAATCTCGTTCCGGTAAGCGCCGGGATTGAGGTCCATCGCCATCCTCTGGCGACCAATTACCGGGCTCGCAAACTCGATCTCGACATCGAGATGGAAACCGGAATGCGGCGACAGCTCGCCGACAGCCCCGCCCTCTTCGACCCGTACGGGCTTCAGAACCTTGATGAATCGCCGTGGCGCAGGCAGCTCGCGAATTCCAGCCTCGTCGATCGCGCGCACGAACGGCGCCGCGCTGCCGTCCATGATGGGCACTTCGCGGCTGTCGATCTCGATCGAGCAGTTGTCCACGCTGAGCCCGCGCAGCGCGGAGAGCAGATGCTCCACTGTCCCGACCGTCGTCCCGCGCTCGTCGCCGATGACCGTGCAAAGCGTCAAGTTCTTGACGCAGCGGGCCTCCGCAGGGATTTCGGCAACCAACTTTCCGCGCCGCCTGACCCAGAACCTCAAGCCGGTGCCTGCAGGTGCCGGGTGCAGCCTCACCGAGGCCGGAGCACCGCTGTGAACCCCCGTTCCGGAAACTTCGACTTCGCGCGCGAGCGTAGTTTGGCGAGCGCCAATAAACCGCTTCGACATTCTGCGCCGTCCCTCGATCCCCTAATGACTCAGCACAGAATTTCCCCGAACTGGCTGAGCCCCCCAATAGACGCGCCGTGCTCCAGTCTGTTGTTCTGTGCGGGCGGCCTCGCGACCTGACCTACGCAATGGAACGATTCGGAACGCCTCTATATGCAAACGTTAACTTGACCGCGGACTCCCTGCCAAATCACGCTTTCTTACACCGTATTACGCTTCTGCCACAGATAAGTCGGCACGCAGGCCCAATGTTGTTTTCTTGTTGGCGCGCAACCCTTTGGGTCGGGCTCAAACCTCGCGCAGTCTCCTCTCCTTGAGCCGCTGTAAGAAGCCTCCGCGACGCCCAGAGGGCGCCGGGGAAGACGACTCAGAAAAGCGCGCTTCATGCGGTGTCTGAGGAGCCGGTCGCGACGGCATCGCCGGCGCGGGATACTGGCCCGCTTTGGCGTGATATTCACGCTGCGCGATGGGCGGAAAATCCTGCAACTCAGGCAGTCGCCTGCCCCCGCCGTGCAGCTCCTGGGGAGGTTGCGGGGAGAACGGTCTCTCGGCGGCTGTCTGGGAAAGCGGAGGAGGCTGCGTTCGCGCCGGACCGTTCGACACGAATGGCGACAGATCCTCCTCGATCAGGACGTCGCCGGGCGCGCGCCAGACTTCCGGCGCGCGATGGAGCGGCCCGGTCGGCTCCATGGAGCCGGCCTGCCGTTCGGCCGAATCGGCAGCGGACATCTGCGGCATGTTCGCCGCAGGCGCTGCAGGCCCGGCAGATGACGCTCCGCCGTGCGGCGGCGCGCTGCCCGCCGCCTCTCGTGGCCGTGACCCTTGCTGGGACGCCGCCGCTTGCGGCGTCATGCCCGATGCGACGATCGCAACCCGGATGCGGTCGCCGAGACTCTCCTCGAACGTCGCGCCCACAATGATGTTCGCTTCGGGGTCGACTTCCTGGCGCACACGGCTTGCAGCTTCGTCCACCTCATAGAGCGTCATGTCCCGACCGCCGATGATCGACACTAGCAGCCCCTTGGCTCCTTTCAAGGAAACCTCGTCGATCAGCGGATTTGCGATGGCCTCTTCTGCCGCCCGGATCGCCCGACGCTCGCCTGAGGCCTCGCCGGTCCCCATCATCGCCGTGCCCATCCCGCACATGACGGTGCGCACGTCGGCAAAATCGAGATTGATCAGCCCCTCCTTGACGATCAGGTCGACCACGCAGGCGACTCCAGAGTAAAGCACCTGATCCGCCAGGATGAAGGCCTCCGCAAACGTTGTTCTTTCGGTCGCGATGCGGAACAGATTCTGGTTCGGGATGACGATCAGCGTATCGACGTACTTGCGCAGCTCCGCAATGCCGGCCTCCGCCACGCGCATCCGCCGTGCGCCCTCGAACTGGAACGGCTTTGTGACGATGCCCACGGTCAAGGCGCCGACCTCACGCGCCGCTCGGGCGATCACGGAAGCGGCCCCGGTCCCCGTGCCGCCGCCCATGCCGGCGGCAATGAAGACCATATGCGAGCCGGCAAGCTGACCGCGGATCTCGTCAAGCGCCTCTTCGGCGGCGGCTTCGCCAATCTCCGGTTTCGATCCGGCTCCCAGTCCCTCGGTGAGGTTCGCGCCGAGTTGTATCCGACGCTCTGCGCTTGAGGCGGCGAGCGCCTGCGCGTCCGTGTTCGCTGCGATGTATTCGACGCCTGTCAGCCCCGATGCGATCATGTTGTTGATCGCGTTGCCGCCCGCTCCGCCGACCCCGATCACCGTGATTCGCGGCCTCAGATCTGTGAGTTTCGGGAGCTGCAGAGTGATGCTCATGGGACCTTCATAACCTTCAAGTGCCGTGCGGCCCGGCTGCCGCCGATGTTAGGTCCGCTTCAACGCGCTAGAAGCTCTCACGCACCCACGCCCTGACGCGCCCGAGATAGCCGACCGAGCAACGCCCGCCCGGACCACTGTTGCGCTGCTTCACCTCGATGGCGGCCTCCCCGAGCACCAGGCCGACCAACGTCGCGAAGGCTGGACTTGTCAGACTTCCCGGCATGCCGCCGATGGACTTCGACCGGCCCACTCTCACCATTCCGCCAAATCGCGCCTTCCAGACCTGATCGAGACCAGCCAGCTGGCTCCCTCCCCCGGTGAGCACCGTGTCAAAGGTGTTTGATCCGGCAATTCCAGCGCTCCGCAAGCGATCGGCGACGAGATCGAGCAAAGTCTCGACGCGCGGGCCAATGATGTTGCGCAAACCAGCCTTCGACACTTGCAAGCTCGCATCGGACTCCTCTCCGACGCCGGGATAGGAAATCATCTCGCGCTCGTCCGACGGAGCCCCGATGAGTGTGCCATAAAGCGTCTTGATTCGCTCTGCTTCTGCAACTGAGGTCCCGAGCCCTCGGGCGATGTCGAATGTGACGTGGTGCCCGCCGGTCGGAATGCCATCGGCATAGACCAGACGGCCGCCGGCAAACGCGGCCATTGAAGTGGTGCCCGCCCCCAGATCGACGACAAGCACCCTGCCGCGTCGCTCCTCCGCTGTTGTGACGGCAACCGCGCTGGCGAAGGGCGAAGCCGTGAGCCCGTCGACAGCGAGATGGCAACGCTCCAGGACGCCGATCAGATTGCGCACCGGCGCTTCGTCTGCAGTGATCGCGGTCAGCTGGACGCGCAGTTCCCTGCCCGCCAGTCCGCGCGGATCCGGGACGCCCGAAATCTCGTCGAGCCGCCAATCTGTCCGCGTGAGCTGCACGATGCCCTGCCCGGCACGGCGCGCATAGGCCTCGCCGCCGGCAATGATCCGATCAACGTCGTCGCCGGTGACGACCGTCCCCCGGATGGCCGCCCGCGCCGTGAAGGTTGCCGATCTGAGCCGTCCGCAGTTGACGCCAATCACGACCCTCTCGAGCGCGACGCCGGCCATGCGCTCGGCCTGCCCGACGGCAAGGCGCACGGCGCGCTCGGCATCGTCGCCGCTGACGATGACGCCCGACTTCACGCCTTGCGAGCGCTGATGCCCGAACCCAAGCAGGCACAGGCGGCCCTCGGCGTCGGGAGCAGCGATCAGACAGCCGACCTTGGCGGTGCCCAAGTCGATGGCTCCGATCAGTCCCGCCGCCGCTCCTCTGCTCTCGAATCTTCCCATTTCCAGTCCAGGCCGTCAGAGCTGTGGCCGCGCTACGGCCGGCACATCCGTCTGAGCGAGGTCACGGTTGCCGCTGAGCGCGATGAGGCCGTCTTGTCGGAGGTCGACCGTCTGCTCTTCTCTGAGCAGGACCCCGGTGAGCTGTTGCATGCGTTCCAGCCGCAGCAGGGCTTCCCCTGTCCGCTCCGCCGGCAAAAGAACCCTGATTCCGCCGGCGAGCTCGAGCGTCCACCTGCGTTCGCCGACCCGGTGGGCGGCAACGAGGCGGACCGCAAGCTGGGGGTGCGGCTCAATCGCGGCCAGCAATGCGCCGACCGCGCCTGGCGCCCCGGCCCCGGTAATGCGCGGCAGCGCGATGCGCTCGGCTGTCGAGAGGTCTGCCAGCACCCGCCCGGTGCGATCCACGAGTCTGTTTCGCCCGCCATCCATCCAGATGGCGACGGCCTGGCGTTCCTCGATGACGACCCGCAAACGGCCCGGCAGGACGCGCTTGATGTCGGCGCGGAGCACCCACGGCAGCGCCTCGATCCGTTGCCGCGCGGCCCTGACGTCGAATGTAACGAGCGATTGCGCCGCTTCGAGCGCGAGCGCCGCATAGACGTCAGTGTCGGAGGTAAACCGGTGACCGAGGATCTCGACCTCTCCGATGGATAGACCAAGCGCGGTCAGAATGTGATCGACGCCCGCGGGAAACGGTTCGGCAAGACGCAGATCGCGGCCGAAGCCCGTCAGGCCCGCAAAGGTGACCGCACCGGCGACGACACCCACGCAGATTGCGACGACGGCCCGGCGCTGCCGACGCGCGAGGACTTGCCTCGGTTCGATCCTGGACGGCGCATCCTCGCCGGGTGACGCCATCACCCTCACCGGCGGCGGATCGACAGCCGTCGGCACGGACATCCGGGACGCTGCCCTATCGGCTCCCCGCCACCAGAACCGTCTTTCGTTGCCGACTTGCTGCACGACCCTTCTCCCGTCTTGTTAACCCAGGCAGGTCGGACGCCCCGCGCAATGGGGCGCGCAATCCCGGTCGCACGCGACCGACCGCCACGGGACGGGACACGGAGGGCAAGCGCCAGCGTTCCCGAGAAGGGTTAATTATTGGTTGCCAGGTTCCCAAGAGTTGCTCGGGCTTCGGCGTCCGCCCCAACGCCGCGTCACCGATCCACGGACGCGTCCTCGACCAGCCAGGCGACGAGCTGACCGTAGGTCATTCCCTCGTGGGCGGCGAGTTCTGGTACGAGCGACGTCGGCGTCATTCCGGGTTGGGTGTTGATCTCAAGGAAGACAAGCTCGTCCTTGACCTCGTCCCATCTGAAATCGCAGCGCGTCACGCCGCGGCAACCGAGCGCCTTGTGCGCAACCATCGTGTACTGACGCACGCGCTCGCCGACGTGGGCCGGAATCTGTGCCGGCAGGATGTGTCGCGATCCTCCCGGCGCATACTTCGCCTCGTAGTCGTAGAACTGCAGGTGATCGGCAGCGACGATGTCGATGATGCCGGTGACCCTGTCCCCGATCACGCCGCACGTCAGCTCTCGCCCGGGCACATACCTTTCGATCATGATCTCGTTGTTGCATGTCGTCGGAATGCGCGCGATCGAGTCCGGCGGTCGGTTGGCGCCCTCCTTCACGATCACCACGCCAACCGAGGAGCCTTCGGCCACCGGCTTGGCCACGTAGGGCGGGGCCAGCACGTGCTCGACGAGCGCCTGCTGCGGCGTGACGCATCGGCCTTCGGCGACCGGGACCCCGAGCTTTGCGACGATCCGCTTGGTGAGCTCCTTGTTCATCGCCAGGGACGAGGCGAGAACACCCGAATGCGTATAGGGAATCCCAAGCACCTCGAGCAGGCCCTGCACGCATCCGTCCTCGCCCCAGCGCCCATGCAGCGCGTTGAAGCACACATCCGGCTTGAGCGCGTTGAGCACGGCCGGCAGGTCCCGCCCGACATCGACCCGCGTCACGCGGAACCCTTCATTTTCGAGCGCCGCCGCGCAGCCCTTTCCCGAAGACAGCGAGACCTCGCGTTCGGCCGACCAGCCGCCATTCAGCACGGCCACGTGCACATTCGCTCGCTGGGCCGGGCTGATGGTCATCGCGCGCTCGCTCCGTTCATCCAGTTTGCCCCGATGCCTGAGCCCCGACCGCGCATCATCGAGCCAGGGCTTCGCCGACCTTGCGCCCGTCGCGCGCCTTGCCGATGCGAATGATCTCCCAGTCGAGCCTGATGCCGCTGAGGGCCAGGACGCGCGCCCTGACGGTCTCGCCGAGCGTCTCAAGATCCTCGGCCGTCGCATTCTGGTCATTGATGAGAAAGTTGCAATGCATCTCAGAAACCTTGGCGCCGCCGATCCTGAAGCCGCGCAGGCCTGCCTGGTCGATGAGCTTCCACGCCGAGTGCCCGGGCGGGTTCTTGAAGGTCGACCCGCCGGTCCTTTCCTTGATCGGCTGGTTCTGCTCGCGGTACGTCGCAACGTCATCCATCATGCGAAGGATCGTCGAGCGCTCCCCGGGCGCGCCCTGAAAAAGCGCATCGACGAAAATCCAATCTGCCGGAATGCCGCAACGACGGTAGCTGAACTTCATGTCGTCTCGGGACAGCGTGTGAACGGTGCCCTTGCGATCGACCGCGCGCGCGGAAACGAGCACGTCCTTGGTCTCTCTGCCGTGGGCTCCGGCGTTCATGCGCAAGGCGCCGCCGATTCCACCGGGAATCCCCCGGTAGAACTCAAGACCCGCGATGCCCGCGTCCGCCGCCGCCCGCGCCACCCGCACGTCAGGAACCCCGGCTCCGGCCCGAATCTGACACCCGTCCTGGACTTCGATCTCGCTGAAGCCTCGCCCGAGCCGGATCACCACGCCGTCGACCCCGCCGTCCCGCACAAGCAGGTTCGAGCCAAGCCCGATGACCGTGACGGGCACCTCGTCCGGAAGCGCCTCGAGAAAGCATTGAAGGTCGTCCGCGTCGGCGGGCGCAAAGAGCGCCTGTGCCGGCCCACCGACGCGGAACCACGTCATGTCCGCAAGCATCGCATTCGCTATGAGCCTTCCGCGCAGGCCCGGCAGCAAGGCTTTGAGGTCGGCGACGAGATCGCGCGTCACGCTTCGCCCCCGGTAGACTCCGCCTCAAGCCAAGCCGGCAGGGCGTGCGCCCATTCGGTGGAGTTGCCCGCGCCGAAGCAGATCACGATGTCCCCGGCTCTCGCGACCCGGCGGACGGCGCTCGCCAGGGCCTTCTCGCTGGCAACTGTTGTGACCGAGGCGTGACCGCTTCTTCTCACGGCCTCGGCAAGCGCCGCGCTGCTCACGCCTTCGATCGGCGTCTCGCCCGCCGAATAAAGCGGGGTCAGTATGACCGCATCCGCATCGCTCAAGCACCGGCTGAACTCGCTGAACAAGTCGCGCACGCGCGTGTAGCGGTGCGGTTCGACCACGGCAATGACGCGTCCGCGGGTGCCGGCCCGCGCGGCCTTGAGCACCGCCTCGATCTCGGTCGGATGGTGACCATAATCGTCGAAGATCTCGACGCCGTTCCAGCTTCCCGTCGGTTGAAATCGCCGCTTGACGCCGGCAAACCTTGCGAGCGAAGCGCGTATGGCCTCGTCCGGCAGCCCCGTTTGCGCGCAAACGGCGATGGCCGCGAGGGCGTTGAGCGCGTTGTGGTGGCCCGGGATCGGCACCATCCATCCGTCAAGTCTGCGCGCCCCACCGGCGACGCGGGACCCGAGCGTGGCGTCGAAGTAGGTGTTGCGCCCCTCGAGCCGCACCGCTTCGAGGCGCAGATCAGCGCCGGGCGACACCCCATAGGTGAGCAGGCGCCGCCCGTCCCGGCGCAATTCGAGCCTCTCGATCATGTCGCGCGCGACCGGATGGTCCACACACGTGACCGCAAGGCCATAGAAGGGAATGTTGCGAAAGAACGTCTCGTAGGCCGCATGCATGGCCGCCACGGAGCCGAAATAATCGAGATGCTCCGGATCGATGTTTGTGACGACGCCGATCTGCGTCGGAATCTTGATGAACGTGCCGTCGGATTCGTCCGCCTCGACAACCATCCATGGTCCCGCACCGAGACGGGCATTCGAGCCCCAGTCGTTGATGATGCCGCCGGTGATCACCGTCGGCTCGAGCCCGCTGTCACGCAGGATGTGCGCGATGAGCGATGTGGTCGTCGTCTTGCCGTGGGTTCCGGTCACGGAAATCGTCGAATAAAGCCGCATCAGCTCGGCGAGGATTTCCGCACGCCGGATGATCGGAAGCCCCTTTGCGCGGGCGCCCTCGAGTTCGGGATTCCCCGGCTTCACGGCGGATGAAATGACGACATACCGGGCGCCGACGAGATTGATCGGATCGTGGCCGACGAATACGCGTATGCCCTTCGCTCTGAGCCGCTTGACGTTGGCGCTCTCCCGCTGGTCGCTGCCCTGAACCGCGTAGCCTTTGGCGCGCAGGATCTCGGCAATCGCACTCATGCCAATTCCCCCGATGCCGAGGATGTGGAAGGTACCGAGTTCACCGGGCATTTGCATGAGGCGCTATCCTGTCGTTGCGGCGCACCGCGAGGTCCTCGACCAGATCGGCGAGGCGCTCTACAGCATCGGGCCGACCCTGCGATCTGGCGGCCTTGGCCATCGCCTCGCGCCGGTCAGGTGCTTCCATCAGCGCCGCGATCTCGCGCGCCAGTCGCTCGGGCCCGGCGTTCTTCTGCTCGATACACCAGCACCCCCCCGATTCGGCAAGCCGCCGCGCATTGTTGAGCTGATCGTTATCGACGGCATGCGGCAACGGCACGAGGATTGCCGGTCGTCCGATCACTGTCAGCTCGGCGATCGTGGAAGCGCCCGCACGGCCGATCACGAGCTGGGCATCCGCCATGCGCCTGGGCAGGTCGCGAAAAAACGTCTGCACCTCGGCGCTGATGCCGCCTTGCGAATAGGCACTGCGCACTCGCTCGGCATCTTCCTCGCGCGCCTGCTGCACCACCACGAGCCGCCGCTTGAGCGCGGGCGCCAGCAGGGCGAGTGCGGAGGGAAGGGCCTCCGCAAAGAAGCTTGCGCCTTGGCTGCCGCCGAAAATCAGTAACGGGAATGGCGCATCGGGGCCGGAAGCCTTGTAGGGTCGCTGCGCTTGTTCGAGCACCGCCGTGCGCACGGGATTGCCGGTGACCTTCGCCTTCCTGGCGAGATCTCCGTCGACATGCGTGGTGCGCTCGAACGAGGTTGCGATGACGTCGACATGTCGCGCAAGCATCCTGTTGGCGCGCCCGAGCACCGCATTCTGTTCGTGCAGGGCCGCAGGGATGCGCTTGAGCCGCGCCGCCAGCACGGGCGGAAACGTCGGATAGCCCCCGAAACCGACGACGGCGGCGGGCTGTGTGTCCCGCAAGACCCGGCGCGCGACCCTGATCCCCTCGAGAAGCGTGAATGCCGTCTTCGCGGCCGCGATCGGCGAGCGACCGGCGAGCGTCGCCGAGGGGACCCGGTGAACCGTCCTGGCCGGAAAGCCTGTGCCGTACCGGTCGCCCCGCATGTCGGTCGCCAGATCGACGACAAACCCCCGCCGGCCGAGTTCCTCGGCGAGGGCAAAGGCCGGGAACAGGTGGCCGCCGGTCCCCCCGGCAGCTAGCAGGATCATCGGCCTCACTTCGCCATTCTGCGCCAATCCGCTCTCCCCTAGACCTCGAACGGGTGAACCTTGGCGCGCACTTGCGGCATTTTCGCGAGCCGCGCATCGGGCCGCCGTCGCATCAATGCGAGCATGAATCCGAGGCCCAGCGACGAGGCCAAGCCCGACGACCCGCCCGATGAGATCAAAGGAAGCGTCATTCCCTTGGTGGGCAGCAGCCCGACGTTGACGCTCATGTTGATCGCGGCCTGCAGCGTGATCAGCAGCGCAAGGCCCATGACGGCCAGACGCACGAAAGCATCCGGTTCCTCAAGTGCGCGTTGCAGCGCCCTGACCAGGATCGCCCCGAACAAGGCGATGAGCACGAGGCAGGCGATGGCGCCATACTCCTCGCCGATGACCGCGAAGATGAAATCGGTGTGCGCGTCGGGCAGCACAGATTTCACCGTTCCCTCGCCGGGGCCGCGACCGAGCAATCCGCCCTCGCTGAACGATTGCAGCGCCCGTTCAAGCTGGTAGTTGTCGCCAGACGCAGGATCGAGGAACCTGTCAATGCGCCGCCGGACGTGCTCGAGTGACACGTAAGCCGCAACCAGGCCGCCGGCGCCGATGCCCGCCAGCACGAACGCGTGCATCAGACGGTGCCCGGCAAGAACGAACATTGCGCCCCAGATCGCCGCGAGCAACGCCGCCTGACCCACGTCCGGCTGCGCGAGGAGCAGCCCAGCGCACACACTGAGAAGCGCGATGGCGAGCCCCAGCGCCGGCACGTCCGGCCGTCGTCGCGCCTCGCAGAGGAGCCAGGCCGAGATGACGACGAACCCCGGCTTGGCAAGCTCGGAAGGCTGCAGCGAGTGCTCGCCCAGCCTGAGCCAGCGCCGCGCGCCCTTGATCTCGATCCCCTGAAAGTGCACCAGCACCATGAGACCGAGCGAGCAGACAAGAAGGGCAAGCGCCGCACGGCGGACCTGGCGCGGGTCCATCGCCGAGGCTGCCAGCATCGCGACGACGCCGAGCGCGGCGAAGAGAACCTGGCGGTTGGCAATGTGAAACGTCGAAACGCCGCGGCGAACCGCTACCGCCGGGCTCGCGGCAAAGGACAGCACCACGCCGGCTGCGACCATGACAAGGAAGATCGCCACCACTACGCGGTCGACCGTGAACCACCACTCGGCGAGGAGACTTCTGTCTGTGCGCGAAAGCCTCATCTGGCGTCCCTTGACCTGAGACTGACGCCCGGGAGACGGCCGACCAGTTCACGAAAGCACGCGCCGCGGTGCTCGAAGCTCTTGAACTGATCATAGCTTGCGCAGGCCGGCGACAGCAGCACGACGGGTTCGTTCCCGGATGAGGTCGCCGCATCGCGCGCGGCTGCCGCGACCGCGGCGTCCAGCGTCCCGCAGCGCTCGAAGGCGACCAGGCCCGCGAGCGTATCCGCAAAGGCGTCGCTGGCCTCGCCGATCAGGTAAGCCTTGGCGACACGGCTGAAATAGGGCCTGAGCGATCGAATGCCGCCTTCCTTGGCCTTGCCGCCCAGAATCCAATGAATGTCTCGGTCGAACGCCGCGAGAGCTTTTTCCGCCGAATCGGCGTTTGTGGCCTTGCTGTCATTGACGAACAGCACCCGGCCGCAGCGCCCGACCTCCTCCATGCGGTGCGCCAGCCCCGGATAAGTGTGCAGCGCCGCGGCAAGCGTTTGCGGCTTCCACACGTCGAAGCTGGCCCTTCGTCCCCCGAGCCAGCTGGCGAGCCCGCGCACGCCAGCCAGCGCCGCCAGGGCGTTCTGGACGTTGTGCCTGCCCCTGAGCGTCCCGCAGCCCTGCGTATCGGCAATCTCTCTGTCTCGGACGGCCCCGGACTCCCGGTCGCGGCAGTAGAGCCGCGTCCCGACGGCATAGAGGTCCGATACCGGCGCGAACTCAGGCTCGGCTGCGAACGACAGCACACAATGTCCGCTCGCCCTCTGTCGTTCGAGGATTGCGCGCGTGGTCTCCCCGTCCGCGCCGATGCAGGCGATCTCGGCTGCGGCAACGAGGCGTTCCTTGATCGCCGCGTAATTGCCCATCGCGATTCCGGGATCGTCCGCCGGACCGTGCCGGTCGAGATGATCGGGAGTGATGTTGAGCAGGACACCGACGGTGGGTTTGAGGCTCGGCGTCAGATCGATCTGGAACGACGACATCTCGATCACATAGACCGGGAGCAATCCCTCCGCCGCGTGCGCCGGGTCCGCCAACGGACTGAGCGCGAGCGCAGGCACCCCGATGTTGCCTCCCATCGCAACCGGCAACCCGACACTCTCGAGCAGATGCGCGATCAGCGCCGTGGTCGTCGATTTGCCGTTCGTCCCGGTGATCGCAATCACCGGCGCCTGCGGCCTCAGGCTTGCGCGCTCACGAAAGAAAAGCTCGATGTCGCCGATGATCTCGACACCGGCCGCATGGGCGCGCATCGCCGTCCAGTGCGGGCTTGGATGCGTGAGCGGCACGCCCGGCGCAAGAACGAGGGCGGCGAAGTCGGACCAGTCGGCGCGTGCAAGGTCGCGAATCGGGATACCCGCCTGCGCGGCTGCCTCGCGCGCTGCCGCGCCGTCATCCCAGGCGGCCACCTCTGCCCCGCCCGCGGCGAGCGCCAACGCCGTCGCCCGACCCGAGGCGCCGAGGCCGACTACGGCCACTTTCCGCCCGGCGAATGTCGAAACGCGAATCATGCGGCGAACATACCGCAGTTCCCTGCTCCCGGTCAGGCAGCCGCACCGCCATGCGTCAACGATGCTTGCCGGCGCAAAGGACCTCACCGCAGCTTCAGCGTCGAAAGCCCGATCAGCGCCAGAACGACCGAAATGACCCAGAAGCGCACGACCACGGTCGCCTCGGGCCAGCCCTTTTGCTCGAAATGGTGATGCAGCGGCGCCATCCTGAAAACCCGTTTTCCGGTCAGCTTGTAGGACGCCACCTGAATGACGACCGAAAGAGTCTCGAGAACGAACAGTCCTCCGACGATGGCCAGGACGATCTCGTGCTTCGTTGCAACCGCGATCGAGCCGAGCGCCCCGCCCAGCGCGAGCGATCCGGTATCGCCCATGAAGATCATGGCAGGCGGCGCGTTGAACCAGAGAAAGCCGAGTCCGGCTCCGACAATCGCCCCGCAAATGATCGCCAGCTCGCCCGCCCCCGCCACGAAATGAAGCTGGAGATAGCCGGCGAAGCGGAAATGCCCGACCAGGTAGGCGATGAGCCCGAACGTGGCAGCGGCAATCATGACCGGAACGATGGCAAGACCGTCCAGGCCATCGGTCAAATTGACGGCATTGCCCGCGCCGGCGATCACCAGCATTCCGAGCACGACGAAGAACAGGCCGAGCGGAATGACCACGGTCTTGAAGAAGGGAACGGTGAGCGTCGGCTTTCCGAGCTTCATGATCGCATAGGCCGCGAGCGCCGCGACGAGAAACTCGAGCGCCAGCCGCGCCTTGCCGCCAAATCCCTTCGCCGACTGCTTCGTGACCTTGAGATAATCGTCATAAAAGCCGATCGCGCCGTAGGCGAGGGTGACGCCGAGCACGATCCAGACGTAGGCGTTCGACAGATTGGCCCACATCAGCGTGGCGACGGTGATCCCCGACAGGATCATGAGGCCGCCCATCGTCGGCGTGCCGCGCTTCGACAGATGCGATTTGGGACCGTCGTCGCGGATCGGTTGTCCCTTGCCCTGACTGACGCGCAGCAGATCGATGATCGCAGGACCGAACAGGAAGACGAAGAGCAGCGCCGTCATGATGGCCCCGCCCGTCCGGAACGTGATGTACCTGAAGACGTTGAGCGGACCGTAGACGTCGCTGAAATTGACAAGCTCGTAGAGCATTCTTCCCTCTTGGGGCGGCACCTCGCCGCTATCTAGACCGGGCCTCAGGCAGCCGCAAATCGCTTCTTGAGGGCCTCGACGATCGGCGCCATGCGGCTCCCGAGGGAGCCCTTGACCATCACGACGTCTCCGGCCTTGAGCGATCCTGCAACGGCCTCGACCAGGCCGGCCGAACTTGGCGCCCACGCCCCCCTCATCGCAGGCGGCAGCGTCTCGTAGAGCAGCTTCATGTTCGGCCCGCAGGCGAAGACGCGATCGACACGCGCATCGCCGAGCGCCGCGGCGAGGCCCGTGTGATACCGCTCAGCCTCTGAGCCGAGCTCCAGCATGTCGCCAAGCACCGCAATGCGCCGACCTTCCAGTTCGCCGAGCGCGTGGAGAGCTGCCTCCATCGATGCCGGATTGGCGTTGTAGCTCTCGTCGATCAGCAGGATTTGGCCGCTCCCGCCGGCGCTGAGCGTAATCCTGGCGCCGCGGCCCGCTCCGGACGTGACGTTTGCAAGCGCACCCGCCGCCGTCAGGGTGTCGGCTCCGAGCGCCTCGAGGGCGGCGATCACGGCCAGGGCATTCCGCGCTAGATGCTCACCGAGCATCCCGAGCTCGACGAGGAGGCGGCCGGAGGGGCGGGAAGTCTCCACCGTGAGAACTTGCAGCTCGGTGTTGCCTTTGCGGGTCTTCTGAACGCTATGAAGCCTGACCGCACTTTCGGCGTGCCTGCCGAAGGAGATGATCCTCAGCCCACACGCGCTCGCGCGTTCGGCGAGCAGCGCGAAGTGCGGACTGTCGCGCGGGATAATGGCGCTGCCGCCGGCCACGCCGCCGTCGAAAATTTCGGCCTTGGCGTTGGCAACGCCGATCTCGCCATCCGGGAAATTGCCGATATGCACGGGCAGCACATTGGTGACGATGGCGACGTGCGGGCGGACCATGCGCGACAACGGACGGATTTCGCCGGCATGGTTCATGCCGATCTCGAAGACGGCGAAGTCCGACGCTCTTGGCATCCGAGCGAGCGTCAACGGTACGCCGAAGTGATTGTTGAACGACTTGTCGGGCGCGTGCACGCGACCGAGCCTGCCGAGTGCGGCCCGCAGCATCTCTTTGGTGCCGGTCTTGCCCGCGCTTCCCGTGACTGCGACGACACGCGCTTCCGCGCCCAGTCTGGCCCTCGCCGCCGTCCCGATCCGCCCGAGCCCGAGCAGCGTGTCCTCGACGCGCAGCAACGCCCCGTCGCGCGGCCGACGCCGGTAATCATCGCGGACGAGCGCCGCCGCCGCGCCGTTCGCGAATGCCGCATCGACAAAATCGTGCCCGTCCCTTTGGTCCTTGAGCGCGACGAAAACGTCGCCCGGCGCCAGCGTCCGGGTGTCGATCGACACTCCAGTGATGGGCGCATGGGGAACGCCATCGGACTTCCCGCCCGCGGCAGCGACGAGCGCTTCCCATTCCCACAGCGCGTCAGCCATTCCCGACCTCGTTGAGTGCCGCCCTCACCTCGTCCTGATCCGAGAACGGCAGCACGGTGTCGCCGACGATTTGGCCAGTCTCATGGCCTTTGCCCGCGATGAGCAGCACATCGCCGGCTTGCATGAGGGCAACCCCGGCGCGGATGGCTGCGGCCCGGTCGCCGATCTCCCGGGCGCCGGGCGCGCCGGCCAGGATCTCCTGGCGGATGCGTGCCGCATCCTCGCTGCGGGGATTGTCGTCGGTGACGATCACCACGTCCGCGCCCTCGACCGCGATGCGCCCCATGATCGGGCGTTTGCCGCGGTCCCGGTCGCCGCCGCAGCCGAAGACGCAGATCAGCCGCCCCCGGGCGATGGGTCTGAGCGCCGAGAGCGCGGCCGCCAGCGCCTCCGGCTTGTGCGCGTAATCGACCACGGCGATCCCGCCCCGGAACTCGCCGACAACCTCGAGCCGGCCGCTGACGCCCTTCAAGCCGGCAAGCGCCCGGATGGCGGCATCCGCGGCGGCGCCGCCGGCGATCGCCAGCGCAGCCGCGACCAGCGCATTTCCTGCCTGATAGCTGCCGATGAGCGGCAGCTCGACGTCTGCCCGCTTGCCGCCGATGTCAATCACAAGTCGCTGTCGAAAGCCAATCTGCTCCGCCGCGAGCAGCCTGATGTCGGCGCCGGCAAAGCCAGTCTCGATCAGTCTGAGCCGGCGGTCGCGGGCGGCGAGACGGGCCGCATCCGCCTCCGCTCCATCGGCATTGATGACCGCCGTCTGGCCCGGCCGGAGAAGCTCGCGAAAGAGGCGCAACTTGGCTGCGAGATAGGCTTCGGTGCTCGCATGATAGTCGAGATGATCCCGGCCGAGATTGTTGAACGCCGCAGCCGTAAGCCGCACGCCGTCGAGGCGGAACTGATCGAGACCATGCGAAGAGGCTTCCATGGCGAGATGCGTGACGCCGGCATCCGCAAGGGCTTGCAGCGTGCTGTGCAGCGCCACCGGATCGGGCGTGGTAAGCGCGCCATAGGTTGCCCCCTCAGGACCCACCACGCCGATGGTTCCGAGCGAGGCGGCCCGTCGGCCGCAAGCGGCGAGAATTTGCCGTGTGAATTCGACGATCGAGGTCTTGCCGCTGGTCCCGGTGACCGCGACGACGGTTTCGGGCTGGCGCGGATAGAAGCGGGAGGCGATGAGCGCCAGCGCGCGGCGCGGCTCGCTGCTCCTGAGAACGGCGACCGGCGCCGATGCCGCCACCGGCGCCGCCTGCCCGACGAGCACCGCCGCCGCCCCTCTGGCGGCGGCGTCCGGGAGGAAGCGCAAGCCGTCCGCCTTCAGGCCCGGCAACGCCGCGAACAGAAATCCCGGCCGGACCAGCCTGCTGTCGGCAGTGATGCCGGTGATTTCGAGGTCGTCATCCCCGCGCTCGAGCGACGATTCTGGACCGAGGATGTCGGATAGGCGCATGAATCGGCCAGTCCTTGTCGGGCGACAGCGCCGGAACGCCCTCCGGCAGCTCTGCGCTGCGATCGGATGGACCTCTAGTCCGCTTCGCCGGGACCGTCAAACCAGCCTGACGTTCCTGCGTTCCGCTGCCTCCCGCGCCACGTGCCAACGCGGGCTCGAATCGCGGCGCCGGCTCGCCGCCGCAAGCTCCGTGAGCTCATTCAGAAGAGATGGATTGCATGCGGAAAGAACAATCCGACGAGCGCAAAGAATACCCCGATCGCCGAAAGGCCGCCGGCAAGCCAGAGCAGCAACACGTTCTTGACCAGGATGAACGTTCCGGCGAGCACGATGGCGATCTGGAACGCGGCCGAGGAGACCTCGTAGTGATGGTACTTCTCCATGTAGAGGTCGCGCTTCTTCGTCGCCTCAATGGCCCTCTTCTGCAACTCGATTCTGCCCTCGCCCTTGCCGTCGGGCTTCGGCTCCGATTGGTAGCGGTCGACTTCCGCCCGCCAGGCCGCAACGCGTTTCTCGAGCACCTGTTTGGTTGCGGGATCGCGCGCCAGGCCGATGTCGACCTCCATCTGCTCGCTGGCCGTCTTGAGCGTCGTCTGACGAATGGTCTTCGCCTGATAGAAGGCCCACAGGTTTGACGCCTCGACGTTAAAGGAGATTGCGTTCGTCTGCGCCCCTTTCGCGAACGTCTCTGCGAGCGCGAGGCAGAGCGCGAGGACAGAAATGAAGATCGCGATGTACTTGTTCTCGCCGTCACCCGCCCCGTGGCCGGCACCATGCCCGTGCGCCATAGCTCATCCCCTTACGTTTCCAAGCTTGCCGTTGACGACGCGGCGGCCGCCGCCCCACGTCCCGGCGGGAGCATCTCCGCGCCGGTTCCAGCAGCTTCGCCGCAGTCCGATCAAATGACTTCGACCATGAGATCGCCGACGCCGTCGACGTGACCGTGCAGCCTGTCGCCTCGGACGATCGCTCCGACCCCCGACGGCGTGCCCGTCATGATGATGTCGCCGGCCCTGAGCTCGAAGAGCGTCGAGATGTAGGCGATCTGTCCGGGCACGTCCCAGATCATCTGGCTGAGGTCGCCGGTCTGCCGCCGCTTGCCGTTGACGTCGAGCCAGATCGCCCCTTTCGACGGATGGCCGATCTGTTCCGCCGGCACCAGCGCCGTCGCAGGCGCCGAGTGCTCGAACGCCTTGCCGACTTCCCAGGGCCGCCCCATGTCCTTGGCTTTGCCCTGCAGATCGCGACGCGTCATATCGAGACCGACGCCGTAGCCCCACACGCAGTCGAGAGCCGCCTCCGGCTTGATGTTGACGCCGCCCGACTTGAGCGCGACGATCATTTCGATCTCGAAGTGCACGTCATTTGTGCCGGGGGGATACGGGAACTTGCCGTCCGTCCGCAGATTGTCGGGATTCTTCTGGAAGAAGAACGGCGGCTCCCTGTTCGGATCATGTCCCATTTCGCGGGCGTGCTCGGCGTAGTTGCGGCCGATGCAATAGATGCGATGCACGGGAAAGAGCTTGTCGGATCCCTTGATGGGCAGCGCCGGCTGACGCGGCGGGTCGATCACATAGACCATGCGCGGGTGTCCCCTGGTTCGGCCTGAAGCGGCGCCTTCCCTAGCAGATGGCACGGGAGATTGTCACAGGGGAATGGCGGGGCGGGCCGACTTCCCGCTTGTCGTCGGAAGCCGTAATGCACAGCCACCGCATCGCGCGTCCCTTGTCAGCGATCGACGGGCGGCCGGCGCAGCGCGCGCTTGTACCAGACCGTCATCATCTCGATCGCGACCCAGGTCAGCGCCGCGAAGGCAAGCAGCAGGAGCTTGGCGGCCTCCCAGCCGAAGAGATCGACGATGCCGGCGAATACGGCCGGCGACAGGGCATTGACGAAGAGGATCGGCGTCGCGATGTAGCCCAGAACCTCGCCGTAGCCCTTGCCGCCGAAGAGTGCGAGCGGCACCGCGCCCCTGACGATGCTGATCACACCCTGCGATGCCCCCATAAGCAACGTGAAGGCGATCAGGATGGCCATGGAACCGCCGGCGGCAAGCAGCAGCAGCAATGCGAGGGGGAGCACGCCGATGGCGATGCGCGCCACCGTCATCGCCTTTAGATGGCGCCCGAAAATGATCTCGACGAGCCGGCCGGCGAACTGACCGTGCCCCTTGAGCGAGGCCACCCACACCGCCGCCGTCAGCCCGATCCCCGCAGCCTCGAGCAGCGGCACGAGTTGCAGCGTCATCACGGCGAACACGAAGCTGTTGAGCGACATGATGAGCGCAAAAAGGGCAATGCCAACGGTGCGGGCGCGGCCCTCGAGCACCGGTCCCTCCTTGCGATCCGCCAACGAGGCCTGCGCTTCGCTGGCCGCCGCTTCGTCCTCCTTCCATGCCAATCCGATGAGATTGAGGGGGAGGCATACCGCCAGCTGCACGATGGCGAACACGATCAGCGTTCGGCGCCAGCCATGAACATCGTTAATGTAGTGCCCGATGACCCAGAAAATGGTGGATGCGTAGGCCCCGTAGAGGGTCAGGTATGAGATGGCTTTGCGCCCGCGCGTGGGAACCACCTGCACGAGAGCGGCGAACGCGGCGTCGTAGAGGCAGGCGCGCATTCCCACGCCAAGCAGCCCCCAGACGGCGAAATACGTCCACACTTCGCGAACTTGCGAGAGAAGCAAAAGGCCCAGGGTGACAAGAACGGTGCCCCCTGCCATCACAGCTCGGGCCCCGCGACGATCGATGAGGCGTCCGATCGGCGCCGAGACGATGGCCATCACGATCAGCGAAATACTGAAACCCAGAAAAACCGTCCCGAGCCCCCATCCGAGGTCAGCGGCGAGGGGCTTGGCGAGAACTCCGAGGCAGTAATAGCTCGTTCCCCAGGAGGTGATTTGAGCGATGCCGAGGCAATGCACTGCGATGTGCAGCGGGTCGCGGTACCAGGGCAGACTTCCCGTCACTGCTGCGCTCTCGCCCTGCACTTTCGACCCCTGAGCATTCGAGCTGAACACCGCAGCGGACTGAGCCGGCTGCGCTTGGGTTTGAACGAAATTTAGTCCAGGTGCGCGAAGCTCGTGACGCACCATCGCGCTTCACTGTGGCTCAGCCCGGCTCGCGTTGACAAGGCAGGGACCGCTCCTTATGTGTCCGGCGTCTCGCTCGCACGGGTTCGACTTCAGCGCGTATTGACGCGGTTCTTCGTTTCTCGCCCAAAGAGATCCGCCGGAGCTTGCGGCCCAGACGCCCGAGGTCGTTGTTCGGGTTGGCCTTTCCGGTGCTTCCCTGCGCCGCCGGAATCTGCTCCGCTCACCGTCCGCTGAGATTGCGGCAACAAGACTTGAGGCTCGGTCAATGCTCACAATTGGCTCGCTCGCCGCGAAGATCTTCGGCACGTCGAACGACCGCCGGCTGAAGGCCTACCGCCCGAAGGTTGCAGCCATCAACGCCCTTGAACCTGAGCTCTCGGCGCTGAGCGATGCCGAACTGCGCGCCCGCACGGCGGAATTCAAGCGCCGGCTCGCGGAGGGTGAGGACCTGGATGACTTGCTGGTGCCGGCGTTTGCGACGGTTCGCGAGGCGGCCAAGCGGACCCTCGGTCAGCGGCACTTCGATGTCCAGCTCATCGGCGGCATGGTGCTGCACGAAGGCAAGATCGCCGAGATGAAGACGGGCGAGGGCAAGACGCTGGTCGCGACGCTCCCCGTCTATCTCAACGCGCTGCTCGGGCGCGGCGTTCATGTCGTCACCGTCAACGACTACCTCGCCAAGCGCGACAGCGAGTGGATGGGCGCGATCTACAAGTTTCTCGGCCTGACGGTCGGTTGCATCGTTCACGAACTCGACGACGACGAGCGGCGCCGGCAGTACGCGTGCGACGTCACCTACGGCACGAACAACGAGCTCGGCTTCGACTATCTCCGCGACAACATGAAGATGCACACGAGCGAGATGGTCCAGTTCGGCGGCCGTCCGTCGGAGCTTTCAGGGCACGCCTACGCGATCGTGGACGAGGTCGATTCGATTCTCATCGACGAGGCTCGCACGCCGCTGATCATTTCCGGGCCGGTCGAGGACAGATCCGACCTCTATACCGCCATCGACAGCTTCATGTACCGCCTCGAGAAAGAGGACTACGAGCACGACGAGAAGCAACGGCAGATCGCGCTCACCGAGCAGGGCAACGAGCGCATCGAACAATGGTTGCGAGAAGCCGGCCTGCTCAAGGGCGAGCACCTTTACGACATCGAGAACGTCACCATTGTCCATCACGTGAACCAGGCGCTCAAAGCGCACAAGATGTTCACCAAGGACAAGGATTACATCGTCAAGGGCGATCAGGTCGTCATCATCGACGAGTTCACCGGCCGCATGATGCCGGGACGGCGCTACTCCGAGGGTCTCCACCAGGCGCTCGAAGCGAAGGAGAAGGTGGCGATCCAGCCTGAGAATCAGACACTCGCCTCGATCACGTTCCAGAACTACTTTCGCCTCTACGACAAGCTCGCCGGCATGACCGGCACGGCCGCGACGGAAGCTGCCGAATTCATGGACATCTACGGCCTCGACGTCGTGGAGATCCCGACCAACATTCCGGTTGCCCGCCGAGACCTCGACGACGAGGTCTACCGGACCGCCGAGGAGAAGTGGGACGCCATCATCAGCGAGATCGAGAGCGCACAGAAGCGGCGCCAGCCTGTGCTCGTCGGCACCGTCTCGATCGAGAAGAGCGAGCATCTGTCCGAACTACTCAAGAAGCGCAACATCAAGCATCAGGTGCTTAACGCCCGCTTCCACGAGCAGGAGGCCGAGATCATCGCCCAGGCCGGCGTGCCCGGCACCGTGACGATCGCGACCAACATGGCCGGACGCGGCACCGACATCCAGCTCGGCGGCAACCCCAAGTATCTGATCATGAGCTGGATCAACGCCGAGATCGCGGCCGGACGCGGCAGCGGTCAGCCGATGGTCGACCACGGCCTCGTCGAGCACGTGGACAAGCTCATCAAGGCGGTATCGGCGCGAGCGGACGCCTCCAATGACAGCCAGGATCGCAAGCGCCGCTTCGAGGACGAGATCAAGACCTGGACCGACGAAATGGTCCAACCGTGGATCGACGCGCAATCTCCGAGCCGTGAAGAGGTGGCAAGCGTCAAAGCCGGTGTCGGCGATTTCCTAAGACGGATCGGCGAGAAGCTCGTCCCGATCGTCGAGCGGGTCGAGGCGGACCGCGAGATCGTCAAGAACGCGTGCGAAGTGCGCGGCAACGGGGCTGACGGCAAGTCGGCCAAGTCCGAGGTGCTGCCAGGCGGCCTTTATGTAATCGGCACCGAGCGCCACGAGAGCCGGCGCATCGACAACCAGCTTCGCGGCCGCTCGGGCCGCCAGGGCGATCCCGGGCGAACCAAGTTCTACCTGTCGCTCGAAGACGATCTGATGCGCATCTTTGCCGCCGACCGCATCGACGGCATGCTGCAGAAGCTTGGTCTTGAGAAGGGCGAGGCGATCACCAGCCCCTGGATCAACAAGGCGCTCGAGAATGCGCAGAAGAAGGTCGAAGCCCGGAACTTCGACAGCCGGAAGTACGTCCTCAAGTACGATGACGTGATGAATGACCAGCGCAAGGTCATCTACGAGCAGCGCCTCGACATCATGAGCACGGAGGACGTCTCGGAGACGATCGACGAGATGCGCAAGCAGGTGCTCGCCGAGCTCGTCGCGCAGCACATCCCTGAGAATGCCTATGCCGAGCAGTGGGACGTCGCGGGGCTGAAGGCCGATGTCCAAAGGATCTACGGTCTCGACCTGCCGATCGAGAAGTGGGCCGAAGAGGAAGGGATCGCGGATCAGGAGATCCGAGAGCGGCTGATTGCGGCCGCCGAGGAACGCTACAAGGCGACGGCCATCGAGGTCGGCACCGAGATCCTCAAGGGCTACGAGAATGCCGCGGGTCTCTTGCGGTTCATCGACAGCGAGCCGGCGCTCAAGGCGGCGCTCGATAAGGAGCCGTCGCAGGACTCGATGGCGGAGATCGGACGCGCCCTGTTGAGCTCCAATCGGGGCCAGATCCGCATCGAAGGCGGAGATGCATCGCAGGCGGCGGCGCAAGCCGACCGCATCGGGTTCATGTTCCTGCGCGACGTGGTCGAGGCGAAAGGATTGGTTGCCGCGATCGAAAGCGCGCCGAGCAGAGACCCCTTGGACATCGGCCGCCTCCGTCTCAAAGAGGTCGAGAAATCGGTCCTGCTCCAGACGCTCGATACGCTCTGGCGCGAGCATCTGGTCACGCTCGAGCACTTGCGCCAGGTCATCGGCTTCCGCAGCTATGCCCAGCGCGACCCGCTGAACGAATACAAGTCCGAGGCCTTCCAGCTTTTCGAGGGGATGCTGGCCCGCTTGCGCGAGGACGTCACCGGACAGCTCATGAACGTGCGGTTCACGCATGCCGAGCCGCCGGCCGAGCTCGAGCATCAGCCCCTGCCGCCGATGCAGGCCCAGCACATCAATCCGCTGACCGGCGAGAACGAGTTCGAACTCGCCGAGGCGGCGCTCGCGAGCGAAAGCAAGCGACCGGCGGCGGCGGCCCGAGCGGCGGCCGCCCCCGTGCGCCGGCAGGCGGCGAGCATCGACCCCGCAAATCCGGAAACCTGGGGGAAGGTGGCCCGCAACGAAAAATGCCCTTGCGGGTCGGGTAAGAAGTACAAGCACTGCCACGGCCGCCATGCCTAGGCACCGGTGCGCGCGAGCCGCCGTCGGACGCCCGGGAGCTCCCATAGGGGGCACCAGGGAGCCCATAGCGAGAATCGCATAGGTAGACGGGACGGCCTCCGCCCGGGCGCCAGATGTGATCTTCTGTCCGAGCCGGACCGTTGTGGACTGTGGATCCCTTCACGCCCCCGCTGCGGCAGCCGGATCGTCAACCGCTGGCTTGCGTGTGCGTCGGGCGGCGGGGACCTTATGACCGGTCGGGATCGCCGATCGTCTGGACCAAGTCCCGAGGCGCATTCCCGACCCGGGGTGTCATGACGGCGCGCGATGGGAAGAAGTCAGGGAGGGTTAGGTGCCAAGCCTGCGGCAGCTCGAGTATCTCGTCGCACTTGCGGACACGCGCCATTTCCGGCGCGCCGCCGAGAGGACGAACACCACTCAGCCGACGCTGAGCGAACAGATCAAAGCCCTGGAGGATCGCCTTGGAGCGCAGCTGATCGAGCGCAGCCGGTCCGGAGCACTGCTGACCCCGACAGGCGCCCGCATCGTCGAGATCGCGCGCCGCATCATCGCCGACGCCAGCGAGATCCGCAGCATTGCAGCCATGGACGACGGAACGCCGCGCGGCGTGCTGCGCGTTGGTTTGCCGTCAACCATCGGGCCCTATTTGCTTCCGACCGTCGTGCCGATTTTGCATCGGACCTATCCGGACCTGAAGCTTTACGCCCGGGAGGAGCTGCCATCGACGTTGCCCCGCTCGCTCGAGGAAGGTGTTTATGATTTTGTGCTGACCCCTTTGCCCGCGCGCGGCGAGGAATTCGTCACCGTGGATCTCTTCCGGGAACCTCTCTATTTGACCGTCGCCGCCGATCATCCGCTCGCGCGCAAGGCGAAAGTCGAGCGATCCGACCTCAACGGCCAGGAGATTCTGACGCTCGGCCCCGGACACCAGTTGCACGATGCTGTCCTCGCGCTCTGTGAGGAGTTCGGCGCCCGCGTACGACTCGACTATGAGGGAACCAGTCTCGACATGGTGCGCGAGATGGTGATCACCGGCCTTGGCATCACGTTCATGCCGGCACTCTATGTGCGGCGCGAGCTTCGCTCCGATTCGAGCCTCAAAATCATGCAACTGCACGGCCGCTCCGTCTATCGCACTGTCGGCATGCTGTGGCGCCGCACGTCCTCGCGCGGCGCGATCTTCGAAGCGATGGCGAGCATGATCCGCGACATCGTGCAGCGGGAGTTCGGCGATCTCGCCCGCTTGGCGTGAGAAGGCTTCCGATTGGGTGACTGCCGCGGCATAGCCCGCACTCCGGCTAGCCCTCGCGTTGCCAGCGTCCCTCGGCAGTCTGCTTCCAGTACGTCGTCGCGCAGCCTTGCGCTTTGGCGAGCTTCCATTGCTCGCGCGCCAAAGCGACGGCCGTTGGGTCGCGGCCGTCAAAGATCAGGACGATGCGAAGATAGCCTTTGAGCTCCGCGAGCTTGGCGCCGTCCACCAGAAACCTGACGGCGGCTCCATTGGGATTGTCCTCTTTCGTCGTCAGGAACACGGGCTGATCCGCCGCCGGCCCGTCGGTGTCCGTCCCGTGCGCCAGAAAGCTGTCATCGCGATAGGTCCACAGCAACGTGTCGATGGCCTCGAGTCGCTCCTCAGACCCGGCCTGCACGACCGCCCGCCAGCCCCGTTCCACAGTGCGTTCGACGAGCGTCGGCAGGACGCGATCAAGCGGCTGACGTTCGAGGTGATAGAAGAGCACCTCGGTCGCACCCTCCGTGGATTGACCGGACAATCGCATCCTCCCTGCTCACCGGAATTGCCGGCGACCGAGCCTGCGGAATGAGCCGAACCCATATCGCGGTTTCGCGGTTCAATCCAAGCATTCGGTGCGCCGGCCCGGACCACGATTGGCAGGCACCGAGCCCCGGCCGGTCCGCGCTCCCGCCGGCGCTTCCGACCCGCATCGGCGCAGCCGCCGAGCAACCGCTGGCCGTGACAGCCGCGCTGGACGCCGGTTCGAACCCCACCCAGGCCGAACCGGCCTCTCAGTGCCCGCGCCTGAGCCGTCGCCGGTCGACCTCGCCCGCGTCTACGAGCGCCCGTATGCAGGACGGCGAGATTTGCTTCGATTTGGACTCCATGCAGAGCCTGAGCGACGCGCTTCCGAGCGGATAGCCGGCGCACAGACGCAGGTAGTCGTCGCGACACGCCTCTTCCACCTTTTCGCTGTAGCTCGTCGCCGCCCCGCCGGTCACCCACGCCACGGCCAGCGCTGCCCAGAGTGCGGCAAGGATTGCGACCCGCGCGGAAATCGGCAGTCGCTTGCGTGCTGCCATCGCCTGGCCTCCTCAGAAATCCAGACCCGAACGCCGCCGAAGCGCCCGTGGACATTTGATGGATTCTGCGGCCGGGAGCCAAGCTGCCGCTCCCGGGTTTTCGACATCTGCGTCAGGCTTGGCGTCTATCGCGGCTTCGCTGTGCTCTCGCGACCGGCAAACGGGTTCGCCCCCTTGCGCAGAAGCAAGCGAATGGGCGTCCCGGGAAGGTTGAAGGCATCGCGCAGGCTGTTGAGGAGATACTTCGTGTAGGACCGCGGCAGATCGCCGGGCTGCGAGCAGAAGGCGACGAAGGTCGGGGGCCGAGTCGAAGGCTGCGTCATGAACCGGATGCGGATGCGCCGTCCCTTGGACGCCGGCGGCGCATGCCGGCTCACCGCCTCCTCGAGCCACCGGTTGAGGGCGGACGTCGGCACGCGCGCATTCCAGGTCCGATGCGCCTCGAGCACGGCTTCCAGGAGCTTGTCGACCCCGCGGCCGGACAGGGCTGAGACGGGGACCACCGCGACGCCGGCGACGTCGCTGAACTTCTCGGCGACAGTCTCGCGCAACTCCTTAAGCAGACGCTGCTTGTTCTCGACGGCATCCCATTTGTTGACGGCGATGACGAGGGCGCGTCCTTCTTCGACGATCATGTTGCCGATGACGAGGTCTTGCTGCTCGAACGGGCAGCCGGCATCGACTAGGAGAACGACAACTTCGGCGAACCGGATGGCCCGCACGGCGTCGCTGGCGGACAGCCGCTCCGCGAGCTCGGCAATCCGCGATTTCCGTCGCAAGCCCGCCGTATCGAACAGTCTGAGCGCCGTGCCCCGCCAGACGACGTCGCTCGCGATGGCGTCTCGCGTCAGACCCGGCTCCGGACCGGTTATCATGCGCTCCTCGCCGAGGATTGCATTGACGAGGGTGGACTTGCCCGCATTCGGCCGACCGACGACGGCAACCCGGATGGGACGTGCGGCTGGCAGGTGCGAGCCGCTTGCCGCACCAGAGGCGCCTGCCGCTTCCTCGCCCCCATCCGGCTCCGCGCCGGCCTCCCGGCGCTCCTTGCTTCGTTTGGCCTTGCCGGCCTCCGCCTTGAGACCCAGCGCCGCGAGCACGTCCGCCGCAAGATCGCCGAGGCCTTCCCCATGCTCGGCCGAGACGGCGACCGGTTCGCCGAGCCCCAATTCGAATGCCTCGTAGAGCCCGTCGGCCCCGGCCCGGCCCTCGCATTTGTTGGCGACGAGAACGACGGGCTTCCCCGAGGCCCTCACCAGACGCGCGAAGGTCTTGTCGGCCGGCATGACGCCGGCGCGCGCGTCAATCACGAAGATGACGAGGTCGGCCCTGGCGATGGCGGCTTCGGACTGCGCACGCATTCGGGCGGATATGGAGCCCGGCTCGGCCTCCTCAAGCCCCGCCGTGTCGATAAGCGTAAGGGCGTGCCCGCCGATCACGGCCTCGCCTTCGCGCCAGTCGCGCGTCAGCCCCGGCATGTCCGAGACGAGCGCCGTCCGCCGCCCCGTCAAACGGTTGAACAGGGTCGACTTGCCGACATTCGGACGACCGACGATGGTCACGATTGGACGCATGTCCAAGGGTCCCGCAGATGTCATTTCTCGAAGAACCCCTCGGGGTTACCCCGGGGCTTGCCTGCGTGGCAAGCTCGGCGGCAGCGGCAGCGGAATGCGCACGCCTCAAGAGCGGCCGGATCGCAGCACGCATTCGGAGCGCCCCTTGCGGCCATGGAGTCTGAGGGGTACATCAGCGGCGGGTTCGGCACCGGGGACAGGCGCAAGATGATCGAGCTTCTGGGGTTCCTGAGATACTGCCTGCACGTCTATAGCTGGCTGGTCATCCTGTCCGCGGTCTTGAGCTGGCTCATCGGTTTCGGCCTCGTCAACTACTCAAATCCGAACGTTCGCCAGATCTGGAAGGCGCTCAACGTCGTCACCGAGCCTCTGCTCGCCCCGATCAGGAATCTGCTGCCCGCCGCCGGCGGCATTGATTTCTCTCCGCTCGTCCTCCTCGTCGCCATCATCGGGGTTGCCGACTATTTCATCCCCTTTCTGATGCGCACCCTGGGATGACCGCCGTGCCTGGATCCCGGCCCTGGTCGATCCAACGCGGACACATCCGGCTCCGGGTTCGCCTCACACCGGGGTCCTCGCGCGACGGCATTGGCCAAGTCCTGGCGACGGCCGACGGTCCTGCGCTCTCAGCGCGCGTGCGCGCGATCCCCGAGGATGGAAAGGCGAACGCGGCCCTCGAGCACCTCGTCGCCCGATGGCTCGACGTGCCGCGGTCTGCGGTGTCGGTGGCATCCGGTCCGAGATCGCGCGTGAAGTCGCTCATCATTGCCGGTGACACCGAGATCCTGAGCGCGCGGCTTGTCGCTAAATGCCGCGAGCTCGAGGGGGCTCAGGGAAAGGATGATCGCCGATGACGGCCGAGATCATTGACGGCAAGAGGATCGCCGGCACCTTGAAGGCGCGGACGACCGCCGAAGCGGCCGAGTTCGCCGCGCGCATCGGACGTCCGCCCGGACTGGCGGTGCTTCTCGTTGGCGACGATCCGGCGAGCGAGGTGTACGTTCGCAACAAGAGCCGCGAGACGGTCGCGTGCGGCCTGCGGTCGTTCGAGCATCGTCTGCCCGTGACGGCGACGGAGAGCGAGGTGGTTGCGCTCGTCAAAGCACTCAATGCGGATCTGAACGTCGACGGGATTCTCGTGCAGCTGCCGTTGCCGCGACATGTGGCAGAGACTCGTGTCATCGAAGCGATCGATCCAGCGAAGGACGTCGACGGCTTCCATCCGATGAATGCCGGTCGCCTCGCAAGCGGCGCGGCCGGTCTGGTGCCTTGCACCCCGCAAGGCTGCGTCATCCTGGCCAAATCGGTCCTGCCGTCGCTCGAAGGCCTGGAGGCCGTGGTGATCGGCCGCTCCAACATCGTGGGCAAGCCTGTTGCTCAGCTTCTCCTGCGGGAGAATGCGACCGTAACGATCGCCCATTCGCGCACGCGCGATCTGCCAGCGGTGGTGCGGCGGGCCGACGTCGTCGTTGCGGCGGCTGGAAGGCCGCAGATGGTCCGCGGCGACTGGATCAAGCCTGGCGCCGTCGTCATCGACGTCGGCATCAATCGCATTGCAACGGCGGATGGCAAATCGCGGCTCGTCGGCGACGTGGCGTTCGATGAAGTCCGGCTTCGCGCCAGAGCCTTGACGCCGGTCCCCGGAGGCGTCGGCCCGATGACGATCGCCTGCTTGCTGCAGAACACCCTTCTCGCTGCAAAAGCCCGCCATGGGCTGGCAAGCCCCGCGCAGGAGCTCAGGCCCTGATTGCGGGACCGTGGACGCCCCTGGACGGCAGAGCGCCGGCCGACCCGAGAGTAGCGTGAACCATGCGCAAGTCCGCCCCTGTCCGCTTTGGCTCTACACGCGCGAGACCGCCGCTGGCGGCACCGCGGCAGCGCATCGGACTGCTCGGCGGTTCGTTCAATCCGGCCCATGCCGGCCATCTCCTGATCAGCTTGCTGGCGCTGCGCCGCCTTGGCCTTGACGCCGTCTGGTGGATCGTCACGCCCGGCAATCCGCTGAAGTCGCGAATCGAGCTTGCACCGCTCGCAGAGCGGCTGACCGCAGCCCGTCGCGTCGCCTCGGATCGCCGGATCGTCGTGACGGACTTCGAGGATCGCTTGCAGACATCCTTCAGCGCGGCGACCATCGCCTTTCTGCGACAACGCTATCCCGGCACCCGCTTTGTCTGGATCATCGGCGCCGATTGCCTTGCCGAATTCCATCACTGGCAGCTCTGGGAGGAAATTTTCGAGCGTGTGCCGATCGCCGTCGTTGACCGGCCCGGCTGGCATCTGCGTGCGCTGGCCTCGCCTGCGGCCCGGCGGTTCGCGCGCGCCCGCCTGCCCGAGACACGCGCATCGCGCCTGCCCTTCGGCCGCCCCCCGCGATGGTGTTATCTCACGGGTCCGCTGTCGGCTCACTCCTCGACCGCCCTCCGCGCCCGGCTGTCCTCACGCGATCCCGCGGACGGCAGCAAACAAAGTCGGAACAAGGCAGCACAGCCGGAGGCTTGAACGAACCCGCCGCCCTGCTTATTGTTCCATCAATCCGGGTGGGGCCCGGGGAGCGGCTGGTTGTCTCGCAAGCCGTGGGCTCGAATCCGAGCCGACCCGACGATCGGGCTGGAAGCGAAGAGGGTCAGTCACCAACAGATGCGAACCGCAACCGGAGGTTCCCGCAAGGGTGTGACCTCCGCCAGAGTGGCGCCGAGAGGGCGCCCGTCCGAGGCTCTCGCGGCACGAATCGTCGGATGGCTCGACGAGGCAAAGGCCGAGGACATCATTACGATCGATCTTCATGGCAAGTCGTCCATGAGCGATTTCATGATCATCGCGTCGGGGCGCTCCGACCGCCATGTCGGCGCCATCGCCGAACAGCTCGCAAAGAAGCTCCGGGAGGAGGGTTGGTCGCGCGTCAAGATTGAAGGCCAGCCGCAGTGCGACTGGGTCTTGATCGATGCCGGCGACGTCATCGTTCACGTCTTCCGCCCGGAAGTGCGCGAATTCTACAACCTCGAAAAAATGTGGTCTCTCGAACGCACGCCGGAGTCCTCGGCGCATTGAGAGGCGTAACACCAACCGGCGACAGGTGAGAGCCGGCCGACAGTGTGATGCGGCGGCCGCGGTCATCCGCCGTCGCTTCGCGGCCGAAGAGACCCGCCGATGCGTGTTGCAATCGTCGCGATCGGCAGACTGAAGGCCGAGGCTGAGCGCGCGCTCGTCGCGCGCTATGCAGAGCGGATTGCCGGGCAGCGGTCCGCGTCCATCGGACCGTTGCGGGTGATCGAATTGCCCGAGTCCCAACTCGCATCAGCGGCGGAGCGCCGGTTGGCGGAGGGACGCCATCTGTTGCGATACGTCACCGCTGGCGTCAGTTCGATCGCGCTCGACGAGCGGGGCAAGCTGTTCTCCAGCAGGGATCTGGCGTCCTGGCTCGGCAAACGTCGCGACGCGGGCTGTCGTGACGTGGCATTCCTGATCGGCGGACCGGACGGCCACGCCGCAGCCGTACTGGACGAGGCGGACCTTGTGCTGTCTCTCGGCCCGCTGACGCTGCCCCACGGATTGGCGCGGGTCGTCCTGGCCGAGCAGATCTATCGCGCGACGACCATCCTCACCGGGCATCCCTATCACCGCGACTGAGCAAGACCCGCGACGGCACTGCTCTCTGCGTCTCGCGGAAGAGTTCGGCGTTCCGATTGCGCGCCGCGGCCTTGCCCACACCGGAGATGCAAGGCGTACGCGGGCCGATGGCGCTCGGACGTTCCGGCGACCTCGCACAAGCCCGCCTCCTGCGCCGATTCTCACGGGGTTCTGCCAATGGAAACCGCTTCCCTGCCAGCGGTTGAGCTCGCCACAATGGCCCTGGACAGTCTCCGGATGAGCCCCTATAACGACGCGCGCTCGCCAGGGGCTGTTGCCTGATGCTGGCGTCCGCCCAGGTAGCTCAGTTGGTAGAGCATGCGACTGAAAATCGCAGTGTCGGCAGTTCAATTCTGTCCCTGGGCACCATGATCTCCTGACTGTCGCTTGCACAGTCGTCCGGGAACACTTGCTATCGCGTTACCCTGGGCTCCCAACAGCACATAGGCCACGTCGAATGGCGGCTCGAGCGGGCAGGCGCCACTCGATGTCGACGGCCATCGGCCTGCCTCGCCAACGTGCGCCGCGCCGGTCGAAGCCATCCTCCGCCTGGCGACTGACGGTCGGCGTCCTCCGCTTGCCTCTCTTGAGGCGAGCACCGCCCGCCGCGGGCGAGGATCGCCGCGAGCTCCGAGACTTTCATCCCCGCGTGCAATCGAAGGAACGTTCCCACCACCAAAATGGTGAGCTTCGGTTCGTGCGTGCCTGGCGTCATCGCGGCGCACAAAGACTCTTCGTTGACTGAGCGAGTTCTGAGCAATAGTCTCTTTCCACAACGTGCTGAAATTGCGCAACAGGCGTTACGGATTCGCGGATTTGGCGCGTTGTCCGGCTCCGTTTTGACTGATCCTTTCCAACTCGGAGAGCAGGTCTGAAGCGAAGCGGGCGTGAGGCTACGTGGGGAGAATGAATGCGTACGCGTCGCCGCACCAGCAGCACGTCCGCTGCTTCGCAATCGAGCTGCCATACGAATGGTTGGCCTGTTGGCTCGGCCGCCTAGCGCGGTCGGGGTACTCGGCGCAGTGCGAAATTTCTCGTCCCGATCACTGATTTTTTTTGTTTGAGGCGCACCATGGCCACCTATTCGCATCCCTCCACCACCTATCCCGCACTTCCCTGGATCGACGTCCTTATCGGCAACGACACGCCGATCATTGCAACGGGCTCCGAACTCGCATTCACGCTCGCGGACGGAACCGAAGTGCACATTTTCGGTGCCGGGTTCACGTACGACGGCAACGGCGACCCAACCGGCGGAACGGTCAGCAGCATCACGCGCACGACGGCGGGCGGCGGGACGGTCATCGAGCAGGTGACTGGAATAGCGGGCGTCACGCTAGTGGCCTTGGTGGCGAGCGTCAGCGGCGGCAGCCTCGCGGGCGCGTTCAACGTCGTGACGGCCGGCAACGATACCCTGACGGGAAACACCGGCACCGACTTTCTCTACGGCGGCGCAGGCGCCGACGCCATGGATGGCGGCACGGGCTTCGATTACGCCGACTATTCCGCGGCGACGGCCGGATTGACGGCAGACCTTGGCAACGCCGCCAACAACACAGGCGATGCCGCGGGCGACACATACACCAGCATCGAGGGCATTCGCGGCAGCGCGTTCGATGACAGCCTGCGCGGCAATGGCGGCAACAACACCCTTCTCGGCGGCGGTGGCGCCGATTTTCTGCGGGGACGCGGAGGTGCGGATGTCCTCAACGGCGGGGCGGGCACTGACTTCGCCGACTATCTGGGCGCAGCAGCTGGCGTGACGGTGAATTTGAGCAATCCGGGGACTAACACGGGCGATGCCGCGGGTGACACGTTCATCTCAATCGAGGGCATTCGGGGTACCAACCTCGCCGACAGCCTGACAGGCGGCCTCACCGCGAACGATGTCAGTGGCGAATTCTTCTATGGGCTTGGCGGCAACGACACGATCAGCGGCGGCAGCGGCTACGACGAGGTCCGCTACAATCAAGATGCCGGTCAGGGAGGAACCGCTGGCGTTACGGTTAACCTGGCGACTGGCACGGCTACGGATGGCTTCGGCAACACGGACACGCTGATCAGCATTGAAGGGGCACGCGGCACAGCGCAGAACGACACATTCGTTGGCAACGACCAGAACAATACGTTTTTCGGCCTTGCCGGAAACGACTCGATCACCGGCGGCGGTGGCTTCGATACCGCGCGCTATGATGCCGGCACAGCCGTCGCCGGCATTACGGCGAATCTGGCGACCGGCGTTATCATCGACGAATTCGGCAACACCGACACGGTCTCTGGGATCGAGCAAGTGCGCGGGACGATGCTCGCCGACACCTTCATCGGAAGCGACGACATCCGCTTCTACATGGACCAGTTCCAGGGACTCGGCGGCGCCGACAGCTACAATGGCGGCAAAGGCATAGACACCGTCATCTATCGCAACGAGGTAAGCTTCGGCGGCACGCTCGGCGTCACCGTCAATCTGGCGGCGGGAACGGCGACCGACGGCTTCGGCAATGCGGAGATGCTGGTCAGCATCGAGAACGCTTATGGCACCGCTCAGGTCGACACTTTCATTGGTGATGCGGCGTCGAACAGGTTCCGCGGGTATGCCGGCAACGATGTCCTCAACGGCGGGGACCGCCACGATACGGCCGATTATTCCGAGGACGCGAGTTTCGGCGGAACCGCCGGCGTCAATGTCAACCTTCTGACGGGCATCGCGACCGATGGCTTCGGCAACACGGACACGCTGATCAGCATCGAGGGCGTGCGGGGCACGGCGCAGGCCGACACGATTGTGGGCAACGCCGACGACAACAGTTTTGTGGGGCTTGCCGGAAGCGACACGCTGACCGGCGGCGACGGCGAAGACGAAGTCCGATACGATCTTGACGAACTAGATGGCGGGACGCAGGGGGTCACCGTCAATCTTGCGACCAACCTCGCCACGGACGGGTTTGGCAATACGGACACCCTGTCGAGCATCGAGGGTGTGCGCGGGACGCGCTTCGCCGACACCTTCATCGGCGGCAGCGCGAACGAATTCTTCCGCGGCCTGCAAGGCAACGACACCATCAACGGCGGCGACGGCATCGATCGCGTCTCCTACAACCGGGACATCTACGCGCGGCGGGAAGGCGAGACGCTCGGCGGCGTCAATGTCAATCTGGCGACGGGAATTGCGATCGATTCCTGGGGCAATACGGACACGCTCACCTCGATCGAGGATGTGACGGGCGGTCACCTCAACGACACGATCACTGGCGACGGCAACAGCAATAGCTTCCGCGGCCTCGCCGGCAACGACACGCTGGACGGCGGCGGCGGCATCGACACCGCCGACTACAGCACGGAGAACGACTTTAGAAATAGCGTTCTTGAAATCGCCGGAAACGCGGGCGTGACGGTCGATCTCGCCGCCGGCACGGCCACCGACGCCTTCGGCAACACGGATACGCTGATCAGCATCGAGAACGTGATCGGCACGGAATTCGCCGACGTGATCTCCGGCTCGTCCGTCGACAACTTCCTCGTGGCAGGCTTGGGCAACGACGTCGTCAACTCCCGCGAAGGCAACGACATCGTCTATGGTCAGGAAGGTAACGACACGATCCTTGGCGGCGCCGGCATCGACTATCTGGCCGGCGGAGACGGAGACGACGAGCTGCGCGGCGAGGCCGACGTCGACGCCCTGCATGGGCAGGCCGGCAACGACACGATCTAC